>JAESGF010000074.1_pt1 | contig 99377 bp, 93 predicted proteins | sample 9269621 | NCBI WGS metagenome assembly JAESGF01 (sample SAMN14515066, study PRJNA621663) | algae metagenome | isolation source: Tolypothrix carrinoi HA7290-LM1 and co-occurring heterotrophs from dry rock... | place: USA: Makauwahi cave, Kauai, Hawaii | collected 2011-01-06
GTTCGCCTCGCTACGCGACGCGAACCGACCCTCCCCACCGCTTCGCGGGGGGAGGGAAAGAAAGGAAAGGTCGCGCCATTACTCCGCCGCCTGAGCCTTCGCACCGATCGCCGCATTGACCTTCGGCATCACCTTTTCGGCCAGCAGCGTCATCGAACGCTTGCCGAGCGCCGGATCGGCCCAGTCCTTGCCGGCATAGAGCAGCGTGCCGAAATCGCCGACCTTGTCGCGGAAAGCCAGGATTTCGTCGGCGACCTTGTTGGGCGAGCCGTAGATGATGAGCTGATCCACGATCTTGTCGAGCGTGACTTCGTCGTCGGGCTGTTCGCGGTGGGTCTTGAACAATTCGATACGTCCGTTCGCCTTCAGCTTGGTGAAGAGCTGCTGATAGTAGAAGCGATATGGCGAGTTCGGATCGGTCGCGTAGGCGCGCGCGGTCTTGTCGTCATCCGCGACAAGAATGCTCTTGGCCACGCGCCAGTTTGCCGGGTCGGCCGGACGCCCGGCGCGCTCACAGCCTTCGGCATATTTCGGCCAGTGGCTCTTCACCCATTGCGGCATCAGGAAGTTCGCCGAGATCGGCTCCCAGCCGCGCGCCGCGGCTTCGGTGACGCCCTTGGAGAACGGCGCAACCGCCGTTACCACGATCGGCGGGTGCGGACGCTGCAGCGGCTTCGGCAAAAATCCCTGTCCGATCTTGGGCAGGAAATGACGCTCGCTGACGACCGTCCAGTATTTGCCGCGCAGATTATATGGCGGCTCGCCGGCCCAGATCGCCAGCACCTGGTTGATGCACTCGAGGAACATCTCGTTGCGGTTGGCGTCGAGATTGCCGAACACCTCGGCGTCGGAGAGCAGGCCGCCCGGCGAAATGCCGAAGATGAAGCGGCCGTCGAGCATGTGGTCGAGCATCGCGATCTCGGCTGCGACCGCGGCGGGATGGCTGTTCGGCATGTTGACGGTGCCGGTGCCGAGCTTGATCTGTTTGGTCGCATGGATCAGCGACGCAATGAAGATCGTGCAGGAGGTGATGTTCTCGGCCTGATCGGTGGCGTGCTCGCCGACGTAAGCCTCAGAGAAACCCAGTTCATCGGCCAGGATGAAGGCCTCGCGGTCCTCGCGCAGCGATGTTCGCCAGTCCTTGCCGAGCGCATGGATCGGCATCGTGAAAAACCCGAGCTTCATCGGCTGTCTCCTCCGGTGCGCGCAAATCTAGCTGCGCCGCGGCTCCAAATGAAATAATATGGCCTGACGCAAGCCATTAGGTTTCCTGATGCCGCCCCCGGTCACGCTCCGCCAGATCCAGGCCATCATCGCGGTCTGCGAGGAAGGCTCCTTCACCCGCGCCGCCGCGCGGGAGAATGCCACGCAATCGGGCCTGTCCCAGCATGTTTCGGCGGTGGAGAAGCTGCTGGGCGTGCGGCTTTTCGACCGCTCGGCGACCGGCGTGACCCCGACTCCGGCCGGCCAGCGCTATTACCGCCGCTGCATCGACGCGATCGGGATGCTGGAACTGGCGAAGGAAGAAGCGCGCGGCCGCGCCGACATTGTGAGCGGAACGCTGCGCATCGGGTTGATGCCCACCTTCACGCGGGCGGCGCTGGCCCCGACGCTGGAGCATTTCGTGCTGGCGCACCCGGATGTGCAGGTGCGTGTCGTCGAGGCCTATAGCGGCATGCTGACCGATCAGGTGCTGAGCGACCAGCTCGATTTCGCGATCGTGCCGGCCTTCGAAGGGCGAACCGGATTGAAGTCGCGGCTGATCCTGCGCGACCGTGAGGTGCTGATCTCCGGACGCGGCAGCCCGTTCAAGCCGCTCGCACCGGTGCGGCTGTCGGATTGCGCACCGCTGAAGATCGTGGCGCCAGGCCCCGACAACATCCGGCGGCGCAATCTCGAAATCTATGTCCAGAGCCATAACGTGGCGATCGAAACCATGATCGAGATGGACGCGATGATGGCGACCTTCGATTTCGTCGCGCGCACCGATTTCGTCACCGTGCTGCCCGGCCTGATCTGCGTGAACGACATCGGCAAGGGCGAGTTCACCATCAACCCGATCGACCCGCCGCTCTATGCGGAATTCATCGTCATCACGCCCGCGCGCCGCACGCTGTCGACGCCGGCGCGGCTGTTCCTGGAGCGGTTCGAGGTCGACCTGGCGGAGATGGGGAAGAGACTGGCGGGGTTGTTGAAACGTGGACGGTGAAGCGGTGATCTTCCCTCTCCCCCGCTTCAGCGGGGAGAGGGTGGCGAGCGCATGCGAGCCGGGTGAGGGGCTGCTCAACTACGGAGAATCCCCCTCACCCGACCTTATTCGCTTCGCTCATGCGGTCGACCTCTCCCCGCAAGCGGGGAGAGGTGAAGAAGGCGCGAGCACGAAGAAAAGGGAAACTTACACCGCTGCCGGTGCGCCGGGCTGCTTCAACGGATGCGCCTTGGCGAACGCCTCCTCCTTCATGCAGGTTTCGACGATGCGCCGGACTGTCGGATAAGGCACGAGATCGTATTTGAAGAAGTTGCAGCCGGTGGCGTGGCTGACCAGGCAAATATCCGCCATCGTCACGCTGTCACCCTGGCAATAGGTGCCTGTCTCCTTGCTGGTCGCGAGATTGGTCTCCAGCGCCTTCATGCCTTCGCCCAGCCAGTGATGGATCCATTTCATGCGCGCCGGCTCGTCGAGCTTCAATTCGTGTTCGAGATAATCGCGCACCCGCGGCACCACCATCGGATGCGCGTCGGAGGCAACGATGCCGGACAACGCTCGCACCCGCGCACGCGCCAGCGCTTCCGACGGGATCAGGTTCGGATGCGGATGCACGTCATCCAGATATTCCATGATCGCCATCGACTGGAACAGCACCGCGCCCTCATCGGTCACGAGCGCCGGCAGCAGCATCTGCGGATTGACCTTGCGGTACGCTTCGTTGCGCTGCTCGCCCTTCATCAGGTCGACATTAATCACCTCGGGCGACAGCCCCTTGATGTTGAGCGCGATCCGCACGCGAAACGATGCGAGCGAACGCCAGTAAGAGAAAAATTGCATGTTTGCCTCCACTCGCGCTGTCTGCTCCCCTCCCCCCGCGAAGCGGTGGGGAGGGGTCGGGGGTGGGGGGCGCTTGTCCTTCAAACGGTGAAAGCCCCCACCCGGCTCGCGCTACGCGCTCGCCACCCTCCCCGCCACTCGCTTCGCTCGTGGGGGGAGGGAAAGAAACAGACTCATGTCTTGCTGCCACCCGGATCGGCCTTGAGACCCGCAGCAGCGATCCCGGCGATCGCGCAGAGTTCGTCATTGTCCGAGGTGTCGCCGGAAATTCCCACCGCACCGACGACATCGCCGGCCGCGTCGCGGATCAGCACGCCGCCCGGATTGGTGACGACGCGCCCGCCGCTCGCCGCGGCCAGCGTGGTGAAGAACATCGGCGTCTTCTCGGCGCGCTCGAACAGCGTGCGCGAACCGAGACCCATGCCGAGCGCGCCCCAGGCCTTTCCGAACGCGATGTCGAACCGCAGGATGCCGGACTTGTCCTCGCGCTTGAACGCGACGAGATGGCCGCCGGCATCCAGCACGGCAACCGAAAGCGGCTGGAAGGTCTTGTCGCGCGCGGTCTTCAGCGCCGTATCGAGAATGGTGGAGGCCTGCGCCAGCGTCAGATTGCCCATGTCCGCTCCTTCACTCCTTGCCGCGCCGCGACCAGTACACCGCCTGCCCCGACCCGTCGCCCTGTCCGTAGCCCGCCGCGCTGGCCTCATCGAAGCACGCCAGCGTGCGCTCGATCAGCGGCAGCTCGACGCCGCATGCCTTGCCCTGCGCGATCATTGTGCGGATGTCCTTGCGCGCATCATCGAGATTGAAGGTCACCGCACCGAAATCGCCTCCGCCAAGCCAGGCCGCGATATTGGGTCCACGGTTCTTCACAGCAGTCGAGGCGCCGGACGTGTCGGCGATGATATCCATCACGCGGGCGGGATCGAGCTTGAGGTGACGGCTGAGCGCCAATGCCTCGCCGAGCGCCTGCCAGTAGATCATCAGCGGCAGGTTGATCGCGAGCTTCATCCCCGCGCCCGCCCCGACCTCGCCGACGTGTTCGACCCGCCGGCACAATTGATCGAGCAGCGGCCTGGCGCGCGCCACATCCGCATCGCTGCCGCCAGCAAAGCCGAACAGCTTGCCCTGCCGCGCCGGCCCCGTGGTGCCGCCGACCGGACATTCGACAAATGCCGCACCCTTGCCGCGCACAAGGTCCGCGAGCGCGACCTCGGTCTCCGGCTGCACCGTGCTCATCTCGATGAAAAGCTTGCCGGTCACGTCGCCCGACAGCAGACCGGAAGCGCCGCGATACACCGCATCGATCGCACCGGCGTCGGTGAGAATGGTGACGATCGCCTCCGCCTGCGCAGCGAGATCGGCCGGCGACGACGCCATGATGGCCCCGGCATCGGCCAGCGGTTTCGCCTTGTCGGCCGAGCGATTCCAGACGATCACCTCATGTCCGCATTCCATCAGCCGTGCGGCGATGGCGGCGCCCATTTTGCCGAGTCCTGCTACCCCGACGCGCATGCGTGACCCTCCCTGCTCCGCTCCCGGAAGCTTCCAACATTGTTAGCGCGTCCCGATCGCACTTGGCAAAAGCTTCGGTCTGTGTCGTCATTCGCCGCCGCTTGCCAAGCCGGTAAGCCCGAAGTTTCACGACATGGAAGTTCGCATATGACAGCCTGGAACAAGTACGAGCCGACCGCAGCGCGCAAACACGGCAAGCCCGGCCGCGAGGCCCGGCCGCAAAGCGTCACCATCGACATCCACTCGCATGTCGCGGTGCCGGCCGCCGGCGCCTATGTTGCGCAGCAAAATGCGCGCATCAGTCCCGGACTGCATACCTTCCAGTCACCGGAAACCGCCGCGGTAAACGCCAAGCAGGACGGCGACCTGAAATCCCGCATGGTCGAACTGGAGCCCCGGCTGCGCAATCTCGATGCCATGGGCATCGACATGCAGGTGATCAAGCCGCCGCCCGGTCAATGCTATTACACGCTGCCGGCCGACCTCGGCGTCAAGGCGGCGCAACTCGTCAATGACGGTATCGCCGAGTACTGCGCGAAGCAGCCCGACCGGCTGATCCCGTTCGGCACCGTGCCGCTGCCGCATGGCGACGAAGCCGCGAAAGAGCTGGAGCGGATCGCCAAGCTCGGGTTCAGGGGTGTGCAGATCCTGACCAATATCGACGGCAAGGAATTGTCCGATCCCGTGGCCGCGCCGTTCTGGAAAAAGGCGGAGGAACTCGGGATGCTGGTCGTCATCCATCCCAACGGCTTCACCCATGGCGAGCGGCTGAAGCGCTTCTATTTCAACAACGTGATCGGCAATCCGCTCGAGACCACGATCGCGCTGCATTACCTGATTTTCGACGGGGTGCTGGAGCGCCACCCGCAGCTGAAACTTCTGGCCGTCCATGGCGGCGGATATCTCGGCAGCTATTACGGCCGCATCGACCACGTCTGGGGCGCGCGATCGGACGCGCATGCAGACCTGCCAAAACCGCCGACCAGCTATCTGAAACAGATATATGTCGACACCGTCGTGTTCTCCGAGGGGCAGTTAAAGGCGCTGGTCGAGACCTTCGGCGCGGATCATGTGGTGATGGGGACCGACTATCCCTTCGACATGGCCGACTACGATCCGGTCGGTCATGTGACTTCCATTGACGCTTTCGATTCTGCTACGGTGGGCAAAATCGTGGGCGGCAATACGAAGCGGATCCTCGGCCTGTAGGATTTGTGGCTTCGCCGACTGGAGCGGCATGAGCTGGATCGATAATTCACCCCTGACCATCTGGGGCGTAGAACCCTACGAGGGCGTCGTGGCAGACCCGGACCAGTTCCGGGAAGCCATGAGCCGGCTGGGAGCCGCGGTTCACATCATCACCACCAACGGCAGCGCGGGGAAGGCGGGCTTCACCGCCACCGCGGTCGCGTCGGTCTCGGACTCACCGCCGACCATCCTGGTCTGTCTCAATCGCAAGAGCCAGATCACCCCGATCATGCGCGAGAACAAGGTGTTCTGCGTCAACACGCTGGCTTCCAGCGACGAGGACCTCGCGAACGTGTTCGCGGGCCGGCAGGGCCATTTCATGGCCGACCGCTTCAAGTTCGGCGACTGGACTGCGCTCGAAACCGGCGCACCGGCGCTGACCCAGGCGATCGCCGCACTCGATTGCCGGGTGCTGGAAATGAAATCGGTCGCGACCCATGACATCTATTTCGGTGAAGTCGCGGCGATCCGGCTCGCCAATGCCGAGAAGGCGCTGGTGTATCACGCGCGGGCCTACAAGCACGTGTGACACTTTCTTATTCCTCTCCTGAAAGGGGAGGGTCGTCGAACGAAGTGAGGCGGGGAGGGGTCAAGCTACAAGCATTGGCTCACAATGAGACCCCCACCCGATCGCCTCCGGCGATCGACCTCCCCCTTTCAGGGGGAGGTGAGAGAACGAGTCTCAAATATCCTGCCCGATCCACTCGCGCTGGACGTCGTCGCACCAGTTGCCGACGTTCCATTGTCCCCACGCGCCGAGGCCTGCGAGTTCGTCAGGTCCGGCATAGACCGGCACATGCACGACCGAAAGGCCGTCATGCGCATGCGCCTGTTTCAGCGCCGCGCGCAATTCATCCGCACTGAACCCGCCCTTCAATGCGCGTACGCCCTGCACCGCGCCGGCAAGCTGCACATAATCGACCGGCACGGTGTCGTTGGTGCGGAATTCCCGTCCGTATTGCGCGAGTTGCAGACCGGTGATCGCGGCCATGCGGCGATTGTCGAAGATCACGATCATGCCGCGCAGCTTGTGCTCGACGCCGTCGATCAGCGCCTGCGGGTTCATCATGAAGGAGCCGTCGCCGGTGAAAGCGATGCCATAACGCGGCGCGCCGGCCATCGCGGAGGCCAAGAGCCCGCTCACCGCGAAGCCCATATACGACGCACCGGTCTCGGTGAAGGTATCGCCGGTGCGGTCGTCCTCGACGATCTGGAAGCCGTTGGCCTGCACGTCGCCGGCGTCGAAATATTTCGCCGCGCCGATCCCCTTGGCGAAGTCCGCCACCACCTTGATCGCCGCCGGCTGATAGAGAACATTGCGCTGCCAGACCGGATCGAAGGCCGGTGCCGCATCGAACCGCGCCTTCTTGAATGCGGTCCATTCCGCTTTCTTTGCCGCGCACGCCTTCAGCCATTCGCCCTTGTTGGCATCGGCGCCGTCGAGATGCGCGCAGAGCCGCTCGATCACCGCGCCGATATCGCCCGCAAGCGCGGTCGTTTTGTTGTAATGCAGCGCGTCGGCAAGATCGCCGTTGATATTGATGACGTGCTTTGCCGCCTTGTAGCCGATGCCGGAGCAATCGGCCTGGCAGACGCCGCGCGAGCCAATCGCGATGACAAGCTCGGCATGGGCCATCGCGAAGTTACCGCTGATCGACCCTTTCGAGCCGCCGACATGCATGTTCTGCGGATGCGCGTCCGGCAGAACGCCGGTCGAGCCGGGCGACAACACCACGGCCGCGCCCGCCCTCTCGGCAAGCCTGCGCACGGCCGCATCATGGCCGCGGGTGCCTCCACCGGCCTTGATCGCGATGCTTTTCGCCTGCGCGATCAGCCGCGCGGCCTGTGCATACGCCTTGTCGTCGACCGGTGCGAGCTTTGGCAGATCGGGGCGGTCCGGCAGGGCCGCGAGATTGAGCGTCACGCGCTGTGGCTGGGTGTTGAGTGGCAGCAGCAGATAGAACGGCCCCGCGCGATAGGGATGATTGACCGCAAGGGAGCCGCGGCGCAGCGCATCGCGCAACGCTTCGGGGGTGTGCAGCACATAGGAGCCGCCCATCAGCGCGGTCATGCGGCCGAACAGGCTCTGCTCTTCCTTCGGCACCTGCTGCATGTTGTAGCCTTCGCCGAAGGTCGTCTCGTCGCCATAGATGTGATAGACGCCGACGCCGTTCGATGCGGCCGCGAGCGAACCCGCCAACGCCTGCAGCGCACCCGGCCCGATCGAGGTCACGACCGCGGGTGTTTCGCCATACTGCCAGCGCAATGCGGTCGCGGCATGCGCCATCTCGACCTCGTTACGGAAATTGAAGGTGCGGGTGACGCCCTCCTCCTCATAGATACGCAGCACGTCGCCGAGATCGGTCGAGCCGTGACCGAAGATCGCGAAATATTTCGAGACGCCCTGCTTCAGCAGGCCGAGCACCAGCGCTTCCGACAGCGTGGCGTCGACGAGCTTCGGCAGTGCGCCGCTCGCCAGCGCCTCCGCCAGCGAGCCTGATTCATTGATGGCACGCGCACGCACCCGCATCGCGTCGCGCTGGTCGCCTTCGGAGGGACGTGTAAGCATGGGATTCCGATCTCGCCTCTTGCGCTCCCTCCCCCTGAAAGGGGGAGGGTTGGGGAGGGGGTCAGCTACACGTGTGCCAGACCCCCACCCGATCAACGTCGCTTCGCGACGCTGATCGACCTCCCCCTTTCAGGGGGAGGTGAAGAAAATATTAGTTGCTCTTTGCTGCCGGAGGAGCCGCCTTCTCCAGGATCGGCTTCCAGCGCACGATTTCCGCCTTCACCAGCTTGTCGAACTTCGTCGGGTCGCGCTCGGCCTTGACCGGAATCGAGCCGCCGAGTTCGGTCAGCCGCTTGACCACGCTCGGATCGTCGAGCGCCTTGTCGAGCGCAGACGCGAGTTTGCCGATTGCTTCCTTCGACGTGCCCTTGGGCGCGAAAATGCCGGACCAGACGCTCATTTGGAAATTCACGCCGCCGTCCTTCGCGGCCGGTACCTGCGGCAACGCCTCGATCTTGCCCATGCTCGAGACACCGAAAGCCTTGACGGATCCGCCGCGCACCTGACTGGCAACGCTGACCGACTGCTCGCAGAGGAAATCGACATGGCCGCCGAGCAGATCGTTCATCGCAGGTCCGGTGCCCTTGTACGCGACCGGCGTCGGCTTCAGTCCGGCTTCGGCGTTGAACAGGAGACACGCCATATGCGACGAGGAGCCGACGCCGCCATGCGCCTGTTTCACCTTGTCGCCGTTCGCCTTCACGTAGGCCACGAATTCCTTCATGTTGTTGGCCGGAAAATCCTTGCGCGCCACGATCACCGCCGGCGCATCCGCGGTGATGCCGATCGGGATGAAGTCGCGCTCGGAATCGTAGCGGACATTCGGGGTCAGAACCGGCGCCGCGACATGCGAGCCCATCGATCCCGCGAGCAGCGTGTAGCCGTCGGCCTCCGCGCTCGCGACGCGGCCGGAGCCAAGCGTGCCGCCGGCGCCGCCGACATTCTCGATCACCATGGTCTGGCCGAGATGCTTCGACATGCCATCGGCGACGATGCGCGCAACGACGTCGCTAGGACCGCCGGCGGGAAACGGCACGACCACCGTGATCGGGCGCGTCGGATAACTTTGCGCGTGCCCGAGTGCCGGCAGCATCAAAGCGGCCGCAAACGCGAGGATTGCCTTGGAAGCGTATCTTGCCGTCATCATTCTCCCCTTCATCGTTATGGTGCGGTCCTTGTCGGACCTTCGTTCGGGTCAGGCCCTGAGACTCCCGCCGACCGCACCGCCACCGACCAATCGATCGAGAAGCTCGCCGTCATGCGTGACTAAAATGTGGAGATCGGGTTCGTCTTGCATGAGCTGATTAAGCCACCGCAATTGCGCGATGACGGCCGGCCCATCCTCCTTTACCCATGGCGCGGCCTTTCCTTTCACATGACGAATGTTTGCCTCATTCCAGGCCGCATCGATCGAATGCAGGTATTCCCGCCCGCCCTGCAGGCGGAGGTAAATCATCTGCATATCGGGCGAATGGCCCGGCGCCTTGATCAGCACCATGCCGGGCGCAACCGGATAATAGCGGCCGTAGCTCAGGCAGATGAATTGCTCGGCGGCCCGTTCGGGCAATTTCAGATGCGGGCGATGCGGCTGGTTCATCATCAGCGACAGCGTCTCGGCGCTCGCGATGGTCTTGTGCGCAAGCGCATCGACATCATCCGCGGTCACGACGCCGCCGACATGGTCGGCGTGATAATGCGTCAGCACGATCATGCGCGCGGCGCGCAGCGCGGCCATCACCTGCGCGAAGGCGTTCTCGTCATAAGGCTCGCCTTCGCCGAACGAGTCATGCGTGGCCTTGTCCATCCCGGCATCGATCATCACGCTGCCGTCGGGATAGACCACCTGGCAAGCGGTGCGCGGCATGGTCACCGGCGTCTCGTCTCCGCCCTCGATGACGAACTTCCGCGGACGGATCGACGCTGCGAACTTCACCGCATTGAGCGCGACCGGCAGCGGGCCCGGCACCACATGCGCCAAGGCCCGGATCGCCGAAAGATCGGCATCGAACACCTGCGCTGCGGAAGCGGGCCTGTCGAGCATTATTCGGCGGCCTCCGCATGGATGCGTCGTTCGCGTTCTGCGCGTTCCTTCTCGCGAATGGCCAGCAGCACTTTTTCCGGCGATGCGGGAAGCGACGTGATGCGCACGCCGACCGCGTCATAGATCGCGTTCATCACCGCGGGGATGGTCGGCACCATGGCCGGCTCGCCGATGCCCTTCACGCCCAGCGGCCCGATCGGATCGGGATCCTCGACGATGATCGAGGTGATGTGCGGCACATCGAGCGAGGTCGGCAGGATGTATTTGGCAAAGCCCGGTGTCGTGGTGTGGCCGCCCTCGAGCTTGTAATCCTCCATCAGCGCCTGACCGAGCGCCTGCACGATGCCGCCCTCGATCTGACCTTCGACGCCTTTCGGATTCACCGCGCGGCCGACATCGTGCGCCGCCCACATGCCGAGCACCTGCACTTCGCCGGTGATGGTGTCGACTTCGACTTCGGCGACCTGACAGCCGAACACATAGGCCTGCCACGGCCGCCCGGCGCCATCGACAGGATGAAGCCCGGTGGTGTCGGTGCCGAAGCTCGCGGAGCCGAGCGGCACCACGCCGCGGCCTTTGGCCAGATGCACCGCCTTGTCCATGGTGGTGCGATGGTTGGTGCCCGCGGCCCAGATCTCACCGGATGCGGCCTCGATCGTCTCCGGCGGCACGCCCCATTCATTCGCCATCACCTGCGCCAGCTTGCCGAAGGCTTCGCGCGAGGCCAGCGCCACCACATTGCCGATCATGTAGGTCTGGCGCGTAGCACCGGCATGCGCCGCTTCCGGCGAGCGCGCGGTGTCGTTGTCGCCGATGGTCACGTCCTCCGGCCGCACGCCGAGTTCTTGTGCCGCGATCTGCGCGAGCACCGTGAGAATGCCCTCGCCGATCTCGGTCACACCGGTGACGACCTTGGCCGAGCCACCGTCATCGATCTCGACCCACGCTCCGGCACGATCCACCGTCGCGGTGCGGGCGATCCCGTACCAGCAACCGGCCATGCCGCGTCCGCGCTTGCGTGCCATTATTCCGCTGCCTCCAGCTTGCCGTCTTTGCTTCCGTCGGCAGCAAACCGCGCGCCCAGCGTGCAGGCTTCGCGCACCCCCTCACCGGAGAGATCGGAGCGCGTGTCGCCGCGCGAGACCGGCACGCCCTTTTCCCAGCGCGAGCCTTTTTCCGCTGCTTCCAGCACACGCAGATAGCTCACGGACTTGAGCTGCTGCTTGGTATGGGTTTCGGCGCCGTCTCGCATCGCATTGATGCGCCGAATTTCGAACGGGTCGAGTCCGAGCCGCTCGGCGCAGATATCGAGATGGGACTCGGTCGCGAATTGCGTCTGCAGCGCACCGAAGGAGCGGAAGGCGCCGGACGGCGTGTTGTTGGTGTAGATGCCGTAGGTATCGACCTGCAAATTCGGGATCGCGTAGGGGCCGGCGCCGAGGATTGCCGCCTTGCGCATCACGCCCTCGGTTGACAGCCCGTAGGCACCGCCATCGCAGACCATCTTCAGCGCCACCGCCTGGATACGACCGTCACGTGTCAGGCCCATCCGCAAAGTGGTGCGTGACGGATGGCGCTTCGCGGTCACCGCGATCGATTCCTCGCGGGTGAACACCAGCCGCACCGGGCGGCCGGTCTTCATCGCCATCAGGGCCAGCATGCCCTGATAGATCATGTCTTCCTTGCCGCCGAAGCCGCCGCCGACCGGCGACATGATGAAGCGGACCTTGCTGATCGGCTTCTTGATGATCTTCGCCAGCATGTGGCGGTGATGGGTGATGTTCTGGCTCGGAGACACGATGGTGACGACACCGTCGTGGTCCACATATCCGAGGCCGGCTTCCGGCTCCAGATAAGCGTGCTCGATCGCCTGGGTCTCGTAATCCTGCTCGACCACGAGATCGGATTGCGCGAAGCCCTTCTCGATGTCGCCCTTGCGGATCGGGATATGCTTGGTGACGTTGTCCTGCGCGTAATCGTGAACCACCGGCGCGCCCGGCTGCATCGCCGCGAAGGCATCGAACACCGCCGGCAGCGGCTTGTAGACCACCTTGATCTTCGCCAGCGCGCGCTTCGCGGTGACGACGTCCTCGGCCGCGACCGCAGCCACCGCCTCGCCGACGTAGCGCACCTTGCCGCGCGCCATCACCGGCTGATCGTGCACGAACACGCCGAAGCCATCCTCGCCCGGCACGTCGGCGGCGGTGATGACGCCCTCGACGCCCTCCATCGCTTCCGCTTCCGAGGTATCGATCGATTCGATCAGCGCATGCGGATGCGGCGAGCGCAGCACCTGCAGATGCAGCATGTGCGGCATGGTCATGTCGCCGGCATATTTCAGTGCGCCCGAGACCTTGCCCGGGGCATCGAGGCGGCGAACATTGGCGCCGATGAACTTTCCGTCGGCGACCTCGGTCTCCGCCAGCGCGGTGACCGGCAGCCGGCCGTTCTGCACGTCGCGCGCCAGTTCCACAGCGTCGAAAATCTTCTGGTAGCCGGTGCAGCGGCAGATATTGCCACCGAGCCGCTCCTTGATCTCCTCACGATCGGCGAACGGATTGACCCGCAGCGCGGCAGTCGCCGCCATCACCATGCCCGGAATGCAATAGCCGCACTGGCTGGCGCCGGTCTTGTGGAAGGCCTTTTGCAGGAGCGACAATTCGCCTTTCTGCGCCAAGCCCTCGACGGTGTCGATCTTCGATCCCTGCGCCTTGCCGACGGGCATCAGACATGACTTCATCAGCACGCCGTCGACAAACACCGAACAGGCACCGCATTCGCCGGCACCGCAGCCATCCTTGGTGCCGGTGAGGTGCAGGTCCTCGCGCAGGAAATCCAGCAGCCGCTGATAGGGCTGCGCGCTCCGCGTAACCTTGCGGCCATTGACGACAGCTTCGATGCGAAGCTCAGGCACAGGCAGCCTCCATATCGGGCGTCAGCACATCGGGACCGGCCCCGGCGCGCTGCGCGGCGTTGAACAGGCCACGCAGCATGAAGCCGCGGACCACGTCGCGGCGATAATCCAGCCGGGTGCGCGAGCGCACCAGCGATACCGGCATCTCCGCCGCCCGTTCGAGCCGGCTCGCCGTGAGCGGACCGGATTTCAGAAACGCTTCCACCTCATGCAGGCGATCCGGCACCGGACCGATACCGCCGATGCAAAGGCGGACATCCTCGAAATTGCGGCCGGACGCGTCGAGTTTCACCATGGCGGCAAGGCATATGGTGGAGATCACCAGCGAGCGGCGATGGCCGACCTTTTCGAAACTGCCGCCATAGCCGGGCAGAGCAACACATTCGATCGCGGTAAGGATTTCGTCGTCGGCGAGCGTCGTTCTGCCGGGACCGGTGATGAAATCGTGGATCGGTACGCGGCGGGTTTCGATCTTGCCGCCGCGACGGCTGGCCAGTTCGATGATCGCGTCCTGCGCGACCAGCGGCGGGACGCCGTCGGCTGCGGGCGAGGCATTGACGATGTTGCCGCCGATGGTCGCGGATTCGCGCAGTTGATCGTCGGCGAACCAGAGCGCGCAGCGCGGCATCGACGGCATGACGCGGCCAAGTACCGGATCGTCGAGAAAGCGCTGAAGCGGAGTCGCGGCGCCGAGACGGACCAGCGTATCGGTTACGGTACGCTCTCGTAGTTCGGGGATGCGTGCGACATCGATGAGCACCGGAACATGCACGTCGCCGGCGCGGCCTTCGCGCGCCCAGGGCAGCAGATCGGTCGCCCCCGCAATGAGCCGATAGCGGCCGCGATGCGTTTCCATCAGATGGAATGCCTCATCGAGCGTGGTCGCCGTCAGATATTCGTCGCAGAGAAGCATTGGGTTCGTCTTGCTCCGTTTCTCCCGCTCCCCGTTCTCACGGAGTGAGGGGTGGGGTGAGGGGCAACCACATCGCATCATGTCGAAGCGGCCCCTCACCCGGCTCGCTTCGCTCGCCACCCTCTCCCCGCAGGCGGGGAGAGGGAAAGAAGAGCGGGTACGCTCTCCCTCGAAGGGCGACGGCCCGTCATCCCTTCGAGGCCCGACGCAAACGCGTCGGGCACCTCTGGATGACGGCTCTCTCTACTCTCTACTCCGCCGCGATTTTCTGCGCGGCGCCGGGCTTCATCTTCACCACCACCTTGATCGCATCTTCCACGCGATCCTTGGCGTAGCGGATCGCCGTCGGCAGATCCTCCAGCGGGAACGTATGCGTGTGGATCTTAGTGGCGTCGAAACGCTTCTGCTTCATGAAGGCTTCGGCGCGGTGGGTCGCGGTCTTGCCTTCACCGCGGATGCCGTAAATGTAGATGTTGTTACGCACGATATGCGCGATATCGACCGGCGCCTCGCCATGCGGAAACGCGGCGAGACAGACCTTGCCGCCGCGATTGACCATCTTGATGGCCTCGTTCATCGCGCTCGGCGCAGCCGAGCATTCGACCACGTAGTCGACGCCCTTTCCGCCATTGAGGTCCTTCACTGCCTGCACCACGTCATTCACCTTGCGGATGTTGACGACGTGATCGGCGCCGAGCTCCTTGCCGATCTGCAGACGGTTGTCGCGCGTGCCGGTGAGAATGACTGGCTGGGCGCCGAGCGCTTTCGCCACCGCGACTCCGAGCAGTCCGATCGGACCGGGGCCGGTCACCACCACGCTTTCGCCCGCCACCAGTCCGCCGAGTTCGGTCAGGCCGTACATCGCGGTGCCGGCGGTGACGACCAGCGTCGCTTCCTCGTCGGTCATGTCGTCGGGGATCGCGACCAGCGTGTTGATGTGGTTGACCTGGTATTCGCAGAAGCCGCCGTCGGTGGTGAAGCCGTTGGCGCGATGGCCCTTGTCGACCTCGCCGTAGTTCAGGCCGTAGTTGTGGCACGAGGTATACATGCCCTCGCGGCAGCGCTTGCATTGCCCGCAGCCGGCATGGATTTCGACCGTGATGCGCTGACCGATCTTGTATTCGTCGACGCCCGGTCCGAGCGCTACCACCGTGCCCATATATTCATGGCCCGGGGTGAAGTTCTTGTTGTGCGGCATGCCGCCCTGAATCATCGCCGGCGGGCCGTGATAGATGATCTCGAGATCGGTCGCGCAGATCGCCACCGCATCGATTCGCACCAGCACCTCGGCCTTCTTCGGCACCGGCACGGCCTTGTCGATCAGCTTGAGTTCGCCGGGATCGCCCAGCACCCAGGCCTTCATGTTGTCTGGGATCGGGAAATCCTTGCTGGTTTTCACGCCTGCAGGTGCGTACATCGCCCACTCTCCGTTGAAAAAATGTCCTAAGCGTCCGTGACGATCGGCTGCATTGCGCCGGGTTCGCCCAGTTCGGCCGACAGCGCGCTCGTTGCGCCGATCACTTCCCTTTTCATCAGCGCGAGATGTTCTTCGGTCGCGCGCATTGCCGGCGCCGATGCGGAAATGGCGCCGACCACAGCGCCCGCATGATCGCGAATCGCCGAGCCGATGCAGATCACGCCGGGCTGAAACTCCTCGCGGTCGATCGCAACGCCGTTGCGGCGGACGTGCCGCAACTCTTCGATCAAGGTGTCGAAGTCGACGATGGTGTTGTCCGTGAACCGCTTCAGGTCTGCTGGCAGCATCCGCCGGATCTGGTCTTCCGGCAGCCAGGCAATCATCGCCTTGCCGGTCGCGGTCGCATGCGGTGCATCGCTCCGTCCGAGCATGCCGGAATCGACACGCACGGCATGCCGCGCTTCGCGCTTGACCAGCGTGATGATGTTGTCGGCCTGCAGCACCGCGAGATGGACACTCTCGCCGGTCGCCTGATTGATCCGGTCCATATAGACCTGCGAGCGGCGCGGAAGATCCACCTGCCGCAGGCAGGCATGCCCGAGATAGAGCACGCGCGCGCCCAGTGCATAGGACCGCCGGCCGGGCACTTTCGCGACATAGCCCCAGTTGACCAGCGTCGAGAGCAGGTGGTGGCAGGTCGACACGTTGAGATGAGTCCGCCGCGACAGGTCCGTCAGCGAGGCTTCGCCGCCAGCTTCGGCCAGTGATTCCAGCAGCGACAGCGCGCGATCGACGGATTGAATCGAGCCGCGATGCGGCGACTTCACGCTCCCGTTGGACGCCTTCGCGCTCCCGTTTGTCGTGACGGGGGCAAGCGGAATTGGGGTGACGGCGGTATCGGACACGGCGTTTCCCTCTGGCAGCTTGTTATTGTTCTTGAAAGAAAACGGCGCGTGGGCAGCGGAGTCAAGGCATTTTCGAGATGGTAAAGTCGACTTTCGTGATGTGAAAGAAATTCCTTACCGGCCCACCTGTTTCAGCATGTCGCGACCATAGGTCTCACCGGCCTCAGCCATCATCGACCTCACCGCATGCGCGAAGGCCTCATGTTCGGCCGTGGTTAATTCCTCGATCCGGCAGCCTTGCGCCTCGATCGCGCGCCGTGCCTCCAGCTCTTCCTGCACCGCAAGATCGCGCTGGAATGTGACGGCATCAGTTGCGGCGCGTCGCATCGCGTCCTGCAGCGGCATCGGCCATGAATCGAATTGCGCGCGGCAGATGAAGATCGGCCGCGAGATGTAGAAGTGGCCGGTCAGCGTGTGGAAGGGATGATACTTGTGCGCGCCATAGGTGACTGTGTTGGCGAGCGGATTTTCCTGCGCATCGATGGTGCCGGCGACGATCATCTCCAGCGCCTCGGTCAGATCAAGACGCTGCGGGACGGCACCAAGCAGCGCGAAGGTGCGTTTCTGAATCTCGCTCGGCAACACGCGGATGGTCATCCCGGCAAGATCGGCAGGACTGCGCACCGGACGAAGGCGGTTGGAGATATGACGGAAGCCGTTCTCGAACCAGCCGACGATGCGGTAATTCACCTTGTCCTCGATCGCCTGCGCAAGCCTCGCGCCCAGCGCGCCGTCCATAGCGCCGCGCGCCTGCTCCTTGCTGGAAAACAGGAACGGCAGATCGACGAAGCCCAGCTCTGGCACGCGATCGGTCAGGTAGCTCGACGATTGATACCCGAGCGAGAGAACGCCGCTTTCGACCAGCCAGAGGATGTCCTCCGAACGATAGCCGAAATCCATGATGTTCCAGACATACTTGACGTCGATCCGGTCGCCGAATTCCGCGACCAGCCGGTCGCCGATGAATTTCAGCGCCTTGCTGAAGCCGGTGGTGGCCGGGCCGTAGCCGCCCATGCGTATCTGGATGACGTTCGATTTGCTCATGACGGGGGTGCCTGACGTGTTACTTCATGGGTAACCTTTGCAGGTTACCTGTACCAACCGCAATCGAACGCTCCGTATCTGCAATCATGGCAACACCGCAACCCTTCAAAATAGCCGGCGTGATCGGATGGCCGGTGGCGCAATCGCGCTCACCGGTGCTGCATGGGCATTGGCTGAAGCAGTACGGCGTGGCCGGAACGTATCTGCCGCTGCCGGTTCAGCCGGACCGATTGGCTGATGCGATCCGCGGTTTGCGCGCGCTCGGCTTTTCCGGCTGCAATGTCACCATCCCGCACAAGCGCGGCGTGCTTGAACTGGTCGACCGGGTCGATCCGGTGGCGGCGCGGATCGGCGCGGTCAATACCGTCGTCGTCCAGGATGACGCCACGCTGTCGGGCTTCAACACCGATGCCTACGGTTTCCTGGCGAGCCTGCGCGACGTGCAATCAGACTTCAAAGCGAGCGCGGGTCCGATCGTCATTCTCGGAGCCGGCGGCGCCGCGCGTGCCGTCGTGGTTGCCCTGCTCGATGATGGCGCCGGCGACATCCGGCTGGCCAATCGCACGCTGGAGCGGGCGCAGGACCTGGCACGCATCGATGCATCGCGCATTCATGTGGTGTCGTGGGAGCAGCGCAACGATGCGCTCGACGGCGCCGCGCTTGTCGTCAACACCACGAGCCAGGGAATGGTCGGCTATCCGCCGCTCGATCTCTCGCTCGACGCACTGCCGAAGGCGGCGATGGTTGCGGACATTGTCTACAATCCGCTGGAAACCCCGCTCCTCGCCGCGTCACGCAAGCGCGGCAACATCGCCGTCGATGGGCTCGGCATGCTGCTGCACCAGGCGGTCCCGGCATTCGAGGCGTTCTACGGCGTTCGCCCGCATGTCTCGAACGAATTGCGGCGCGCGGTGGAAGGGACGTTGTAACCAAGGCATCACCGCAATACGACTGGTCCCCGCCTTTACGGGGACAAACGGAGTAAGGCTGGCGTCTCGATACGTTTGATTTTAGTGCGCACTCACTCCCCGTTCGTCCCCGCGAAAGCGGGGACCCAGGGCGGCATACGATGAGCTTCTACGTTTACATACTTGCGAGCCGAAGAAACGGAACGCTGTACACCGGCATGACAGACAATCTGATCGCGCGCATGTGGCACCATCGAGAGGGCGTCGTGCCCGGCTTCACAAAGGAATACGGTATCAAGACTCTTGTTTGGTTCGAGCAATACGACACCCGAGAATCTGCATTGCTGCGCGAGCGGCAGATCAAGAAATGGAATCGGAAGTGGAAGCTGGAGTTGATAGAGAAAGACAATCCGGCTTGGCGTGATCTTTACCAGGAGATCGTGCAGTAAAAGGTTCTGGGTCCCCGCTTTCGCGGGGACGAACGGAGTGAGGGGCTACGTTCCGGAGTCCAAAACCATCCGCATCAGTTCGCAGCAATAGCCTTCCGCCGCTTCCACCAGGCACGCAGCTTCGCCAGCCTGGCGATCCGCCACTCCGCGCCATTCGCGATCAGCATCAGCGCCGCCGGTGTCACGATCAGCGTCAGGATGGTGGCGAAGCTCAAGCCGAAGACGATCGCGGTCGACAGCGAAATCCACCACTGCGTGGCCGGCGCGCCGACCGTCACCTCGCGGAGGATGAAGTCGAGATTGACGCCGAATGCGATCGGCAGCACGCCCAGGATCGCGGTCACCGCCGTCAGCAGCACCGGCCGCACGCGCTCGCGGCAGGTTTCCATGATCGCCTCATAGGCCGCCATGCCCTCGCTTCGTAGCCGGTCATAAGTATCGATCAGCACGATGTTGTTGTTCACGATCACACCGGCATTGGCGATAACGCCGATTCCGGTCATCACCACGCCGAACGGCTGGCCCATGATCATCAGGCCCAGCAGCACACCGATCGTGGACAGGATGACCGCACTGAGCACCAGCAGAACCGAAGTCACGCGATTGAACTGCGCCAGCAGGATCGCGAAAATCAGGAACATGGCGGTGCCGAACGCCTTCATCAGGAAGGCGCCGGCCTTCTCGCGTTCCTCGTCCTCGCCCTTCATGCGGAAGGTAACGCCCGCGCCGAGATCGGCTTTCGCCAGTTCGGCGGCGATCTCCTGCTGCACCTTGGCGCTCTGCACGCCTTCCGCCACGTTCGACGACACCGTGATCACGCGGTTGCCGCCGACCCGGTTGATGTAGCCGACGCGCTGCACCGGCACACGCTGGACGAAATTGCCGATCGGCACCTGGCCAGATTGCGTCTGCACCCGCAATTCGTCGATCTGGTCGAGGCTGCGGCGATCGTTCGGGAAGCGCACCAGAATATCGACCGCCTTGTCGCTTTCGGACGGACGATATTCGGTGACCTTCACGCCGTTGGTCACGAGCTGCACGGCGGTGCCGACGGTGTTCGGACTGGCCTGATATTTCGCAGCCTCGGCCTTGTCGACGTCGATCTTCCAGTCGATGCCGGGCAGCGGCAAGCCGTCATCGAGATCGCGGATATCCTTGTGCTGCGCCAGGATGCCGGCCACTTTCTTGGCCACGGCCGGCAGCACCTCCGGGTTGAGCGCGCCGATCTGCACCTGGACCGGCTTGCCGGTCGGCGGCCCCGCACGCGGCGCGGTCACCTCCACCAGGATGCCCGGAATATCCGCTGTCTTCGCCCGGATCGCATCCATGATCTTGTTGGCGGGATCGCGAGTCTGCCAGTCGCCGAACTCGAACTGGATCACGCCGACGGTGTCTTCGCTGATCTCGCTCATGCCGCGCGGCTGCTCGCCGACGCGGGTATAGACCGTCTTCAGCCCCTTGAAGGCGAGCACGCGCTTTTCGACTTCCGCCAGCATGCGGTCCTTCTCGTCGAGCGAGATGTTGCCGCGCGCATGCACGATGACCTGGCCGTAATCGGGCTCGACACTCGGGAAGAATTCGACGCCCTTGCCGAATTTGCCATAGGCAACGATCACCACCACCAGCAGGACGAAAGCGGTGGCTAGCGTGCCGCCCGGATAACGCAGGGCGAACTTCACCGTGCGCATGTAGGGCCCGCGATCGGACACCCGCTCGTCATGCGGAATCAGCGACGCTTTGCCGAGCAGCGCGCCGAGCGTCGGCGTGAAGAACAGCGCCACCACCAGCGACGCAGATAGCGTCGCGATCAGCGTGATCGGCATGTACTTCATGAATTCGCCGACCACACCGGGCCAGAACAACAGCGGCGAGAAAGCGGCGACGCGGGTCGCGGTCGCGGCGATCACCGGACCGGACATTCGCCGGGCCGCCAGCGAATAGGCCTCCTTCGGCGGCATGCCTTCCGACATGCGGCGCTCGGCAAATTCGGAAACGATGATGGCGTCGTCGACCAGCATGCCGACGGCAAGGATCAGCGAGAACAGCACCACGATGTTGATCGTGAGTCCCGCAAGCTGAAGCCCCAGCACGCCCGCGAGGAACGACGCTGGAATTGCGATGCCGATGAACAGCGAGGCCCGGAAGCCCAGTGCGAACAGGATGATGACGGCAACCAGCAACACGCCGGTCGCAACCGAATTCTGCAGGTCCGCCAGCATCTGGCGGATCACTTTCGACTTGTCCTGGGTGAAGGTGACCTCGACCGAGCTGGGCCAGGTGCCCTTCATCTTCTCCACCGCAGCTTTCACGCCGTCGACGGTTTCGATCAGGTTGGCGCCGGTGCGTTTCGAGACCTCGATGGTCATGGCGGAGCGGCCGTTGACCCGCGTGATCGAAGTCGCATCCTTGAATGTCGGCTTGACCTGCGCGACGTCACCCACGGTGATCGTCGCACCCGCGGTTGCCGCCACCGGTACTTTCAGCACGTCCTGCGGCTTCTCGATCAACCCCGGCACTTTCACGGCGAAGCGGCCGGTGCCGCCCTCGAGCGCGCCGGCCGCGATCAGGCTGTTGGAGGCGTTGACCGTCGAAATCAGCTGATCGAGCGAGACGCCGTAACTCTTCAGCAGCATCGGCTCGACGATGATCTCCACCGCCTCGTCGCGCGTGCCGCGCAATTCGGCCGACAGCACGCCCGGCACCTGTTCGATGATGTTCTTGGCGTTGCGGGCGATGCGCAGCATCGAGCGCTCCGGCACATCGCCGGACAACGCGACCACGAGGACCGGATAGAGCGAGAGATTGACCTCGGTTACGACAGGCTCGTCGGCGTCGCGCGGCAGGTCGCGCTTGGCCTGATCGACCTTGGCCCGCACATCGGCGAGCGCCGATTTGGAATCGAAGCCGGCCTCGAATTCCAGCAGCACATAACCGCCGCCCTCATAGGAGGTCGAGCGCATCTCCTTGACGTTGCCGACCGACTTGAGTTGCGTCTCGACCGGGCGCAACAACAGCCGCTCCGCATCTTCCGGCGAGATGCCGCGCTGCGTGAGCTGCGTGTAGATGATCGGAATCTTGACGTCCGGCTCGGCCTCCTTGGGGATCGTGCGATAGGACACGAACCCGGCGACCAGGAGGAAGATCAGTGTCGCGATCGTCAGCCGGGAGTGGCTGATGGCATAATCGATGAGCTTGAACATCAGTCCGTTCCCAAACAATCCGCGCTCGCCGCAACGTCCCTCTCCCCGCTTGCGGAGAGAGGGTGGCGAGCATCGAAGATGCGAGCCGGGTGAGGGGGAGTTTGCTGCACGCTCCGTGCCGGCTCCTCACCCGGTCGCCTTCGGCGACCGACCTATCCCCGCACGGCGGGGAGAGGTAAAAGAATTACCGCGCCGCGCCGACGGCCACTTCGGCCGGCACCGCGACCACATTCTGGCCTTCGCGCACGAAATCCTGACCCTGCACGATCACGCGCGCGCCGTCCGGAATGCCGGCGACCCACATATGATTCTGGTCGTCCTCGACCGGGGCAACGCGAACGAACCCGACCTTATCACCCTCGACGACGCGAACGCCGAGATCGCCTGATGAGGAGAAAGTCAGTGCCGATCGCGGTACGCGCGACGCCGGAACGGGTGCCATCGGAATCGAAACTTCAGCGGTGATGCCGTCGGGGATCGCGTTGTTCGGGTTAGGCAGTTCCACCTCGACGCGATAGGTACGAGTGGTCGCGCTTGCCGTTTTGGCGACATAGCGAAGACGCCCCATAACCTTCTGTCCGTTGACAAGACGGACTTCCGCCGGCTCCCCGACCTTCAATCCGGCCAGACGGGTCTCCGACACCTCGACGACCGCGAGTAACGGATCGATCGCCACCATCTGGGCCACCGGCGCGCCGGTGAACGAAAGCGCCGCACCGCCGACCTCCGCGGTATCGAATACAATGCCATCCCACGGTGCACGCAAAACGCCGCGGTCACGCTCGGCTACAGCTTGCGCCAGCGCGGCCTCCGACGCCTTGAACTGCGCTTCGAGGTTCATGGCTTCGAGGCGCGGCATGTTCCCCTGTTCAATCAGCTTCCGACGCGCCTCGAGCTCGGACTTGCGCTGATTGAAGAGCGCGGTCGCCTGCGCGACTTGCGCCTCGCGCGCGTCGTCGGAAAGTACGGCGATGATCTCGCCCTTCTTCACAAGCTGGCCACGCTTCGCCCGCATCTCGGTAAGGATGCCGCCAGTGCGAGCGGTGATGGTCACCTTCTTGTCGGCCTCGGTACGGCCGGACAGCGTCAGCTTGCGCGAGTGCGGCAAGAGCTTTGTCTCGGTGACGGCGACGCGAAACAGCTTCGGCTCGCCGGCATCCGCACGGATGGCGGCGCGGCTTTCCGCGGATTCATGCGGCATCAGATGGCCGGACGCGACCCAGGCGACCGCTCCCACCACCAAACCGATGGCAACGATTTGGCTCGCCTTCATTGTGCGTCTCCAGCGCCGCTCGCGCGAGCCCAGCCGGGCTCCGCGTTCCGCCCGCTCCCGCGGTCAAGCAGCATATATTTCGTGACGTCGAAGAACATCGGCAGCACGGCCTCCGCGTCGAATTTCGGATCGACCGCGCGGCGCCACCACACACCGTCCGCGATGATCATCAGCATCTCAACCGCCGTACCGATATCCGCATCGCGCGAAATATCGCCTCGCGCCTGCGCAGCGTGCAGCATGGTGACGAGCCGCTGTTTTACATCGGCGTCGAACTCGTTCATGATTTTCGAAATCGTCGGATTGCGACGGCTCTCCGACATGATTTCCGCGCACAGCCCGACTTCCTCAGCCGAACGCTCGACGAAATGATGGCGCGCGAGCGCCGCGAAGGTCGAGAAGAAGTCGGTCGAGAATTGCGCGCTCGCAAGCTGCGCGGCTACCTCGGCGCGGTCACGCTCGGTAATGCCGAGGATGATCGCTTCCTTCGACGGGAAGTAGCGATAGACGTTGCCCGGGCTCATTCCGGCTTCGGCGCAGATCTGCTGCATCGACGTCTGGTGAAACCCCATACGCGCAAAGCATCGCTGCGCCGCGTCGAGAATCTCCGAGCGGCGGTCGGACCGAAGCTGGGCACTGGCCTGGCGCAAATCGCCCCCCAAAATTGTGCATCGCACATAAAGCGAATGAATGTTCGCTCTATAAGTGGGACGGATTTTGGCAAGTCAATGGCGGCAGGTACCAACTTTACGTTGCTTTACAATGATTTTGGCCGCTGCGGCCGGTTCGCAACTGGACCGACCGCCAGCCTGACAGCCGCCGTAGAGCCGCGCCTACCTTTGGACGGGTGCATGGCGCCCCGGCAGTCCGGGGCCGCCATCTTTGCGTCCCGTGGCGTCGTTTAGTGTCCGATTCAGGCGCGATCGGGTCAGCTCGGGGACGGGAGAAGCGAACTATGAATCGTACAGTTTTTGCGGCGGCGGGCGTCACGCTCGCCGCGACGATGCTCGTCACCACCGATCAGGCTGCGGCGGCCGAACTCCCCCTCAAGCAGGTCATCCTGTCGAATTCCGGCCTCGCCCAGTTTACCCATGGCGGCCCAGTCAGCGGGAATTCCACCATCGAATTGCCGGTGCGGCTGGACCAGGTCGATGACATCCTGAAGAGCCTCACCGTGTTCGATCGCGCCGGTGCGGTCGGCACCGTCTCCCTGCCCGGCAAGACGCCGCTACCGGAGCTATTCCGCGACCTGCCGTTCGGACCCGAAGCACTGAGTTCCTCGCCCGATCTGCTCAACGCGCTGGTCGGCAGCGAGATCGAGATTTCAGGGCCGGTCAATGCCAAGGGTCGCGTGTTCCGCGTGGTGCGCGAGCAGGTCACGCTGCCGAATAACGGCGGCACCACCGCACGGCATCGCCTGACTCTGGTCACGCCGGCGGGGCTCACCCAGGCGATCCTCGAAGAGGTCACCGAGCTTCGTTTCACCGACCCGCAGACGCGACAGCAGATCGAGCGGCTTCTCACCGGCCTCACCGAAAACCGCGCCAAGGATCGCCGCACATTGTCGGTTGGATTCCTCGGCGACGGCACGCGCGATGTCTCCATCAGCTATGTGGTTGGCGCACCGGTCTGGAAGACCGCGTATCGGATCGTGCTGCCGAAGGACGGCGGCAAGGACGGTTCGAAGGCGCGGCTGCAGGGCTGGGCCGTGGTCGAGAACCTGACCGGGGGCGACTGGAAGGATGTCGATCTGACGCTGGTCTCCGGCAATCCGGTGGCGCTGCGCCAGCCGCTCTATACTGCTTTGTTCGCAAACCGGCCGGAAGTGCCGGTCTCGACCAATACGCGGGTCGTGCCACGCCGCGACGATGTTCAGGAGAAGGCCGCGCCACCGGCACCGCAGGCTCGATTCGACGCCGACCGAATCGCCGGCGCGCTCGCGGCGCCGCAAAGACCGACCCGCTCCGCTCCCGCGATGGCTGCACCGGCGCCGGTTGCGCCAATGCCTGCCGAAATCGCGGCCGCCGCGCCCGCCAACGCCGCAACTGCGGAAGAGGCATCGACACAGCTCCTCTATCGCTTTCCGGCCAAGCTCTCGCTCGCGACCGGACACACGATGATGGTGCCCTTCGTCGACCGGGAGGTGCCGGTGACGCGCGTCTGGCTGTATCAGCCGGATGTTGCACCGAACCGCGCGCTGGCGGCGGTGCGGCTGAAGAATGACGGCGCCAGCGCGCTGCCGGCCGGGCTTGTCACCGCATTCGAGACGAACGCGGACGGCGGCACCGGCTTTGTCGGCGACGCCTTGCTGCCGCTGACGCCGAAGGATGCGACGCGGCTGGCGACATTCGCGGTCGACACCAAAACGGCGATCCGCCGCGACGACCGGGGCATCCGCCAGACCGCGCTCGGCAAGGCGCTGAACGGCACGCTGACGGTGCAGACCCGCTCGACCCGCACCATCGATTACGAGGTCACGACACCACCGGACGAGGACCGCGACATCGTGGTGGAAGAAGAGCGCATTGGCGGCTGGACTCCGGTCGCCGGCACCAAGAACATCGAGGAGACGCCGACCCGTTACCGGCACACGATCGCAGCGCCGCGCGGCACGACCACCAAGGCGAGCTTCACCACCGAACGTCTCGACAGTGAGCGGATCGTGCTGACCGAACTCGATGTCGACGACATGCTGGTCCGGATTCGCGGCCTCGAGAACGAAAGCCCGGCGCTGAAGGCGACGATCGCCAGACTCACGGCGCTGGTGGAGGAGATGAACAAGACGCGGGCGCAACGCAGCCAGCTCGAGAGCGAGCGCGAGCGGATCGTGCGCGATCAGGCCCGCCTGCGCGAGAATCTGAGGTCGGTCGGACAGGGCTCCGATCTCGGGCGGCGCTATCTCGCAACGCTCAAAACGCAAGAAGACCGGCTCGCCGAGATCGGCACCCTCGATGCAAGGCTGGAGATGGAGATCGAGGCGAAGACGAAGGCAGCCGAGGACGCGGTGCGTCAGCTGACGTTGTAGGCGGATGATCCCTTCCCTCTCCCCGCCTGCGGGGAGAGGGTGGCGAGCAGCGAAGCTGCGAGACGGGTGAGGGGCATGCGCGACACTGAAAGAAGCCCCTCATCCGCCTCGCTCGCAAGCTCGCGAGGCACCTTCTCCCCGTTTCACGGGGAGAAGGAAGACGACGCCTCCGCCGGCGATCGGCCAGCCCTCGCCCGGATCTCATCCACCGCTGCCAGCACGCGATCCGGCGTGGTCGGCGCATCGATCCTGGGTGCAAGTTTGTAATCCGACAACGACGAGATCGCGTCTCGCACCGCGAGCCACACCGACAGCGCCAGCATCAGCGGCGGCTCGCCAACCGCCTTGGAACGGAACACCGTCTCTTCCTTGTTGGGCGCGTTCTGCAAAATGCGCGCGTTGAAGACAGGCGGCACATCGCGGCTGCCGGGGATCTTGTAGGTCGACGGCCCGTGCGTGCGCAGATTGCCCTTGTGATCCCACACCAGTTCCTCGGTGGTGAGCCAACCCATACCCTGCACGAAAGCGCCTTCGATCTGACCGAGATCGATCGCCGGATTGAGAGATTCTCCGCAATCCTGCAGAAGCTCGGCGCGCAGCACCCGCATCTCGCCGGTTAATGTGTCGATCGCGACTTCGGCCGCGGCCACGCCATAGGTGAAATAATAGAAAGGCCGCCCGCTGTTGCTGGCAAAGTCCCAATGGATCTTGGGAGTACGATAGAAGCCGGTCGCCGACAGCGACACACGCTTCTCCCAAGACAGCGCCGCAAGCTCCGCAAACGATATCGAACGGTTGCCGGCATAGATGCGGTTTGACGAGAACACGATCTCGCCCTTCGGCACGTTGAACTGCTCGGCCGCGACATCGGCCATGCGGTCCTTGATCTGCTCGGCCGCATGCTGCGCCGCCATGCCGTTGAGATCGGAGCCGGACGAGGCCGCTGTCGGCGACGTGTTCGGCACCTTGCCGGTGGTGGTCGCGGTGATCTTGATATTGTCGATATCGATCTGGAAGGTCTCGGCCACCACCTGCGCGACCTTGATGAACAGCCCTTGCCCCATTTCGGTGCCGCCATGGTTCAGCGTGACGCTGCCGTCCATGTAGACATGCACGAGTGCGCCGGCCTGGTTGAGCGCCGGCCGGTTGAACGAGATGCCGAATTTCACCGGCATGGTGGCGAGGCCCTTCTTCACAATGGGGCTCGCTTTATTGAAAGCGAGCACGCTCTCGCGCCAGGCTTTCAGATCGACCGTCCGATCGAACTCGTCGATCACCGTCACGATGATGTTGTCCTCGACCGTCATGCCATAGGGCGTGACGTTGTCGCGCCCATGGCCATAGAAGTTGCGGCGGCGCACCTGTTCCAGCGACAGCCCGAGATGCCGCGCGACCGTGTCGATGATGGTCTCGATCGCGAACATGCCCTGCGGTCCGCCATAGCCGCGGAACGCCGTGTTCGAGACCGTATTGGTCTTGCATGGCAGGCCGCGGAAGCGCAGCACCGGTAGCCAGTAGCAATTGTCGGAATGACAGAGTGCGCGCGTCAGCACCGCGGGGGTGTGGTCGGCGACATGGCCGCCATTGGCCGCGAGCAGGAGATCGAGACCGACAATCGCGCCGTCGTCGTCAAAGCCGACATCGTAGCGATAATAGAACGGATGCCGCTTGCCGGTGGCGCGCATGTCGTCATCGCGCGGCAGCCGCAGTTTCACCGGCTTGCGCGTCCTGGTGGCGAGCAAAGCGGCGATGCCGGCGATGATGGTCGGCTGGCTCTCCTTGCCGCCGAAGCCGCCGCCCATGCGGCGCACCTCGACCGTCACCGCATTGAAGGGAATACCAAGCACATGCGCGACGCCGTGCTGCACTTCGGTCGGATGCTGCGTCGAGGAGAAGACATGAATGTCGCGGTTGGTCTCGCCGGGCGTTGCGATCGCGATCTGGCCTTCGAGATAGAAGTGATCCTGCCCGCCGCAGTGAAACTCGCCTTTCAGCCGATGCGGCGCGGATTGGAGCGCCGCATCGATATCGCCGCGCGCCATGGTCTGGACGGGCGCGACGTAAAGCTCTTTCGCCACCGCCTCCTCGACCGTGAGCACGGCCGGCAGCACGTCGTAGTCGACCTTCACAAGCTTCGCCGCGGCACGAGCCTGATCGAGCGTCACTGCTGCGACCGCGGCCACGATTTGCCCCTCATGCTCGACAAGGCCTGCGGCCAGCAGCGGCTCGTCGGTGCGGATCGGGGCGATGTCGTTCTTGCCGGGGATGTCGGCCGCGGTGACGACCGCTGCGACACCCTCGGCCGCAAGCGCCGCCGATACATCGATGGACTTGATGCGGGCATGGGGGTGCGGCGACAGCACGAGAGCGGTTTCCAGCGTGCCGGGCACGGCGGGGATGTCGTCGAGATAGAGCGCCTGACCGTTGGTGTGGCCGGCGGCGCTGTCGTGCTTCACCGAGGCGTGCACGCCGCCGCGAATACGGGACAGAGGTGCGTTCATAGCTGCCACACTCCGGTTTGCTCACCGCCCGTGGTCTCGATCTGCAGCCGCCGGATCAGGTTGGCGGCCGCACGCAGGCGATAGGCGTCGGTACCGCGATGATCGGTCATCGGCTGGAAGTCCTGCGCAATCAACGCGTCGATGTCGCGCATGGTTTCCGCGGTCCACGGCTTGCCGGTCAGCGCGGTTTCGACATGCTTCGCGCGCGCGGTGGTCGCAGCCATGCCGCCATAGGCGGCGCGTAGTTCCGTTACTTTGCCGTTCTCGACGCGCAGGCGGAAGGCGCCGATCACGGTGGAGATGTCCTGGTCGAAGCGCTTCGACAATTTGTAGGTGGTGAAGCTCGTGCCGTCCTTGAGCCGCGGGATCTCGATCGCTTCGATGATTTCGTCCGTCTCCATCGCGGTCTTGCGGTAGGCCGTGATGAAGCCGTCGGCCTTCACGCCGCGCACCCCACGTATCGAACGCAGCATGATCGTCGCGTCGAGCGCCATCAGGCAGGGAATGGTGTCGCCGATCGGCGAGGCATTGGCGATGTTGGCTGCGAGCGTGCCGATATTGCGGATTTGTCGCGAGCCGATCCGGCGCACCATCGCGGCGAAGGACGGAAAGTGCGTCTCGAGGAATGGCAGTGCCCTGGTATAGGTCACGCCGCCGCCGATGGTGAGCTTGCCGTCGCCCTCTGAGATCGCGCGCACTTCGCTCACCCACTGGGTCGAGATCACCTCCGGAAAGGCCTCGCGGTGCTTCGACACGCGGATGCCGAGATCGGTGCCGCCGCCCAGCACGACAGCGTCGGGATGTTTCGCTTTTGCCGCTACGAGATCGCCGATGTTGCGCGGCGCCAGATAAAGCTGCGCGCCGCGCCGATATGCCGCCGCCGCCTCGCCCGCATGTTCGGCAAAGCCGCAGCCCGGCGGATCGGCACGCATGGTCTTGCAGGCCTCTACGATCGGGCGATAGCCGGTGCAGCGGCAGAGATTGCCGGCCAGCGCTTCGTGAATGGTGTCGTCGTCGCGCGGCTCGCCATCGCTTTTGGATTCATGCGCGAAGGCGAACATCGCCATCGCAAATCCGGGTGTGCAGAAGCCGCATTGCGTGGCGTCGGCCTCGATCAGACTGTGCTGCACCGAATGCAGCGTGCCGTCAGGCTGCGCGAGACCTTCCACGGTTATGACCGGCAGCCCGTCGACCTGGGGCACCAGCACGAGACACGAATTGACTGCGCGCCACGCCAGGCGTCCATCGTCCTGCGGCAGACCGACGACGACGGTGCAGGCGCCGCAATCGCCCTCGGCGCAGCCTTCCTTGGTGCCGGTCAACCGGGCGTCGAGCCGCAGATAATCGAGCAGCGTCGTGGTCGGAGACACCGCATTCTCCGTGCGCCACCGGCCATTGATCTGGAATCGAAGGTCCGACATTCCTGCAAACTCGCAATCCTGAAGAGAGTCCGTGGGTGGTCGCGTCGCAAGCCCAAGCTGACGGGAGCGCCGACCAGGCCATTCTAGGGCTCTTTCAGCAATTGATCTGCATTCTTTTGCAGCATGTCGATCACGCGAAATGCCTCGCGCTGCGACAGCCCCGCCAGCAGCCGCTTCTGGCGCGCATGCGCGACCGGCTCGAACGCACGTGTCAGATCGAGGCCCGCCGGTGTCAGACGGATCAGCGCCATGCGCTGGTCGGTCGGATGCGCCTCGCGGCTGACCAGCCCGCGGTCCGACAGGCTCGCCACCGACCGGCTGACCCAGGCCTTGTCGATGTGTCCGGCGCGGCTGAGATCGGCGATCGTCAGGGGCTGCATGTCGCGCAGCGCGATCATCGCGCGAAGTTCCGAGTTGTTCAGCCCGAACTGCCTCTCATAGACCAGCGTCGCGGCCCGGCTGATGGTGTCCGCAAGATGAATGAGCTTGAACGCCACCAGGCCCGTCAAAGGGGTTGGCGCAGGCTTGGGTACAGGTGCAGGGCTGGGTGCGTTACGCCGGTGCACGGCCGCCGTCTTGCGCGCCATCAAGGCCTCCCGAATTCGCCGCTCCTCTTCGCATGGCGTGAGTGGGCAGGCAATCGGCCGCCGCCGTCACCGGGGGAACATCGTTGCGCGCGCATCGTTGTCTTGACAACGATATGCACCGGACGGTAGGCGTTTGGTCCGCAGCGGGAGTGTCCGGCAATGAAGTATGCGATCTTCGACCACATGGACCGCGCCGGGACATCCCTGCACCGGCAATACGAAGAGCGTCTGCGTTTCATCGAGCTCTGCGACCGGCTCGGCTTCTTCTGCTATCACCTCGCCGAGCATCACGGGACGCCGCTCGGCTATGCGCCCTCGCCCGGTATTTTCCTGGCATCTGCAGCACAGCGCTCCACGCGCATGCGGCTGGGCCCGCTGCTCTATGTGCTGCCGATCTATCATCCGGTGCGGGTCTACGAAGAAATCTGCATGCTCGACCAGTTGAGCGGCGGGCGGCTGGAACTCGGTCTCGGCCGCGGCTCGATGCCCTACGAGATCGCGATGTATGGCGACGATCCGGCGACGGCGCAGGCCCGCTATCTGGAAAATTTCGAGATCATCCGGCAGGCGTTTTTCCAGGACGAGGTCAGCTTCCAAGGCAAGCATATCAGTATCGAACGGTTTCCGGTGCGGATGCACCCGCTGCAGCGGCCGCACCCGCCGCTCTGGTACGCGACCACCAAGCCGGACAGCGCGCCATGGGCGGCGCAGAACGGCGCCAACGTCATGACGCTGGGCTCGATCGACAACGCGCGACTCGTGTCGGAGCGCTACCGGGAGGAATGGCAGCGGCTCGGCCGCGAACCCGGCGCCCTGCCCAACATCGGCATCACGCGCCACGTCGTGGTTGCCGATACCGATAGCGAGGCACTCGCAATCGGACGCCGCGCCTACAAGCCCTGGCGCGAGGCCATGGAGATGCTCTGGAAGGAAGCCGGCACGCCGTTTCCGATCAGCCACGTCTATCCAGGTACGTTCGACGAACTGCTGAAACTCGGCAACGGTTTCGCCGGATCTCCGCGGACAATGCGCGACGCTCTGAGCGCGCAGATGGCGCATGGCGGACTGAACTATGTCGCCTGCCAGCTCTATTTCGGCGAAATGACGCCGGACGAAGCGTCGCTCTCGGCTTCGCTGTTCGCAACGCAGGTGGCAGGCCTGCAGGCCGAAGCGCCGGCCGCAAGATCGCGCAGCGCCGAACTCGTGTCCATGAACTGACGCGCCGCATGATCATCCAGCTGTCACCCGGGCAACATGAACTTCTCGAAAGGGAAGACTTCGGACGCCTCAAGCTTCGCGCACCGACCGGATGGAGCGCCGACGACATCGCGCGCGGGCTGCCATTTTCCGTGACGTGCACATCCGAACATGTCTGGCTGCGCGAGGCGGATCTCCGCGCCCTCGCGCAACTTGCCCCGGCCACGCCCGACCCGATTTCAGGGATGGTCGAGAAGGCCAGGAAATACGGGTTTTACGACGAGGCGAGCGGCGCCATCCGCGTTCATGTCGAGTATTATTGAACAAGACCTGGGCAATGCTTCGGCCGCGTTGAAACTCCCACCGTTTACCAAGTCCAGGGCGGTGGGCATCCCATTTTGCCGCATTGGGCGACGATTCGTTGACCGTTAGAGCCGCTGCCGATAGTGTCCCGGCCAACGCGACATGAGGCGTGTAAGATCAAGAGTTTTCAGGAGGATAAGCGATGAATAGAAGGACGTTTGGACTTGCCGCATTGGCCGCGACCGCGATGTTCGCGGGCGCCGCAAATGCGCAGCAGGGCCCGATCAAGATCGGAATCATTCTGCCTTATTCCGGACAATTCGCGGACGCCGCGGCGCAGATGGACAACGCCATCAAGCTGTTCGTCAAAGAGAATGGCGATACCGTTGCCGGCCGCAAGATCGAGTTCATCCGCAAGGATACCGGCGGCATCGCGCCGGATGTCGCAAAACGCCTTGCGCAGGAACTCGTGGTGCGTGACGGCGTCGATATCCTCGCCGGCTTCGTGCTGACCCCGAATGCAATGGCCGCGGGCGACGTCTCGGATCAGGCCAAGAAGTTCATGGTCGTGATGAACGCCGCGACCTCGATCATCACCACCAAGTCGCCTTATATGGTGCGCACCTCGCTCACCACCCCGCAGCTCAACCAGGCGCTCGGCGACTGGGCAGTGAAGAAGGGAGGCGTGAAGAAGGCCTACACCATGGTCTCGGACTACGGCCCGGGCCTCGACGCCGGTGGCGCCTTCGCACTTGGCTTCAAGGAAGCCGGCGGCGAGATCGTCGGCGAGGTCAAGATGCCGGTTGCCAATCCGGATTTCTCGGCCTTCGTGCAGCGCGCCAAGGACCTCAACCCTGAGGGTGTTTACATCTTCGTCCCGGGCGGCGCGCAGCCGGGCGCTCTCGGGAAGGCATTGGCCGAGCGCGGCATCGATGCCCGCAAGACCAAGGTGATGGGGCAGCTCGAGATCGCTGACGAAAACGCGGTCAAGGTCATGGGCGATGCCGCTCTCGGCATCATCACCGCAAGCCACTACGATTACGCGCACAAGTCGGCCAAGAACGACGCTTTCGTGAAGGCCTATAATGCAGCCTACGGCCGCAACCCGGACTTCTTCTCGATCGGCGGTTGGGACGGCATGCAGCTCATCTATGACGTGCTGAAGAAGACCGGCGGCAAGACCGACGCACAGGCGATGGTCGACGCAGCCAAGGGCATGAAGTGGGAGAGCCCGCGCGGCCCGATCTCGATCGATCCGGAAACCCGCGACATCATCCAGACCGTGTATATCCGGCGTGTCGACAAGGTGGACGGCAAGATTCAGAACGTCGAGATCGACAAGATCGAGGAAGTGAAGGATCCGGTCAAAGAGCGGATGAAGACCAAGAAATAAGCTTCCCTGTTGGAACATTGAACGCCCGGGGCCTCCCGCTCCGGGCGTTGCCTTGTGTGATATAGTTTCAGTAAGAAGAGCATCCACCCGCCGCATCCCGAATTCGGTGGCCAGCCCCTCCTTCAATGACGCGGGACGCCCCGCTGCCTGAAGGCGAGGCTAAGGGACCGGGGTGAGGCGTCAGGCTGAGGGTACGACTTTGGGGCCTATTATCGGCGTTCTGTTCGACGGCTTTGCCTATGGCATGCTGCTGTTCCTGCTGTCGGTGGGGCTGTCGGTCACGCTCGGCATGATGAATTTCGTCAATCTCGCGCATTGCGCGTTCGCGATGCTCGGCGCCTACGTCACGGTTACACTGGTTCACAGCTTCGGCTGGCCGTTTCTTGCGACGCTGCCGATGGCGTTTCTGGCCGCCGCGATCGTGAGCGTGGCTCTCGAGCGCACGCTATACCGCCGGCTTTATAACGCGAGCGAACTCGACCAGGTGCTCCTCACCATCGGCCTTGCCTTCATGGCAATCGCGAGCGCGGCCTATATCTTCGGCACCGTGTTGCAACCGGCGGTGACGCCTACATGGCTGCGCGGCTCCATCGTCTATTTCGGCATTAATTTCGGTGTCTATCGTCTTTTCCTCGTCACCGTCGGACTCGCTGTCACGCTGGTGCTGGTGCTGACATTGGAATACACGCGCTTCGGCCAGCAGGTCCGCGCCGCGGTCGACAATCAGCGCATGGCGCGCGGCCTCGGCATCAATGTCGACGGCACGTTCGCGGTCGCGTTCGCGCTGGGGTCCGGACTCGCGGGTCTCGGCGGATCGCTGGCGATCGAGATCGTCGGCCTCGACCCGTCCTTTGCGCTGACCTATCTCGTCTACGTTCTGATCGTGGTGTCGGTTGGCGGTCTGGGCTCGATCTGGGGCTCCTTCGTCGCCGCCGTTTTGATCGGAGTCAGCGATATCGCCAGCAAATATTATGTGCCGCAGGTCGGCGCCTTCATGATCTATTTCGTGATGGTGGTTCTTTTGATGTGGCGGCCGCAGGGCCTGTTCGGCAAGCGGTGACACCATGAGCGCCCCCTCCCTCACTCCGCACGACTATCTGCGCGCACAGGTCCGCTGGCATCCGCTGGAATATCTGTTCTGGCTCGCGACGATCCTCCCGTTCTTCCTGTTCCCGAATTATCTGTCGCTTGCGAGCCAGATCGCGATCACCGCATTGTTCGCCCTCTCGCTCGATCTGATCCTCGGCTATGCCGGCATCGTGTCGCTCGGACATGCCGCATTTTTCGGGATCGGCGCCTACACGGCGGGGATCATTTCAAAATACGGATATGGCGATCCGACCTTCGGGCTGTTGGCCGCGGCCGTGGTCACCGGGCTGTTCGGCTTCGCCACCAGCTTCATCATCGCGCGCTTCAAGCATCTGGCGCTGATCATGATCACGCTGGGCTTGGGTTTTCTGGTGCATGAACTCGCCAACAGCGCGCACTGGCTCACCGGCGGCGCCGATGGTCTGCAGGGCATCCGCATCGGCAAGCTGCTCGGCATGTTCGAGTTCGACCTGTGGGGCCGCACCGCCTATGCCTATTCGCTCATCATGCTGTTCCTGATCTTCCTGGTGGCGCGGCGGCTCACCAATTCGCCGTTCGGGTTGGCGCTGCGCGGCATTCGCGAAAACTCCGTGCGCATGCCCGCGATCGGCGCGCCAAGCGATGCGCATATCCGCAAGATCTACACCATGTCCGCGGCGATCGCAGGCATCGCCGGAGCGCTGCTGGCGCAGACGACATCCACGGTGTCGCTCGGCTCGATCGATTTCCAGCGCTCCGCCGACGTGCTGGTGATGCTCGTGCTCGGCGGCGCCGGCATGCTCTATGGCGGGTTGATCGGCGCAGTGATCTTCATGGTGGCGCGAGACCAGTTCTCCGGCATCAATCCGCAATACTGGTATTTCTGGATCGGATTGCTGCTGGTGGCGGTCGTCATGCTGCTGCCGAACGGTATCCTCGGCGGGCTGTCGCAGCTCTATCGCGCGATGACGGGGCGGCGCAGCACATGACCACACCCGCGCTTGCAACCCGCAACCTCAACAAAAGCTTCGGCCAGCTTCAGGTCGCGCGCGACATATCGATTGCCGTTCCGAAGGGCGAGCGCTATGCGCTGATCGGCCCGAACGGCGCCGGCAAGACCACGCTGATCAACCTGATGACCGGTATGATCAAGCCGAACTCCGGTCAGATCCTGCTCGACGGCGAGGACATCACCGCTTTGCATCCGGATGCGCGGGTGAAGCGCGGGCTGGTCCGGACCTTCCAGATCAACACGCTGTTTCCGAACCTGTCGGCGCTCGAAGCGGTGACGCTCGCGATCTGCGAGCGTACCGGCGATGCCGGCACCTGGTGGAAAGCGCTGCCGGCCTATCGCGACAATGCGGATGAGGCCTATGCCATCCTGAAATCGCTGCGGCTCGGCGACCACGCCTACCGCACCACACGCGAACTGGCCTATGGCCAGCAGCGTCTCCTTGAAATTGCGCTGGCGCTCGCCACCCGGCCCAAGGTGCTCCTGCTCGACGAACCCGCCGCCGGCGTGCCGCCGGAGGAGAGTTCGGAATTGTTCTCGGTGATCGCCGATCTGTCGCAGGACATCACAGTTCTTTTCATCGAGCACGACATGAACGTCGTGTTCCGCTTCGCCAGCCGGATCATCGTGATGGTCGGCGGCGCCATCCTGCTCGAAGGCACGCCGAAGGAGATCTCCTCCGATCCGCGCGTGCGCGAAGTCTATCTCGGCGGAGCGCATCATGGCTGAGACGCTGCTGTCGCTCAAAGACGTGCGAGCTGGCTACGGCGACGCCGTGGTGCTGAACGACATCTCGTTCGATCTCGCCGACAAGGGCAGCCTTGCGGTGCTGGGCCGCAACGGCGTCGGCAAGTCGACGCTGCTGCTCACCATCATGGGCTTCACCCGCATGACGCGCGGCTCGATCCACTGGCGCGGCGAAGACATCACCCGGCTCCCGCCTTACAAACGCGCCCGCGGCGGCATCGGCTGGGTGGCGCAGGAGCGCGAAATCTTTCCGTCGCTGACGGTCGCGGAAAATCTGACCGTCACTGCACGGCCGGGGCATTGGACGGTCGAGCGGATTTACGAATTACTGCCGCGCCTCAACGAGAGGCGCGGCAACAAGGGCAATCAGCTCTCCGGCGGCGAACAGCAGATGCTGGCGCTGGCGCGCGCGCTCTTGACCAATCCGTCACTCCTGCTGCTCGACGAACCGTTCGAGGGCCTGGCGCCGATCATCGTCGAGGAACTGACCGCCGCGATCCGCAAGATGCTGGCCGAACAGGGCACGGCCTTCATCCTGGTCGAGCAGCATGCGGAAATCGCTCTGTCGCTGACACAGAACGCCATCGTCATCGAGCGCGGCAATGTCGCGCATCGCGCACCGTCGGCTGAACTCGCCAAAGACGAGGCAACACTGGAACGCCTGATCGGGCTGAAGGTGGAATAGCCATCACACTGTCATGCCCCGCGAAAGCGGGGCACCAGCGTTTTTTATGTCCGCCCGAGGACTGGATCGCCCGCTTTCGCGGGCGATGACTGCCTGCGGATACTTCACATCACGCTGATCGTCGCCTCCTCGTAGCGCTTCTTGCCGAGGTCGCCGCCCTCGAAGATGTCGTGATCGGCGATCCATTCGCGCGAGACCGCAAACGTCTCTTCCGTATACGGCTCGAACACGATGCGCTCGCCCGGGCCCCAGCGGCGCGTATCCATCACATCGTGCCAGCGCTTCGGAAACTCGTTGGTGTAGTAGTGCGTGTAGAGCTCTGGCCGCAGGTCGAGGTCGCGCTGCGCGCGCTTCAGGGCGGTGAAATACTTGCGCAGGTCTTCCGGATCGGGATCGCCGTGGATCATGTTGGCGATCATGAAGGTGTTGTCCATGATCTTGCGGAAGCCGAGCTGCTCGGCGAGATAATACGGCCCCGAGAACAGCGTCGCCGCCGGCACCTGGCCATCAAGCAGCATCTCCATGCGCTTGAACAGCATGCCGTCGTTGAACGACAGCCTGATCTGATCCTTCGGCATGTAGCTTTCCAGCGCCTGGATCGAGGCATAATGCGAACCGGACTGGAAGCCGACCGAGATCGGCACGCCGGCAAGGTCGGCCGGTGTCTTGATCGGCGAATCCGGCGCAACGAAAATGCCCGACGGCGCCACCGAATAGACATCGCGGTTGAGCCGGCCATGCCCGGACGCGGCTGCGACATTCACCGTCCAGTGGCAGGCGCAGCTCACGTCCGATTTGCGGCCTTCCTCGAACGACTGATAGGCGCCGACCTTGTTGCCCTTGTCGTGGATCTTGCCGTCGGTCGACTGCACCATTTCGCGGAAGATGTAATCCAGCCCTTCATCCTTGAAGTAGCCCTTCTCCTCCGCGATCCATTCCTGCAGGCGAAAATGCGGTTCGATGATGAATTTGTGGTTGGTGGCCATTTGTTCTTCTCCCGTTTGCGTTTGTGGTCGTTTCAGTCACGTACTTTAAGTCAGCAGCAGCCCTCGTCGGCATGCGCGTGATCGCGTTCGGATACGCGGCGCGCGCGGATCATCTTGACGTGGTCGTCCATCAGCCTGCGCGCGCCGGCGGCGTCGCGCATCTCGATCAGGGCGGCGAGTTCGCGATGCACGGCGAGGACCCGGCGCGAAACCTCCGGAGTCAGCGTACGGTTATGCGACGGCCACGAGATGTGATTGAGCGAGATGAACTGCACCACCAGCACGCGGTTATGCGAGGCTTCTGCGATAGCGAGATGGAAATCGCGGCAGGACCGCGTGTAGGCGTCGCCATCATCGATCAGGCTTTCGGCTTCGGACAGCAATCGCCGCAGCCGCGCATGATCGGCCGCGGTGGCGTGCTCGGCGGCGAGTTCGGCGGCCAGGGTCTCGATCGCGCGCTGGGCATCCATCACCTCGGCCGCGGTGACGCCGGTCAGGTCAAGTTGTACCGCGAGCGCCTCGGCAAACAGCCGCGGGTTGCCGCGCGCCACCCGGGCGCCACCGCCCTTGCCCATGCGGATTTCGGCAATGCCGAGCGCCTGCAGCGTGCGCAGCGCGTCACGCGCCACGATCCGGCTGACGCCGTAGCGGGCGGCGAGGTCCTTCTCGGTGCCGATCGGGTCGCCCGGCTTCAGCCGCTTCTCGGTCAGCGCCTCGCGCACATCCGAGACGATCTGCGCCGACAGCGAGCCGGAGCGACCGGCCACGAACGGCTCGCCGGATCGGACAATGAGCTTGGCTTGCGTATTCACGGCTTTTTTCAGCCTTTCCGTCCCTAGACCTCTGAAGCTTAGCCTCGAGCTTTAAGATCGTAAAGATATTATCTTATACGAGGGCTTGATTTCTGAGGAAATTTATATAGATTTTCTTTCAGGAGTTGCATGATGCGTGCGAAGCGGGCGGTTAAGGCCGAACCAAGCTCAGAGGCCAGCGTCGTCACCAAAGCCGCCGCGCGTGCGGCAGAGCGGCTTGGCGTGAGGAGCAGCGCACTAAGCCGGATCGTCGGCCTGTCAGAGCCAACCGTCTCTCGCATGCGCAAGGGACATTACGTCTTGGACCCGCGGCATAAATCCTTCGAACTCGCTCTGCTGTTCGTCCGGCTTTATCGCTCGCTCGATGCACTGGTCAGCGGCGACGACGCCGCCGCCGCCGCCTGGCTGACGAGCCGAAACACCGCGTTGAACGGCGTGCCCGTGGAGATGATCCAGAGCGTTAGCGGCCTGATCAATGTCATCAGCTATCTCGACAGTCGCCGAGCTCTCGTCTAGCGCACACTCTGCGTCCGGGCGGTGCTGGCGCGTCGTCGAGGCGCAGCATCAGATCTCGACGATGAAGCTCACCGACAATGCCGCCGAGCAGGCCCTGCTGGAGCGGTTGATCGAAGATAGCAAGCCCCCGATCCCACCCCAATGCCGCCACCTCGACTTTCTTCTGTTCACGCCGTTCCGTTATGCGCCCTATCCGCAGGGGTCGCGGTTCAGGCGCGCGGGACTGACGCCCGGGGTGTTTTACGCCTCCGAAACACCTGACACCGCGATTGCGGAAGTTTGTTTCTATCGCCTGCTGTTCTTCAGCGAATCGCCGGACACGCCATGGCCGGGAAATGCCGGCGAATACACGGCCTTTGCCTGCGACTACGCAGCCGCTTTGGCCATCGACCTCACCCGAACTCCTTTCCACGACCGGCACGCGGCGTGGACCGATCCGATCGACTATGCGGCATGTCAGGAACTCGCCGATCTTGCGCGCGCGGCCAATGTTGACGTCATCCGCTACGAATCCGTGCGCGACCCGGGTCATCGCGCCAATATCGCGCTGCTGACCTGCACGGCCTTCGCAGCACCCGAACCGGTCGCTCGCCTGACCTGGCGCATTCTGCTGGGCGACAATGGCGCACGCGCCCAATGCGAGATGCCGCGACAATCTCTGGATTTCGGTCGCGCCGCTTTCGCGGGCGACCCGCGTATCGCGTCCATGCGATGGGATCGCTAACGACGATGCCGATACGCGCCTAACTCCGCTTCGGCAGCTTCGGCACCACACCCAGTCCCACCATGCCGGTGGCAGTGAATTTCAGGTCCAGCGTCTTCCAGTCGGCGTATTTCGCCGGCGGCAGCGTGTATGGATAGCAGCCCTGGAGCGCGTTCATGGCGATCCCGACCAGCATCGGGCCGCGCTCGGAGGCCGGCGCCTGCAGCAGCACCGGCTGCCCTGCGAGTTGCCCCTTGGGGCCGAACGAGACCCGCAGGATTACTTCGAGCCCCATGATCCCGGGAATGCCGACCGGCAGTTTCCAGCATTTCTGAATCTGCGCGCGCAGCGCCGCGATTTCCTCCGGCGTCAACTTCGACTTGCCCTCGCCCGCCGGTCCACCCTGCGGGGTGTCGGGCTTGGCGGGCGGCTTGGCAGCCTGTTTCGACTCGGGCGGCGGCGCCGCCTGGTCCGGTTCGGGACCCGCATCGGATTTCGGTCCCGCCGCGCCGGCCCGCGGCTTCGGCGGCAGGCTTTGCGCTGGCGGCGGCAGCGACTGCTTGACGGGCTCCGGCGGCTTCAGTTCGGCCTGCTTTGGAGGCTCGGGAGGCTTAAGCCGCTCCGGCGGCTTGGCAGCCTCGGGCGGCTTGGGCGGCTCTTCCTTTTTCGGTTCGAGTTCCTCCGGCGGCACCAGATCGACGTCCATGGCCTGCAATCCGGAGGTCGGTAGATGCCGACGCTCGGCGAAGACAATGGCGCCGACGAATCCGAGATGCGCGAGCACCGACACCGCAACGATCGCGGCGCTGAGACTCACGCGATTCAACACTGAAAGCAAAGGCGGCGGCTCCGGTTCGCCCGTTCGTCGGGCGCACCCTACCCGCAGCGGCTATCGGAGGGGAGTCCCGGCGCGCCGCCGGGCGCCTAGTCCGGAATAACGGCCGTGGTTTCGATTTCGAGCAGCGCGTCCTTCTCCACCAGCGACGTGACCTGCACCAGCGCCATGGCGCCGAAATTCTTGCCCATCACCTCGCGATAGACCCTGCCGAGTTCCGGCAGCGAGGCGCGGTAAGCGTCGATGTCGGTCACATACCAGGTCATGCGCACGACATGCTCCGGTCCTGCGCCGCCTTCCTTCAGCACGGCGACGATGTTTTCCAGAAGCTGCCTTGTCTGTGCGACGAAGCCCTGCGGCAGCTTGCCGTGAATGTCCCAGCCGATCATGCCGCCGACGAACACCATCTCGCCACGCGCCTTGATGCCATTGGCATAGCCCTTCGGCTGCGGCCAGCCGGCAGGATTGAGGATGGTGTTGGCAGCGGGTGACTTGATGGCGGTGTCCGACACGGAAATTCTCCTGAAAAATCTTGCGCAGCGTTCGATCAGATTGCGTTACTCCGGGCCACTCATCCTTCGAGGCTCGCAACGCTCGCACCTCAGGATGACGGATCGAAACCCGGCATTTGTCACGACGCCATCTTCTCCGCGCCCGATTCCGCGATCTTGCGCAATTCGAAACGCTGCAGCTTGCCCGTCTGTGTGCGCGGAAGCGCTGAGACATACTCGATCGCGCGCGGATATTTGTACGGCGCAACCGTGTTCTTGACGAAATCCTGCAGCGTCTTGGTCAGCGTGGCGTCGCCGCTATGCCCATCGCGCAGCACGATATAAGCCTTGACGATATGCCCGCGCTCCGGGTCCGGCGCGCCGACCACGCCGCATTCGGCCACGGCCGGATGCGACAGCAGCACCTCTTCCACTTCGGGCCCTGCGATGTTGTAGCCGGACGAAATGATCATGTCGTCGGATCGCGCCTGATACCAGAAATAGTCGTCGGCATCCTGCACGTAGGTGTCGCCGGGGAAATTCCAGCCGTTCTGGACATACTTGGTCTGGCGCGCATCGGCGAGATAGCGGCAGCCAGTCGGCCCCTTGACCGCGAGGCGGCCGATGGTGCCGCGCGGCACCTCATTGCCGTTTTCGTCGACGACTTTCGCGACATAGCCGGGCACCGGCTTTCCGGTCGAGCCGGAACGCACCTCGCTCTCGGGCGAACCGATATAGATGTGCATCATCTCGGTGCCGCCGATGCCGTCGAGCGCCTTGATGCCGGTGGCCTTGTGCCACGCCTCGAACGTCGACTTCGGCATGGTCTCGCCCGCCGAAACGCAAATCCGCAACGACGAGATGTCATGCTTGCCGAGATGGGGGATCATGGCGCGGTAGGCGGTCGGCGCGGTGAAGCAAACCGTCGCCTTGTATTTCCCAATCGCGGGCAGAAGCTCTTCGGGCGGCGCCTTTTCGAGCTGGATCGTGGCCGCGCCAATGCGGAACGGAAACAGCACGTGACCGCCAAGCCCGAAGGTGAAGGCAAGCGGCGCCGAGCCGATGAACCGGTCGTCCGGCGAGGCTTGCAGCACATGCTTGCCGTATGAATCGCAGGGCGCCAGCATGTCGCGGTGAAAATGCATGGTGCCCTTTGGCTCGCCGGTCGTGCCCGAGGTGAATGCGATCAGGCAGACATCGTCGACCGCGGTGTCGAACGCATCGAATTTCTCGTAACCGGGCTTGTTCATCAGGGTCTCGAGCGAATCCGGTCCGCCACCGCCCCAATAGACCACGCGTTCGAGATTTGAAGCCGGCGCCTTGGTCTTGTCGAGCTCCGCCGCCAACCGCGCGTCGCCAAGCGCCAGCCTGATCTGCGCCTTCTTGCAGGTGTAGGACAATTCCTTCGCACGCAGCAGCGGCATGGTGGCGACGGTGACGCCGCCCGCCTTCATCACGGCGAGATACGCCGCGACCATGGTCGCGCCATTCGGCGCGTGCAGCAGAACCCGGTTGCCGCTTTCCATGCCGAGATCGCGCGTCAGCACATTGGCAATCCGGTTGATGCGTTCGGCGAGTTGCGCGTAGGTCAGCGTCTCGGTCGGCGTGATGATCGCGACCCGATCGCCCTGTCCCGACGCGACCCACTTGTCGACGAACTCGGTCGCGCAATTGATGCGATCCGGATATTGCAGTTCCGGCAGCGTGAACAGGAATTCCGGCCACTGATCCTGCGGCGGAAGATTGTCGCGCGCGAACGTGTCCTTGTATTTCGATGGGATCATGCTGGAAGGCATCATGGTCGAGCTCCTGATACTCTTTGCTCTTTCCTCGCCCGTTACTTCGTCGTCGCTTTTTCAGCGGCGTAATTCTTCAACGCTTCGCGCGCGATCACGACCTTCTGCACTTCGGTCGCGCCTTCATAGATGCGCAGTGCGCGGATTTCCCGGTACAGCTCCTCGACCTTGACGCCCTTGGTGACGCCCTGTCCGCCGAACAACTGCACCGCGCGGTCGATCACGCGCTGCGCGGCTTCGGTTGCATGCATCTTGGCCATCGCGGCTTCGCTGGTGACACGCGCCGCGCCATTATCCTTGGTCCATGCCGAGCGATAGACCAGCAGCGCCGAGCTATCGACGTCGACGATGGAATCCGCGAGCGACCCTTGCGTCAGCTGCAGGTCGCCGAGCGGCGCACCGAACAATTTGCGGGTGGCGGCGCGTTCGGTCATGTCGTGCAGCGCACGCCGCGCGAAGCCGAGTGCTGCGGCACCGACGGTCGAGCGGAAGATATCGAGGGTCGCCATCGCCACCTTGAAGCCCTCGCCCGGCCCGCCCAGCCGGTTGGCCACCGGTATCCGCACATTGTCGAACTTCAGCGTCGCCAGCGGATGCGGCGCAATCACCTCGATGCGCTCCTCGATCGAAAGCCCCGGCGCATCGGCATCGACCATGAATGCCGAGAGCCCGCGGGCACCGGGCGCCTCGCCGGTGCGCGCAAACACAACGTAATGGTCGGCGATACCGCCGTTCGAGATCCAGGTCTTGCGGCCGTCGAGCCGCACGTGCGTGTTGCCGTCGGGCACGGCCGTCATCGCCATCGCCGCGACATCGGAGCCTGCTTCCGGCTCCGACAGCGCGAAACCGGCGATCGCCTTGCCCTGGCCGACTTTCGGCAAATAACGCTGCTTAATTTCCGGCGAGCCGTAGAGCGTGATCGAGCCGGTGCCGAGCCCCTGCATCGCGAAGGCGAAATCGGCGAGTCCGTCATGGTAGCCGAGGATCTCGCGCGCGAGACAGAGCGTGCGCACATCGAATTGCGGAAACGTGCCGCCGAACGCAGCGGGCACCGTCGGCGCGAGGAAGCCCGCTTCGCCCAGCGCCTTCACGCGCGCGCGGCAGGCCTCGTCGACATCGTCATGCGGCAGCTTGTGCAGGTTCTCCGCAGCCCAGCGGTTCAGCCGCGCAGCAAAATCGCGATGACCATCGTTGAAGAACGGCCAGCTGAGGGTTTCCGTAAGCGACATCTAGTCCCCCTCGAACACTGGCTTCTGCTTGTTCGCGAAGGCATGAAATGCGCGCTTGAAATCCTGCGTCTCCATGCAAAGCGCCTGCGCCACCGCCTCCGCCTCGATCGACTGTTCGACCGACATCGCCCACTCCATCTCCAGCATGCGCTTGGTCATGCCGTTGGCGAAGGTCGGACCGGCGCAGAGTTCGTTCGCAAGCGCGGTGGCATCCGCCAGCACATTTTCCGATGACGACAGGCGATTGAAGAAGCCCCAGCGTTCGGCTTCCTCGCCGCCCATCACCCGGCCGGTATAGAGCAGCTCGGCGGCACGGCCCTGGCCGATGATCCGCGGCAGGATCGCGCAGGCGCCCATGTCGCAGCCGGCGAGGCCGACGCGATTGAACAGGAACGCAACCTTCGCCTTCGCCGTGCCGACGCGCAGATCAGAAGACATCGCCAGGATCGCACCGGCGCCCGCGCACACGCCATCGACCGCGGCGACGATGGTCTGCGGGCAGGCGCGCATCGCCTTCACCGCCTCGCCGGTCATGCGTGTGAATTTGAGCAGGTCGACCGTATTCATCTCGACCAGCGGGCCGATGATCTCGAACACGTCGCCGCCCGAGCAGAAGTTTCCGCCCTCGCCGGTGAGCACAAAGGCTTTCACCTGGTCGTCACTGGCCGCTGCGCGGAAAATGCCGGCGATCTCGGCATAGCTTTCGAACGTCAGCGGATTTTTGCGTTCCGGCCGGTTCAGCGTCAGCGTCGCGAGCTTGCCGCTGACCTCGAACTTCACATGCTGCGCCTTGTAGGACGCGAGCGGCAGCGGCACGGGATGATGGGTGTTCAGGCTCATTTACCGGCTCCTGCATCGATGGCCTTGCGCGCGGAACCCTTCGTCTTGGCCAGCAACGTCATCAGCGTATCGACCTCTCCCGGCTCGAGCCCGGCGAAAATTTCAGCGACCCAGTTCTCATGCGTGCGCGCCAGCGAGCGGAAGGTGCGGCGGCCGTCCGGCGTCAGCGTCACGATCATGGCCCGGCGGTCGTTCGGCGCAGGCTTGCGCTCAACGAGATTGAGCGAGACGAGACGCTCCACGAGTCCGGTGACGTTGCCGTTCGACACCATCATGCGTTGCGACAATTCACCCAGAGTCATGCCGTTCGGGGCGCGATCGAGCTGCGCCATCAGGTCGAAGCGCGGCAGGGTGATGTCGAATTCGGTACGAAGGCGCTGGCGGATTTCGTTCTCGATCAATGTCGTGCAGGTCAGCATCCGCAGCCACAGCCGCAGTTCGGCCTCGTGATCGGCCGGCCGTTCGGCGACTTTGGTCTCGGCATCGAGAGGGATGGTCGCGGCGTCGGTCATTCAGATTTCTCCGCCGGCAATCGTCATAGCAGTTCCGGTTACTGCACCGGCATCGACGGAACACAGATACACCACCGCCGCTGCGACCTCTTCCGGCTTGATCAGCCGCGCCATCGGCACGTCCTTGACGTATTGAGCAATCACGTCCTGTTCGGACCGGCCGGTTTTCTTGGTGATGGCGGCAACGCTTTCGCGAACCAGGTCGGTGTCGGTGAAGCTCGGACAGACCGCATTGACTGTTACGCCGCTCTTGGCGGTTTCGACTGCAAGCGACCGCACGAGACCGACCACCGCATGCTTGGAGGCAACATAGGCGCTGACATAGCCATAGCCTTTCAGACCCGCGGTCGAGGCCACCGCGACGACGCGGCCGAACTTGCGCGCGACCATGCCGGGGAGCAGGACTTGCGCACAATTGACGATGCCCAGAACGTTGAGTTCGAACAGCCGGCGAAACTGCTCGGGCTGAGTCTTGCCGAAAGGCGCGGTTTCGGCCGCGCCGGCATTGGCCACCAGAATGTCAAACGGTCCGCGAGCGGCTTCTGCCGCCTTCACCCCGGCTTCGATTGCCGCCGGGTCGGTGACGTCGGCGACAATCACGCCCGCCGCATGACCTGCCGCCACCGCATCGTCAAGGGCAGCCTGCTGGCGGCCGAGAACCGTGACCGCGGCTCCTGCGGCCGTCAGCGCCGCCGCCACGGCACGTCCGATGCCGCGGCCGCCGCCAGTCACGAGAGCATGCCGTCCCGAAAGCTTGGCCATGAGGGGTCCCAACAGGGGTCCGATGTCCACCGGATATCGCCGATACTTTAAGCTTAAAATTTCTAGGGCTCAAGCACCGTGTCAGCCCGGGCCATCCGTGCGCGGAAATCTGATGTCCGTTGTGGAATTGTCTATTGTCGGTTCCGCCAATTGACCCACATCAAATCCCGCTTGCACCCAGTTGTTTTAAGCTTAAAATAATCGCGACAACAGCCGCAAGGCGCGGAGGCTACCCATGAAGGTCAGTGTGATCGGCGGCGGCCCCGCCGGGCTTTACTTCTCGATCCTGTACAAGAAGGCGTGGCCGCAGGCGCAGATCACCGTCTACGAGCGCAACCGCCCGGACGACACCTTCGGCTTCGGCGTGGTGTTCTCCGACCAGACGCTCGAGACCTTCCAGAAATACGATCTGGAGAGCTATCGCGCGATCACCGAAAACTTCGCCTATTGGGATGACATCGAAATCCATTTCAAGGGCACGGTGCAGCGCATTGGCGGCAACGGCTTCTGCGGCTGCTCGCGCGCGACGCTATTGCAATTGCTTCATCAGCGCGCGCAGTCGCTCGGCGTCGAACTCAAGTTCCAGTGCGACGTCACCGACATCGAAGGCGCGCTTCGCGACGCCGATCTCGTCATCGGATCGGACGGCATCAATTCGCGCATCCGCGAGACCTTCGTCGATCACTTCAAGCCGAGCGTCGACCTGCGGCCGAACCGCTTCACCTGGATGGGCTCGACCCGGCCACTCGACGCTTTCACCTTCTACTTCAAGCAGACGAAGTACGGCATCGTCATCGTCCACGCCTATCAGTACGAGCCGGGCCGCTCGACCTGGATCTTCGAAACCGATCCGGACACCTTCGCGAAATTCGGCCTCGACCCGCTGGACGAGGCGGGCAGCGCGAAACTGATGGAAGAGCTGTTCGCGGAGGAACTGCAGGGCCACAAGCTGATCATCAACCGTTCGATGTGGCGCAATTTCCCGGCCATCACCTGCGAGCGCTGGGTCTACGAGAATTGCGTGATCGTGGGCGATGCAAAGGCGACGGCGCATTTCTCCATCGGCTCGGGCACCAAGCTCGCCATGGAAGACGCGATCGGGCTGTACGATTCGTTCCGCAAGACCGGCGGCCAGAATGTCAAAGCCGCACTCTCGCATTACGAGACCAGCCGGCGCGAGGAAGTGGAGAAGACCCAGCATTCCGCCAATGTGTCGCTAGTCTGGTTCGAGCACATGAAGCGGTTCTGGGACATGAATCCGACGCGCTTCGTGTTCGGCCTGATGACCCGCTCCAAGGCGATCACCTACGACAATCTGGCGCTGCGCGCGCCGGATTTCGTCGACGAGGTCGCCCACATGATGGCCGACGAGACCAAGGCGGCGGGCTTCCCGAAGGTCGATACCAAGACGCCGGTCGCGCCGATGTTTCAGCCTTTCCGGCTGCGCGACATGGTGCTGCCGAACCGCGTCGTCGTCTCGCCGATGTGCCAGTATTCGGCAAAGGACGGGCTGCCGAACGACTGGCATCTCGTGCATCTCGGCAGCCGCGCGATCGGCGGCGCCGGCCTCGTCTATACCGAGATGACCGACGTCTCGGCGGAGGCCCGCATCTCCCCGGGCTGTACCGGGCTTTGGAACGACGAACAGGAAGCGGCGTGGAAGCGCATTGTCGATTTCGTGCACGCCAATTCGGCGGCGAAAATCTGCATGCAGATTGGCCATGCCGGTCGCAAGGGCGCGACCAAGCTGTCCTGGGAAGGCGACAGCGAGCCGCTGCCGCAAGGCGCGTGGCCGATCGTCTCGGCCTCTCCCATTCCCTATTTCCCGAACAGCCAGGTGCCGCGCGAAATGACCCGCGCCGACATGGACCGCACGGTGGCGGATTTCGTTGCGGCGACGGAGCGGGCGCAGCGCGCCGGCTTCGACATGGTCGAACTGCATGCCGCGCACGGCTATCTGCTGGCGAGCTTCATCTCGCCGATCACCAACAAGCGCACCGACGAGTATGGCGGTTCGCTCGAGAACCGCATGCGCTTCCCGCTGGAGGTGTTCCGCGCCATGCGCGCGGTGTGGCCGCAGGAGAAGCCGATGTCGGTGCGCATCTCCGCGACCGACTGGATCGACGGCGGCGTCACCGGCGACGACGCAGTCAAGATTTCCGGGATGTTCAAGGACGCCGGCTGCGACATGATCGACGTGTCGACCGGCCAGACCGATCCTGAATCGGCGCCGGTCTACGGCCGCATGTATCAGACGCCGTTCTCCGATCAGATCCGCAACGAGGCCGGCATCGCCACCATGGCGGTCGGCGCCGTCACCACTGCCGATCAGGTCAACACCATTGTCGCGGCCGCGCGTGCCGATCTGGTCGCGTTGGCCCGCCCGCATCTGCTGGACCCGTATTTTACCATGCGTTCGGCCGGCTGGTATGGCGCGGAGGACATCCATTGCCCGCCGCAATATCTCTCCGGCCGCGACCAGCTCTTCCGCAATTCGGTGCGCGAGCGGGCCGAGATGACAGAACTGAAACTGAAGGCCAAGCCGAAGCCGCAGATAGACACCTGGAAACAGGCGGCGGAGTAGCCTCTCTGTCCCTCTCCCCGCTCACGGCGAGAGGGACAGCGTCGTCTTGCCCGGCCAGCGGCACAGATCCGCGATGATGCACTTTTCGCATAATGGCTTGCGCGCGAGGCAGACATAGCGGCCGTGCAGGATCAGCCAGTGATGCGCATGCATCATGAATTCCGCCGGGATCACCTTGACAAGCCTCAGCTCGACCTCGAGCACATTCTTCCCCGGTGCAAGACCGGTGCGGTTCGAGACCCGGAACACATGGGTATCGACCGCCATGGTCGGCTGACCGAACGCCATATTGAGCACGACATTCGCGGTCTTGCGCCCGACACCCGGCAGCTTTTCGAGCGCTTCGCGGTCTCCCGGCACGACGCCGCCATGCTCCGCGATCAGTTTCTCCGACAGCGCGATGACGTTCTTCGCCTTGTTTCGAAAAAGTCCGATGGTCTTGATGAAATCGCGCACCTGCGCTTCGCCAAGCGCGATCATCTTCTCCGGCGTATCGGCCGCCGCGAACAAGGCCGGCGTCGCCTTGTTGACCCCGGCATCAGTCGCCTGCGCCGACAGCACCACGGCGACCAGGAGGGTGAACGGGTTGACGTGTTGCAGCTCGCCCTTTGGCGCCGGATCGACCGACTGAAAGCGCCGGAAGGCTTCCGTCACTTCGGCCCGTGTCCATGGCCGGATCTCGCCATGCACAGCCAGCACATCGGCCTCGACCTGCGCCCTGGCGGACTTCGGCTTTGCAGCCTTGCCGGCTTTAGCGGCCTTCAGCGCAGCCCTCGCGGGGGCCTTCACAGCGGCCTTGCGCTTTTTTGCCTTCGCGGCCGGGCGAGTCGTCTTTTTTGCCATTTCTTCCCTATATTGTTCGGGATGACCCCGAACAACGACCCGAAACCCGATACCCCCCTGTTTTCCGCGGTGATGACGCCGAACCGCTCGCTGGGGAAGCGCGGGTTTGGTGTCCTGATGCTCTTGGTCGCGGGCATCAGCTTCGTTGCCGGCATTGTTTTTGCGATCGCGGGCGCCTGGCCGATCACCGGCTTTTTCGGGCTGGACGTGCTGCTGATCTACTGGGCGTTCCGGGTCAATTATCGCGACGGCCGCGCCTATGAGCAGATCGTGGTGACGCCCACCGAGTTGATGTTCCGCAAGGTCAGCCCGCGTGGAGCAGCGATCGAGTGGCGCTGCAATCCGCTTTGGGTCAAGCTCGACTGGGACATCCACGAGGAATTCGGCGTGCAGCGACTGCATCTGGTCTCGCGGGGCGAGCGGCGCGCGATTGCCAGTTTCCTCTCTCCGGAGGAAAAGGAAGGCTTCGGCAAGGCGTTACAGGCCGCCATCGCTGCGGCAAAGCGCGGGCCGGACCGGACCGTGATTGCCTGATCAGAAATCGGGTGGGACTGGCGGGCCGGCGGGCTTATCCGGAGGGACACAATGACGAGAGCCGCCATGCTGTCCCCCGATCGCATCCCCGATACGAAAGAACTGACAGCCGCAGCCGGCGACTATGACGTGGTCCGGCGCGCCATCGCCCATATCCGGGGCAACTGGCGTCAGCAGCCCGATATCGAGACCATCGCCGAAGCCGCCCAGGTCACACCGACCGAGCTGCATCACCTGTTCCGGCGCTGGGCCGGACTGACGCCGAAGGCGTTCCTGCAGGCGCTGACCCTCGATCACGCGCGCAAGCTGCTTCGCGATTCCGCAAGCGTGCTCGACGCAACCTACGAAGTCGGCCTGTCCGGCCCCGGACGGCTGCACGATCTGTTCGTCACCCACGAAGCGATGTCGCCCGGCGAATGGAAAGCGGGCGGCGAAGGCCTCACCTTGCGCTACGGCTTCCATCCCTCACCGTTCGGGACGGCGCTTGTGATCGTGGCGCCGCGCGGTCTCGCCGGTCTTGCGCTGGCCGATGCCGGCAAGGAACGCGACTCGCTCGCCGACATGAAAGGCCGCTGGCCGAAGGCGACCTATGTCGAGGACGCGAACGCCACCGCGCCGGTCGCGGCCCGCATCTTCGATCCGAAGCTGTGGCGGCCGGACCAGCCGCTGCGCGTGGTGCTGATCGGCACCGATTTCGAAGTGCGCGTCTGGGATACGCTGCTGAAAATCCCGATGGGCCGCTTCACCACCTATTCCGATATTGCGCGGACCATCGACAAGCCGAAAGCGGCGCGCGCGGTCGGCGCTGCGGTGGGAAAGAATCCGGTCTGTTTCGTGGTGCCGTGCCATCGCGTCATCGGCAAAAGCGGCGAACTCACCGGCTATCACTGGGGGCTGACGCGCAAGCGCGCCATGCTCGGCTGGGAAGCGGGGCGCGTGGCTTAGGTCGCTACCGCGCCGATCCCGAAGTCTCCACACCCACTCCCGCGAACACCGGCTCGCTGGCGCGCGGGAAGTCGCCATTGCGATAGGCCGTCAGCATCTCGGGCTGCAATCCATCCATGACATCGGCAAGCGTCTTGTAGGTCACGCAGCGCACTTCCGGCAGGCCGCAGACGCTGCGCGCAAATTCCTTGAGCGCGTCGCGGTAAGCACCGTTCTGGTAATCGGTGAAATGGTGCCCGATATGGATCGGCGCGCGATTGCCGGTGTAGTTGGCGCGGAAGTAATTCAGATAGGACTCCAGCATCTGGCGGCGGAATTGCTCGCGCCGGCTTGCGATCGGCGCCGCGCCCGATTGCGCGACCAGGAAATTGTAATCCATCGACAGCGTCGCGCGGCCGGAGCCGGCGAGCCGGATCCCGGCGAGATTGAAGCGCCAGATGCCGTCGCGCTTTTCCGGCCAGGCATTGGCCGGCATGGTCCCGCTGGTGTCGTAGCGGAAGCCGCGCGCAGCGAGCGTGGTGTAGAGGCCGGGGCTATGCGCGAGATAGGGCGCGCGGAAGCCGACGATGTCCTTCGCAGAGAAGGCAAACCCCTCCTCCGGTGCGAGCTCGTTGTTGCGCGCCACGTTCTCCAGCAGCCCATCGAAACTGCTGAACTCGGAGGTCCATGCCGCCGCACCCCAGCTCCGTCCATCGAAATGCCCGACCGCATGCGACGCGATCTCGTGTCCGTCGCGATGCAGCGCATTCATGAAGGCGACGCGCTTGCGCACGTCGTCCGCGCTGCCGCCGAAATTGATCCGTGACGCGCCGCGGGACTGGTTCGGTCCCTGATAGAGATGCTTCTTCGCGTTACTGAGAAAATTGATGCCGCTGACGAAGAAGGTGAATCGGACGCGCTCGCCGCTGCGATTGAGCTCCGCGGCAAAATCGGTCCAGTCCTGCCAGCGGTCGAGCTCGGTGCAATTGTCGAAGGCGATCGCGATGTATTGCGGCGGCCGCTCGACAGCGGAAGCCGCCTGCGAACCGACAATACCCAACACAACGCACGCGAACGCCAGCACCATACGCATGCGCTCCGGCAAACAGCATGACCGGGGCGCGGATCAACAAAAATCCCGAAACGTGGTTAGCGCTCAACCATGATGTTGCGATATGTCGGCAATATCACGCTGCCAGGTCGAGCGTGGACGCGACTGTGGCGTCGGCGTTGAGGCGATAAATGATCGGCACGCCGGTCGCGATTTCGCGCTTCAGAATGCCCTCGGGCGAAAGCTTTTCCAGCACCATCACCAGAGCCCGCAGCGAATTGCCGTGCGCCGCCACCACCGTGCGCTTGCCCTGCAGCACCGCCGGCAGGATCTCCTGCACATAATAGGGCAGCGTGCGAGCCAGCGTGTCGCGCAGCGATTCACCGCCGGGAGGCGCGATATCGTAGGAGCGCCGCCAGATATGCACCTGCTCCTCGCCCCATTTCTTGCGGGCATCGTCCTTGTTCAGTCCGGACAGATCGCCATAGTCGCGCTCGTTCAGCGCCTGGTCGCGCACGATCGGGACACCGCTCTGATCCATTTCCGTCAGCATCAGGTCGAGAGTACGCTGCGCACGCTTCAGCGCAGAGGTGAAGGCGATGTCGAACGCGATGCCCTGCGCCTTCAGCTTGCGGCCGGCCTCTATCGCCTCGGCAACGCCCTTCTCGGTCAGGTCGACATCGCGCCAGCCGGTGAACAGGTTCTTGAGGTTCCATTCGCTCTGGCCGTGACGCACCAGCACAAGAAGACGGTCGGACATTGTCTTGATTTCCTCACTTCAGCATTCAATCCGTCACCCTGAGGCGCGAGCGAAGCGAGCCTCGAAGGGCGACGGCCGGTGAACTTGTATAGGCCGTCCTCCTTCGAGGGCCGCTTCGCGGCCACCTCAGGATGACGGGACCACAATCAAAAATCCTTCAATCCCAGCACGTCGGTCATCGAATAGAGCCCGGGCTTCTGGCCCCGCGCCCATAGCGCGGCCTTCACCGCACCGCGAGCGAAGATCATGCGGTCCTCGGCCTTGTGGCCGAGTTCGATCCGTTCCGCAGGGCCGGCGAAAACCACATTGTGCTCGCCGACCACCGTGCCGCCACGCAATGTTGCGAAGCCGATATCGCCGGCCTGCCGCGCGCCGGTATGGCCGTCGCGCGATCGCACCGACCGCTGGTCGAGATCGACGCCGCGTCCTGCAGCCGCCGCACGCCCGAGCAGGAGCGCAGTACCGGATGGCGCATCGATCTTCCGGTTGTGATGCATCTCGACAATTTCGATGTCGAATTCCTCATCGAGCGTCTTCGCCACCCGCTTCACCAGCGCGGCCAGCAGATTGACGCCCAGGCTCATATTGCCGGACTTGACGATCACGGCACTCTTAGCGGCCTCGGCGATCGCGGCATCGTCTTCCGCCGTAAAACCGGTGGTGCCGATCACATGCGCAACGCCGGCCTTGGCCGCCAGTTTCGCCAGCGCCACCGTCGCCCTCGGAATGGTGAAATCGATGATGCCGTCGGCGTCGCCGAGCAGCGTTTCGGCATCGTCGGTGATCAGGATGTCCTGACCGCCGACACCGGCAAGCTCCGACGCGTTCCGCCCGATCAGCGGCGAGCCGGAATCCTCGAGTGCGCCGGACACGGTAACGCCCTTGGTCTCGGCGATGGCGCGGATCAGCGTCCGCCCCATGCGGCCACCTGCTCCCGCCACGATCAGCCGCATGTCGGACATGGATTACGCTCCGGACTTTCAGTCACCCGCGGGATAGCCGTCCGAAGGACGGCGTCGCTTCGCTCGCCTACGACCCGCGGGGCCATCTTCTTCGCAAGATGGCTGGCCGGGTCAAGCCCGGCCATGACACTGTGGTGCCTCACGGCTGTGGCCCGTCATAGCCTTCGATGATCACGATATCGGCCAGCGAATGAGGCTGCCGCACCTTGATATTGGCCTGATATTCCGGAGAGTTGTAGCAGGCGAGTGCGGCCGCATAATCCGGAAATTCGATCACCACATTGCGGCTTCGCGCCTCGCCTTCCGGGCATTCGAAGGGGCCGCCGCGCACCACAAAGCGCGCGCCGTATTTCCTGAAGATCTCGGGATTGGCCGCGGCATAGGGCTTGTAGCCATCGTCGTTGTGCACATCGACGCGCCCAATCCAGTAGCCCTTCGCCATCGCCGCCTCCCTTACGATTGTATGGCCTCTGCCACGTCCTGCACGATCGCATCGGCGGCGGCCTTGGGATCGTCGACGCCGGTGATCGGCCGGCCGACGACGAGATAATCGGAGCCGGCCCGGATTGCGGCGGACGGCGTCATGATCCGCTTCTGGTCGCCGCTGTCGGCGCCCGCCGGCCGGATGCCGGGCGTCACGAGGAGCCGCGTCGGCCCGACAATCGGCCGCAGCATCTCGGATTCTTCCGCCGAGCAGACGATGCCGTCGATGCCGAGCGCGCAGGCCTGTTCGCTCTTCGCCTTCACCTGGTCGCGCGCGCTGCCGGTATAGCCGGCTTCGGCGACGTCCCGGTCATTGTAGGAGGTGAGGATGGTGACCGCGAGAATCTTCAGCTTCGAGCCGCGCGCGGCATCGAGCGCGGCCTTCATGGTTTGCGGATATGCGTGCACGGTGAGGAAGGTCGCGCCGGAATTGACGATGCTCTCGACGCCCTTGTTCACGGTGTTGCCGATGTCGTGCAGCTTCAGATCGAAGAACACCTTCTTGCCGGACTTGATCAGATCCTTGCCGAACGAAAGCCCGCCCGCATAGCCGAGCTGATACCCGATCTTGTAGAAGTCGACGCTGTCGCCGAGATGCCAGACCAGCTTTTCGGCAATCGCCACCGACGGCAAGTCGAGCGCAACGATCACCCGCTCACGCGGCGCGACATCGGAACTTGCGGCGGTCATGCGTAATGCCTCGCGAATTCGATCAGGCTTTGCACCACAGCCTTGAGCCGTCTGGTATTGCCCTCATCCCGGAAATTGTCCATCTCGTCAAAGGCATCCGCTGCCCGCGCTACCGCGATCTGGTCCGGAATGACGAGCGCGCCGCAGCCCTGTTCCAGCACCTGACGCAACGCCATCAGCGAGCGCATCGCGCCATAGCCGCCATTGGAGGCGCCACCCAGCGCGAAGGCGCGATCCCGATACACCGCGAGCGGCGCTTCCTTGTCCTCACGCACGCGCGACACCCAGTCCAGCGTGTTCTTGAGCAGCGGCGTGACCGACGCGTTGTATTCCGGGCTGGCGATGAAGATCCCCTGATGCTGCTGCATCATGCGCTTCAGCATGATCGCGGCTTCCGGCGGACCGGAGCGGGCTTCGAGATCGCCGTCATAAATCGGCATCGCATAATCGAGCAGCGAAATGCGCGTGACGTCGGCGCCGGCCAACGCGAATTCCTTCGCCGCCAGCGCCGCGAGCTGCGCATTCATCGAACCGGTCCGGATCGAACCGGCAAAGACCAGGATTTTCGGAGCGGGCATGCAAACCAGGCGCGCAGCAGTAGAACCCGGCCAGGTTCAAAGACTGCCAATAAGTGTGAATTTGACTGAGCTTATCGAGTTTACGGAAATCTTGTAAACTCGCACCCTCAGATCGCTCTCAGGACACCAGCGCGCGGCGATAGGACCACACCCGGGCGGGCGGCAGGTTCATCCAGATGCGCTCGGATTTTTCAGCCGCCACACGCGACAGCCCTTTCGGGATCGGCGGCGCCGTCATCGAATAGGTGAACTGCACAAACGGCGCATTGTCCTGCATCAGGCCGAAAGCCTCGTTGATCAGGCGAATGCGGGTGCGCATCGGCTTGTTGAGAAGCGGCAGCCCGGAGACGATCGCCGCCGCCGGCTCTTCCAGCACGTCGGCGAGCGTGCGCTTCAGGCTGTAGGCGTCGCCCTGCACCACCGTCGCTTCCGGGAAGCGCGAACGCAGGATGCGGCAGAAGCCGGGATTGAATTCGACCAGCACCAGGCGTTTCTGCGGAACGCCATGCGCGATCAGCGCTTCGGTCACCGGACCGGTACCGGGCCCCAGTTCGACCACCGGCCCTGGAATGGCGGTGTTCACATAGCGCGCCATGGTCCGCGCCAGCACCTTGCCGGATGGCGTCACCGCGCCGATCGCCAGCGGCTTTTCCAGCCACGAGCGAATGAAGCGGACCTCGTCGTCGAGGCGCAGGCCTTTTTTGTCGGCGAGAGAGGTGTGGGGACGCATTGCCGCTACGGATGTGAAACTATTATGACTTGCTTAAGGCATAGCCCTTTTGCGGCCCGTCGCCAAGCGTTCTACTGCCGATCCCGGCTCATTGAGGCCGGGAGCCGATATCGAACAGCTCTTTCACGCGGCTGAAAAAGCCGGTGGATTCCGGCTGGGTCTCGGTCGAGGACAGCTTATGGAATTCCTGCAGTAGTTCCCGCTGCCGCTTGGTCAGATTTTGCGGCGTTTCGACCACAACCTGCACATACATGTCGCCGGTCTGCTTGGAGCGCAGCACTGGCATTCCCTTACCTTGGAGGCGGAAGCGCCGTCCGGACTGGGTGCCTGACGGAACCTTGACCTTGCTCCGGGTGCCGTCGATCGAGGGCACCTCGAACTCGCCGCCGAGCGCTGCCGTCACCATCGAAACCGGAACCCGGCAATGCAGATCGGCGCCGTCGCGCTGGAAGATCGCGTGCGAGGCCAAAGACAGGAAAATATAGAGATCGCCCGCGGTCCCGCCGCGCAATCCCGCTTCGCCCTCGCCGGCGAGCCGAATACGGGTTCCGTCCTCCACGCCCTGCGGAATGTTGACCGACAGCATGCGCTCGCGCGTCACCCGACCGGAGCCGGAGCAGGACGGACAGGGATCCTCGATCACCTGGCCGCGGCCGTGGCAGGCCGGGCAGGTCCGCTCCAGCGTGAAGAAACCCTGCGCGTGACGCACGCGTCCATGCCCGCCGCAGGTCGCACAGGCCTTTGGCCGGGTGCCGGCCTTGGCGCCGGAGCCGGAACAGGCTTCGCAAGTCACGGATGTCGGGATGCGGATTTCAGCGGTCTTGCCGTAATAGGCATCCTCCAGCGTGATCTCCATATTGTAGCGGAGATCGGCGCCGCGCTCGCGGCCGCTGGCCGAGCGGTTGCGACCGCCGGCCATGCCGAAAATGCCTTCGAAAATGTCGGAAAAGGCCGACCCGAAATCGGAGCCGAAACCGTGCGCGCTGGCGCCGTTGCCCTGCTCGAACGCGGCATGGCCGAAGCGATCATAGGCCGCGCGCTTGTCGCCGTCCTTGAGGACGTCATAGGCCTCGCTGATTTCCTTGAATTTGGCTTCCGCCGTCTGGTCGCCCGGATTGCGGTCCGGATGCCATTTCATCGCGAGCTTGCGATACGACGACTTGATCTCGCTATCGGTCGCGGTGCGCGTGACACTGAGCGTTTCGTAGTAGCAAGTCTTAGCCATGGTAGAGCGATCCGCCAACCCAATCGGTCATGGCCGGGCTTGGCCGTTTGAAAATCGGCGCCGCTTTCGCACGCCTGTGCCCCGGCCATCCATCGATTTCTGGAAGATGGACCCGCGGGGCAAGCCCGCGGGTGACAGTGTGTACGTCGCGACCGACGGACATGAAATGTCCAGGCCGAATTACGCCGATTTCTTCTTGTCGTCGTCGACTTCGGTGAACTCCGCATCGACGACGTCGTCTTTCTTGCCGCCGGTAGCGCCGCCGGACGCGTCAGGGCCGTCCGAACCGCCGTCCTGCTGCGCCTTGTACATCGCTTCGCCGAGCTTCATCGAAGCCTGCGCCAGCGTGTTGGCCTTGGCGGAGATCGCCTCGGCATCGGTGCCCTTCAGCGCCTCTTTCAGATCGGCGAGCGCATTCTCGATCGCCCGGCGATCGTCTTCGCTGACCTTGGAGCCGTGCTCGGACAATGCCTTCTCGGTCGAGTGAACCAGCGATTCGGCATGGTTCTTGGCTTCGACCGCGGCCTTGCGCTTCTTGTCTTCCTCGGCGTGGACCTCGGCGTCCTTGACCATCTTCTCGATGTCGGCCTCGGACAGACCGCCCGAGGCCTGGATGCGGATCTGTTGCTCCTTGCCGGTGCCCTTGTCCTTGGCCTGGACGTTGACGATGCCGTTGGCGTCGATGTCGAACGTGACTTCGATCTGCGGCACGCCACGCGGCGCCGGCGGAATGCCCATCAAGTCGAAATTGCCGAGCATCTTGTTGTCGGCCGCCATTTCGCGCTCACCCTGGAAGACCCGGATGGTGACTGCATTCTGGTTGTCGGCAGCGGTCGAGAAGACCTGGCTCTTCTTGGTCGGGATGGTGGTGTTGCGATCGATCAGGCGGGTGAAGATGCCGCCTTCGGTCTCGATGCCGAGCGAGAGCGGGGTCACGTCGAGCAGCAGCACGTCCTTGACGTCGCCCTGCAGCACGCCGGCCTGGATCGCGGCACCGATCGCCACGACTTCGTCCGGATTGACGCCCTTGTGCGGCTCCTTGCCGAACAACTGCTTCACCACTTCCTGAACCTTCGGCATGCGGGTCATGCCGCCGACCAGGATCACTTCGCCGACTTCGGACGCGCTCAGCCCGGCATCCTTCAGCGCCTTGCGGCACGGCTCGATGGTCCGCTGGATCAGGTCGTCGACCAGCGCCTCGAACTTGGCGCGGGTCAGCTTCATGGTCAGATGCTTGGGCCCGGTCGCGTCCGCGGTGATGAACGGCAGGTTGATCTCGGTCTGCGTCGTCGACGACAGTTCGATCTTCGCCTTCTCGGCGGCTTCCTTGAGCCGCTGCAGCGCGAGCTTGTCCTTGCGCAGGTCGATGCCCTGCTCCTTCTGGAACTCGTCGGCCAGGTAGCTCACCAGGCGCATGTCGAAGTCTTCGCCGCCGAGGAAGGTGTCGCCGTTGGTCGACTTCACCTCGAACACGCCGTCGCCGATTTCGAGGATCGACACGTCGAAGGTGCCGCCGCCGAGATCGTAGACCGCGATGATGCCGGTCTTCTGCTTGTCGAGGCCATAGGCCAGCGCGGCAGCGGTCGGCTCGTTGATGATGCGGAGGACTTCAAGCCCGGCAATCTTGCCGGCGTCCTTGGTCGCCTGACGCTGGGCGTCGTTGAAATAGGCGGGGACGGTGATGACGGCCTGATCGACCTTGTGGCCGAGATGGGCCTCGGCGGTCTCTTTCATCTTCTGCAGGATGAAGGCCGAAATCTGCGACGGCGAATAGGTCTTGCCGTCGACTTCAACCCAGGCATCGCCGTTCGAGGCCTTGGTGATCTTGTAGGGGACAAGCTTCTTGTCCTTTTCCACCGTCGGGTCGTCGTAGCGGCGACCGATCAGCCGCTTGACCGCGAAGATGGTCTTTTCCGGATTGGTCACGGCCTGGCGCTTGGCCGGCTGGCCGACCAGCCGCTCGCCGTCGTCGGTGAAGGCGACGATCGAGGGCGTCGTGCGCATGCCCTCGGCATTCTCGATAACCCGGGGCGTCTTCCCTTCCATCACGGCCACGCACGAATTGGTGGTGCCGAGGTCGATCCCGATGACCTTTGACATTCTTTTATTCCTCTCTTTCAGGCAGATCGGCCGGGCCCGATGCCGGCACCCGGAAGGACCGTGGATTCGACGGGTGCCCCCGCCGTGCGTCCGTAATCCGACCCCCTCTAAAATGATCTTCGCCGCAGCCCTGCGGCGTCTTGGCTCATATAGGAGGGGCGTCTTGGGCCGCAAGGACTTTGCGGTTCAGGGACTCTGGGAGACAGCGACTTTCCGGCCTTTCCGGACCGGCAAGGTCACGCCTTGCGGTTTCGTTTTCCCTAACGGCGATCGATTTCGTCCGGGCTGCGGCCCGGCCTGGCCCGATAGACCGGGAGCGACCAGCCGCGCTGCAGCGCGAGACCGCGAATGATGAGGCAGATCGCAAAACCGGTGAGCGTCGCCGCGGCCGGTGGAAGCCCGGCCGCAATCCCGCCGACCAGGGCGGCCGACCCGGCAAGCGCCGCCGAGGCGTAGATTTCCTTGCGCAGGACGACCGGGATCTCGCCGCCGAGCACGTCGCGGACGACCCCGCCGAAGGTCGCGGTGATCACACCCATGACGATTGCGATAAAGCCGCCAGTCCCGGCCTCCATCGCCTTCTCGGCACCAACCACGCAGAAGACCGACAGGCCCAGCGCATCGAGCCAGAGCAGCAGCCGGTAGCGCGATTCCGGAATATGGGCGGTCAGAAACACGATCGCCGCGACCGCGACGCAGATCACGACATAGATCGGCTGGTGGACCCAGAACACCGGCGAAAAGCCGAGCAGGAGATCCCGCAGCGTCCCGCCGCCGATGCCGGTCACAGTCGCCAGCAGCGCAAAACCGACCACGTCCATCTGCTTGCGGGAGGCGACCAGCGCACCGGTCACCGCGAAGACGGCAACCCCGAACAGATCGAGAATCGCAACCAGCGTGGCGATCATGGCCGTCTTCCCCCTGGCCGGATCGACCTGCCTTTCAATGACCCGATTTGCTGGTACATTGAGAGGGTCGCCCCCGGCCCGCCCCTTCACCGGCTATGCCCGGCTCCGTGGCGAAACGCAAAACCGAAAATCCACGAGCCCGACCCCGCCAATGATAGTCCGACCGGTCCTGCTGCTGCTGTTCGCCTTGGTCGTGTCCGCTCCCGCCAGGGCCGCGGACGCGGTCTTCCCGGTCGGCTCGCATATCGGCCTCGTACCGCCTGCCGACATGACCCCAAGTGCCGCCTTTCCAGGCTTCGAGGATCGGGACCGGAAGGCCGCCATCCTGCTCAGTCAGGTGCCGGCGCCGGCCTACGAGCAATTCCTGAAGGCGATGAGCGCGGGCGCGATCAATATCCCGGGCGTGAGCAACGCCAAGCGCGAACTGATGCTGACCGATGGCGGCGCGGCCCATCTGGTGATCGGCGATCAGGAGGCGGAAGGCGTCAAATTCCGCAAATGGCTTATGATAACGCGCCGCAGCATCACCGGGCAGGGTGCCGATCCGGGCTTCGCCTTCATCGTTACGGCGCAGGTGCCGGAAGAGGCGAGCGAGGTCTACACCGACGACATCATCCGCAAGGCGCTCGGCACGGTGGTTCTGCGCGGCCAGATCCCGCCGCAGGAGATTCTCGACCATCTGCCATTCCGGCTGACCGAGCGAGCGAACTTCGAAGGCGTGAAACTGATTGCGCCCGGCCGCGCAGTGATGCTCACCGAACGGGGCGACACCAGCGAACCCGCAAACACCGAGCCGATCGTCATGATTTCAGCCGGCGCCGGCGCCCCGTCGCAAGCCAATGAGCGGGCGAGCTTCGCCACCAATGTGCTGCGCACCATCCAGGGCTTCAACAATCTGCGGGTTGTGTCACAGGAGCCGATGCGCATCGGCCAGCAGCCTGGCTACGAGATCAGGCTGGAAGGCCAGTCCGCCGCCGACAATTCCGATGTCGTGATCGTACAATGGATGCGGTTCGGCGGCAGCGGCTTTGTGCGGATGGTCGGCATCTCGCCCAAGGCAACGTGGCTGGACAATTTCACCCGCTTTCGTCAGATCCGCGACGGCATCAACGCGCGGGAGTGACCGCGCGACACGTTTGATCCACGACCGGCGTAACTATCGTCGGCGCTAATCTCATAACAGCTTCGAAAATTCTTCCGGCGAAAAACCCGCCTGACGCAGGATGGACCTGAACGTGCCGGGTCTCAGATCCCGTCCAGCATGCACGGGGAAGACCACAGTTCGCGTCGGATCGCCGGGATAGACCATGACGTGATGACTACCGACGATCCGGTCAACCACAAATCCAGCCCGCTGGAGAACCTGTACCACGCGCCTCCCGCTGACGACGGGGAGCCGCCCGCCGGCCACGCTAGGCCGCCACGGTCACACGCCGGATTTCGGGCAGCGCGTCAGCGGGGATCGTCATCCCGTTATCGCGACGGTAGGCGAGAATTGCGCGAATGGCCTCCTGTGCGTTGGCCAGCGCTTCTTCTTCGGTATCGCCTTCGGTCACGACCTCTGGAAGAGCAGGCACGAGCACGGTGAAACCGCCGTCCTCTTGCGGCTCCAGAACCACCGAAAAGCTAAAGTCTTCCAACGCCATTCGCTGAGGCTCAATGCGCTTTCGAGCTACGGCCGCGATCATGTGTTGGAACCAGCTCGCGGTCAACAAGCCGGGACTGCGCTACTTGCTGCCGGCGCCGCCATCGTTTGCTGCAGGCGCCGCCATTTTCGGCCCGCCCTTTGCCACCGCGACCATTGCCGGCCGCAGGATGCGTTCGCCGATCATGTAGCCGGGCTGAACCACCTGCACGATGCTGCCCGACGGCACCGACGGATCGGGAACTTCGTACATGGCCTGATGCAGGTTCGGGTCGAACTTCTCGCCCTGCGGCTCAATCTTGCGGATACCGTTCTTCTCGAGCGCCTTCAGCAGTTCCCTTTCGGTCAGCTCCACGCCCTCGATGAAAGACGTAACCGCGGCATCGGCGCCGGCGCGGACCTCGGGGCCAACCGCATCGAGCGCACGGCGGAAATTGTCGGCCACGCCCAGAATGTCGCGCGCAAAGGAGGCAATGCCATACTGGCGCGAATCGGCCACCTCGCGCTCGGTCCGCTTTCGCAGATTCTCCATCTCGGCCAGCGTCCGCAGCAGCCGGTCCTTCATCTCCGCGGCTTCGTCGACCAGAAGCGAGGGATCGACATAGGGCTTGGAAGCCTTTGGCCCGGGAGAATTGGTCTCGGCGGCTTTGGGTTCTGCGGCGGAGGCCTCGGGGCCTTGCGCGTCGGTCCGTGGCGTATCGTTCATCGCGTGCGTCCGGTCAAATGTGCGGCTTTCAGCCGCCATATCAGAATTCGCGACGGAAAAATCAAGTTCCGGAGAGAATCCGCGACACCACCTTGGCGGTATAGTCAACCATTGGGATCACCCGCGCGTAATTCAGCCGGGTCGGCCCGATCACGCCGAGCACCCCGACGATCCGGCCAGCCGAATCCCGGTACGGCGAGACAATCGTCGAGGAACCGGACAGCGAGAACAGCTTGTTCTCCGACCCGATGAAGATGCGAACGCCATCCGCGCGCTCGGCCCGCCCGAGGAGATCGATCACGCCCCGCCGCGTTTCGAGATCGTCGAACAGCAGCCGCACCCGCTCCAGATCGTCAAGCGCCTTCAAATCGTCGAGCAGATGCGACTGACCGCGAACGATCAGTTTGCGGTCGTCATTGTCGCCGCCGGACCAGCTTGCGAACCCCGCGGCGACGATCTTCTGGGTGAGCTGATCGAGTTCGGCGCGGCCGGCTTCGAGCGCCTGCTCAAGTTCGAGACGCACTTCGGCCAGCGTCTTGCCGCGGATGCGCGAATTGAGAAAGTTCGACGCCTCGATCAGTGATGAGGTCGGCAGCCCCGGCGGAACGTGCAGGATGCGGTTCTCGACCTGCCCGTCCTCCGCAACCATCACCACCAGAGCACGCTCCGGCTCCAGCCGCACGAACTCGACATGTTTCAGATGCGTGTTGATCTTGGCGGTCAGCACCACGCCGGCGGCGCGCGTCAGGCCGGACAGAAGGCCCGACGCCTGCATCAGCACATTCTCATAGGACTGGCCGCGACCGGCGACCTGCGCCTCGATCGCGCGCTTGTCGCCTTCGTTGAGGTCGCCGATCTGCATCAGCGCGTCGACGAAGAAGCGCAACCCGAGTTCCGTGGGCAGCCGGCCGGCCGACGTATGCGGCGCGTAGATCAGGCCGAGCTGTTCGAGATCGCTCATCACGTTGCGCACGGACGCCGGCGACAGCGAGACCTGCAGCAAACGCGAAATATTGCGCGAACCGACCGGCTCGCCGGTGGCGAGATAGCTCTCGACGATCTGGCGGAATATGTCGCGCGACCGTTCGCTCAAATCCGCGAGCGATATCTGGTTCGCGCCGACCGGGATGTCGTGTGACGCCAAGGCGGGAACTCCTTCGGACCAGACTTGTCGCTTTCCGCGAAGGATTTCAAGCCATATCGGCTTGGTCATGCGAGGGCTTTGACCCGCGCATCCATCGTCTCCGTATGATGGATCGCCGGGTCAAAAGGCGTCAACGACGCCGTCTTCGACGGCTATGCCCGGCGATGACAGCGCAACTCACACCCGCCGGCCCAGCAGCAGGATGACCCCGATCGGCAGGAAAAAGCTGATCGTCAGAGCGGCGATCAAAAGCCCGCCCAGTTCGGTATAGTCTCCCCGCTGCACCGCGAAGATCTCGTTCAGGTATTTGGTCTGCAGCGCGCCGGCCGCCAGCGCCAGATTCATCAGCGACGCCATCAGCGCGAACCAGGTCGCGCGGTGCCCGGCGGGTGCGTAGAAGGCGATCAGCGTCAGCAGCGGAATCATGGACAATTGCGCGAATGGCGACGACGCCACGGTATCGATTAGCGCGATCGTGCGCGCGCCGAAGCCGAAGGTCTGCTCGGTCCATTCGTGGACACCGTAATAAAGACCGAGGCTCGGGAGCGACAGCGCGGAACCGATGATCGCCAGCCAGAACAGAGTTTTCGTCACCGAATATTCGGTGAGTTGCCGGGAGAACAGCCACATCCCGAGGATCGCGAGCACAGCCCCGGTCTGGCGCAGCGCGCCGTAAAAATTCTCGTCGAATTTCAGCACATCGAGCGTCCACCAGAAATAGCCGTCGCCGACACCGGGCGTCGCGCGGAAAGCGAAGATGATGATACTGGTATAAAGGATCGCCATCCGCGACTTGTGGTCGAGTTCGCGGGTCACGAACACCAGCATGGTGCAGATCACCGCCATCGACAGGAGAAAGATCACCTCCTGGGCGTATGGAATGCCGCCGAGCGCAAGCGCCAGCACCATGGCGCCGAACACGATGCCGCCGCCCAGGATCCGCCAGTCGATCGGACGGATTTCGGTGGGCTCGCGCTTGACCAGAAAGGTACCGGTCACCGAGATCGCCGGGATGACGAGGCCCATCAGAAACACCGTCTCGCGATCGAACATCCCGGCCAGGACGCCGGACAATCCCGCCACCGCGACGATGCCGCCCGACAGCGCAAGCCGGCCCAGCACCTGCACCATCCCGAGCTCGGACCGGACCTCGTTGTCGGGCCTGGGCTCGCCGGCAGCATCGACCCGGCTCACCACCTCGGTCGACATCGCGTCCGCGACCACGTCCTGAACGACCGTGCCGAGAACGATCAGCAGCGCGCCAAGGACGTAGAGATGGTCGGGCCGCAGGAAGACGAGCCAGCCGCCGGCGGCGCCCGCAAGCGTGACGAGGCCCGATGCGGTGAACAGCGCGCCGATCAGGATGTAGACACGCCGCCGCGATCCGAAGATCGGCACGCAATCGACCAGTTCCCCGAACACCATCTTGATGGTCCAGGGCAGCGTCAGCCATACCCCGATGCTGGCGAGTTCGGAGGGCGACAGCTGGAGCTTTTCCTTGATCCAGAAGTCGCGGGTGACGTCGATCAGGCCGAGCGCCCCGTAGGCGAAATAGACCATGATCAGCGGGACATAGGCCGGTTGAAACGCCCGGAGCGGCCGCATCAGATTGTCGAGCAAGACGTTTTCCTTCCCGGCCGACCCTTTTTGCCGAATCCAGCTTGTCGGCTGCGACGGTGCCTCCTAAAAGCGCTTGAGCCAATCTGCAAATCAAGAAGGACTGAACGATGCGGCCAAGCCGCCGGGCACCGGATGAAATGCGCGCCGTCTCGCTCGAGCGCGGCGTGGTCAAATATGCCGAAGGCTCCTGCTTCGTGAAATTCGGCGACACCCATGTGCTGGTGACGGCGACGCTGGAGGACCGGCTGCCGCCCTGGCTCAAGGGGCAAGGTCGCGGTTGGGTCACCGCCGAATACGGCATGCTGCCGCGCGCAACCTCGGAGCGCACGCGGCGCGAGGCAACCGCCGGCAAGCAGGGCGGCCGGACGGTCGAGATCCAGCGGCTGATCGGACGATCGCTGCGCACCGTGGTCGATCTGGTCGCACTCGGCGAGCGCCAGATCACCATCGATTGCGACGTCATTCAGGCCGATGGGGGCACCCGCACCGCCTCGATCACCGGCGGCTGGGTCGCGCTGTATGACTGCCTGCACTGGATGAAGACCCGCAACATGATCAAGACCGAGGTGCTGCGCGACCATGTCGCCGCGATTTCCTGCGGCATTCACAAGGGCACGCCCGTACTCGACATCGACTATGCCGAGGATTCTGACGCCGACACTGATGCGAATTTCGTCATGACCGGGGCGGGCGGCATCATCGAGATCCAGGGCACGGCCGAGAAGACGCCGTTCAGCGAGGAGCAATTCCTCGAATTGCTGAAGCTCGCGCGCAAGGGCGTGGGCAAGCTGGTCGATCTGCAGAAGATGGCGGTGACGTGAGCACGCATCGCCGCATCACCGGCAAACTGGTCATTGCCACCCACAATGCCGGCAAGCTGCGCGAGATGCGTGAACTGCTCTCGCTCTACGGCATCGAGGCGGTCTCGGCTGGCGAACTGAATCTGCCCGAACCTGAAGAGACCGGCACGACATTCGCCGAGAACGCCGCGATCAAGGCGCACGCGGCGGCGAAGGCCTCCGGCCTCCCCGCCTTTGCCGACGATTCCGGTCTTGCGGTCGATGCGCTGGGCGGCTCGCCCGGCATTCACTCGGCGCGCTGGGCCGGACCGGACAAGAACTTTGCCCGTGCCATGCAGGCGATCGACCAGATGCTGCGCGACCATGGGGCGACCACGCCGGCCCGCCGCACCGCGCATTTCGTGTCGGCGCTGTGCGTCGCCTGGCCGGACGGACATACGGAAGACTTCGAGGCGATTGTCGAAGGCACGCTGGTCTGGCCGCCGCGCGGCGACGCCGGCTTCGGCTACGACCCAATGTTTTTGCCGGACGGTCACGACCGCACTTTCGGCGAGATGACATCGGACGAAAAGCATGGCCTGCCGCCGCGTGGGCAGGGACTGTCGCATCGCGCCCGCGCCTTCATCAAGCTTGCGGACGCGTGCCTGAAATAACGAGGGCCCGAAGCGCGCAATAGCGTCCAAGCACTCCGTCAAGTTACGGAACACCTCTAAGCGAACAGGAAGTCGCCCTGGTTCGCGGACAGGATATCGATCGTCGTCTTCTGCAGCGTCAGGGTATCGCCGTTGCCGAAATCGATCAGCACGGTCCTGCGATCGACCTGATCCATCAAGGCCAGAAGCTCGGTGAAATTGGCGACGCTGCTGACGCCCGTGAGGTCGATCGTGTCCCTGCCGGCCTGGAACTTCACGATCGTATCGTGGTCGTAGCCGTCGGCGAACACATAGGTGTTCAGCCCCTTGCCACCGTTGAGCGTATCGTTGCCGCCGCGTCCATCTAGCGTGTCGTCGCCTTTGCCGCCGCGCAGATCGTCGGCAAAATTCGACCCGATCATGATGTCGTTGCCGCCCTTGCCGTCGATGAAGCGCAAATCGGGCGCCTGGCTGAGCGCGCTCAGATCGAACACATCCATCTCTTTGGTGCCAAGCAGGGCGCGGCCATTGCTGTCGAGAATCTCGATCGACGAAGAGGCTGCATTGAAGCCCGCCAGCGTGACGTTGCCCTTGAGAAACTGCAGCGTGTCGGTCCCGGCGCCGCCGTTGAAATAATCGTAGACACCCTCGTTGCCCTGAACCTGAAGGATGTCGTCGCCGTCATTGCCCCAGAGATGGTCCACCCCCTTGCCGCCATTGAGGGTGTCATTGCCACCAAGCCCCGACAGATAATCGTTGCCCTTGGCGCCGAAGATGTAGTCCGCGCCGCCGGTCGGTTCGGCCTGCATGCCGACCGAGTTCAGCGCGTTGACCATGTCGCTGTGCTTCGAACCGATGATGCTGACGCCGACCGTGTCCGGATCGCCGGTCGGCGGCGGCGCAAATGTATCGATGTCATAGAACATGTGCCCCGCCGGCGCGAAGGCCAGCGTGTAGCTGCCGTTCGGGTTCAACGTGACTTCGATGCCATGATCGATGACCAGATCGGTGAAGGCGCCGGTGCTCTGGTCGCTGGTCGCGTAGATGTTGTAGGTGGTCTGGTTGTCACCGTCGCCGAAGACGAGCTGATACCAGCTCGGCGAACCGTCCGCCGTGACCGGGATGTTCTGGATATTGAAGAACCCGTTCAGATCGGTCGCATTGCTGAGCGCTACCGACCAGGTGCCGGCATTCTCGTTGATGATGTAATAGTACCAGTCCTGACTGTTGCTCGCCGTGGTGAGGTTGAGCGAGATGAAACCGTCGCCATCGGCCTGCGGGCTGTCGGGCGCGTAGATCTTGAAGACGATCGACGTCGCCTCGTCCGGCGCATACAGCGTGCTGCCAACCGAGAAGTTGAAATTGAAGCCGATCTGATTCGTGGTGGTCGTCAGCGAATCTTCATAATCACCCGACGCCGCGGTCGGGGCGATGTAGCCCTGGCTTCCGGCCGTAAAGCCGGACGCCGGCGTTTCGCCGGTATCGTAGACCGTGATGTTGACGGTCTGCACATTGGCGCCGGTCGCAGTGTCATACATGGCGACTTGAGGATTGACGCCGCCTGCGGACACGAGGTCACTGTAGGAATAACCGTAGGCATTGGAATTGGCGACGAATTGCTGGGCCCAGGGGTCGTAGAACTGGCCGCTCCCCGACGACAACGAATTGGTGTAGCTCGCCGACCCGACGCCATTGAGCAGGATCGCGTCATAGGCGTAGTTGACGTTCCAGTTGTAGCCCTTGTTGAAGTCGATCGTCTCGGTGACGGAAGAATTCGGCGACGTGCCGCTGCCGCCCCAGAAGCCCGCATCGAATCCCGCGACGAAGTGTTTTGCGACGCCCCCGTCGGGATTGGTCGGGGTGAAGCTGCTGTATTGCTGAGCGCCGTTGCTCCTGCCGCCCGCGTAATATGTCAGCTGTCCGGTCTGGACATAGATGTTTTGGACGAGTTCGCTCGCTGTGATCTGGATCCAGTCGGTGTTGGTCGCACCGTTGCTGGTGTCCGGCACCAGCCAGAAATAGTCCTCGCCGTATTTGTCCTTGGCGACATACTGGACGCTGTACTGGCTCAGCATCGCGGTGCTGTCCGACGAACTGCCCTGGAACGCGTAAACGATCTCGATGTCGCTCAGCGTCGCCGGGTCGGCCTTCAGCGCGTCGACATAGGTTTGCCAGTCCGACGAAGGCCAGGGCGCCTGATCATTGGCGGTCGCAGGGCCGGTCGCCAGCCGCTCCGGATCGGGAAATCCATTGGCGCCATAGTTTGCGACCGCATCCGCGGGAAAGGCGCTGAAGATGTCGCTGGCGCTTGACTGGAAGCCGCGCGTTGCCGAACCGTTCTGATACACAACTTCGAGTGTGGACGTGAAGCCGAACGTATTGAGCGCGGAGATGTCGCCCTGGTCCTGATCGCTCCCGGACAGCGTCATCTCGAAGAGCTGGTAGGTGAAGTTTGCTGCTTGCGCGAGGGTCGGGTTCAGGTGCTCGATTTCGGTCAACTGGTCCTGCAAGTGACCAAGGCCGTGTTGCTGGATCACGATGTAGATCGCGCCGCTGTAGAAATTCGGCGAATCCAGCGTCAGCGACGTCGTCGACGTGACGACTCCATCGTCGACCAGTTTGATGTAACCGACACGCTCGACGTCGCCGCCCGGCGTCGAAGCGCCGAACGCCAGCGCGTAGGCATAGGTGCCGGCGCCTGCATTGGTCAGCGTTTGCTGAAGCGTCGTGCTCAGCTCGACATTCACAGTCGTTGTCATGGAAATGTGTGCCCCGCCATCCGCTTAGGCTTCGTGCGGCGGAGCGGCCACCATGGCCTTGCCTCTCCACGCGAAACTTCGCGGCCCCGGTGGTATCTGACTGACGAAACCTAAAATCCCGATTAATTCCCAGGATTTTACGCAGGCTGCCGTCGTCGCTGTTGCACGGTCTATCCGCCGCGTCGCGCGCCATGCCTTTCGTGCCTTCAGGAAGCATCGCTTTGCGGATTACGGCCGGCTCTCGCACGGTTCCCGATCGTTACAATTTTATCGATGCTCGTCTGTTCGCTTTCGGCAGCGCTTGTAACCGGGTAAGGTCGTTAACATGACGTTAACGAATCTCTCCGCAATGGCTCTTCCGGCGCAGGCCTTCGGCGTTTACGTGCATTGGCCGTTCTGCCTGTCGAAATGCCCCTATTGCGACTTCAACAGTCATGTCCGTCACGGCGGCATCGACCAGTCGCGCTATGTGTCCGGCTATCTGCGAGAGATCGAGTCGATTGCCGCCCGGACCAGTGGCCGCACGGTCTCGACGATTTTCTTCGGAGGCGGCACGCCCTCGCTGATGCAGCCGGAGACGGTTGGCGCGATCCTGGATGCCATCGGCAAGCATTGGTCGATTGCACCGGATGTGGAGGTCACGCTCGAAGCCAACCCGACCAGCGTCGAAGCCGAACGCTTCCGCGGCTTTCGCGCCGCCGGCGTCAATCGCGTGTCGCTCGGCGTGCAGGCGCTCGACGACGCCTCCCTGAAGGATCTTGGCCGCTTGCACACCGCCGAGGAGGCGCTGAAGGCCGTCGGCATCGCCCGCTCGGTGTTCGACCGCTATTCCTTCGACCTGATCTATGCGCGGCCGGGCCAGACGCCCGACGCATGGGCGCAGGAATTACGGCGCGCCATCGCCGAGTCCGCCGAGCATCTGTCGCTCTATCAGCTCACCATCGAAGCCGACACGCCGTTCTTCGCCCTACACAAGAGCGGCAAGCTGGTGACACCGGACGACGACGTTGCGCGCGAACTCTACGACCTGACACAGGAGGTCTGCGACGCAGCCGGCCTGTCGGCCTACGAGATTTCCAATCACGCGCGGCCTGGTGCGGAAAGCCGGCACAATCTGGTTTATTGGCGCGGCGACGAATATGCCGGCGTCGGGCCCGGCGCACATGGCCGCATCGAACAGGACGGCCGCCGCTACGCGACCGCGACCGAGAAGCGGCCCGAGAGCTGGCTGATGCGGGTCGAGGGCATGGGACACGGGCTCGTTGTCGACGAGGTGCTGACCCGCGAGGAACGCGCCGACGAATATCTGCTGATGGGATTGCGGCTCGCCGAAGGGATCGATCCGCAGCGCTACGAGGCCTTGTCCGGGCGCCCGCTCGACCAGAAGCGGATTGCGATCCTGCTGGCGGAAGGCGCAGTCGAGACCACAGCGAACGGGCGGCTGCGTGTCACCCAGGCTGCGTTCCCGATTCTGGATGCCGTGGTTGCGGATCTCGCGGCTTAGTCTCGGCCGAAAATCTACGTCCCCGATCCGCCGAACGCTTTCGGCGTCGGGCTGACGATCTGGCCTCCGCCCGCGGCAACCCGCATCACCGCAAGTCCGCGTTCGTTGGTGCCGTCCGGCTTGAACCGGAAAATCCCGTCGATGCCGGCAAAGCCGGACGGATTGGTCAGCGTCTGATCGGTGATCGGCTGCCCGGGCTGATTGCGCGCCAGCGCCGCGACCAGCGCGGCAGAGTCGTAAACCAGCGTTGCGGTCCGGACCGGCTCGCTGCCGTAGCGGGCCTGATAGCGCTGCACGAAATTGGCAAAACCGGTCGGGTCGGGAGCGGCGTAAAGACCGCCCAGCATCGATCCGTCGTTGAAGATGCGCGGATCGTCCCAGAGTCCGGTGCCGAGCAGTTGCACGCGCTTGGTGTTGACGCCGGCACTCACCAGCCCCTGCGCAATGGTCGGCGCCACATCGCCGCCGTCCGGAATGAAGACTGCGTCGGCGCCGCGTGCGGCCTGAGCGATCACGCCGATCGCAGCCGGCAGCCGTTCCTTGGTGTAGCGTTCGAGCGCGACAACGCGACCGCCGCGCCGGGCAACCTCCTCGCGGAAGGTCGCCTCCACCACCGAACCATAGGCATTCTCGGGCACGATCGCGGCATAGGAGCGCTTGCCGGTCGTGAAGGCATAGGCGAGCACCCGCACGACATCGGTTTCCGGCAGGAAGCTCAGGAGATAGACCCCGCGGGCGGCAACGCTGGCATCGGTGGAAAAGCCGATGACCGGAATATTGCGCGGCCGCGCCGCCGCGCCGGTGGCCTGCACCGTTTTCGCGAAGAGCGGACCGAGGACGACCCGGGCGCCCTCGTCCATGGCCTGGCTGGCGACCATGCGGGCCTGTTGCGGATTGCCGGCATCGTCCTTGACCAGAAGTTGGATGTCCGCACTCGAAAATTCCGAGAGCGCCATCTCGGCGGCGTTCTTCATCGATTGCGCCGCCATCCCGGCATTGCCGCCGGCCGAAAGCGGCAAAATCAGCGCGACCTTGTATTGCCCGCCGCCGATCTCGGAGCCCGCCTGCGGCGGTTCGGCCGGGACCACCGGGGCCTCGCCTATCGGGGAACCGACGCCGCCGTTATTCGCAGCGCAGCCGGTCAGGCCGGCCGCCGCGAGCGAGGCCGCCGAAAGGGCAAAGTGCCGGCGTGATAAACGGACAGAGTTTCGCATCGACCCGGACCCAGCCAGATTCAGGAGCGAGACGCGCGGCTGGACGAGGCGCCTACCGGCGCAATCTGGCATATTGTGACAGGATGTTTAACCGGGCAGGCGTCATGGTCGAGGCAGTGTTTGACATGGTGTTGCCATGACGCAACCCCGGCGTGGATTTCATATCGGGGGCACGCATTACCCGGCGCCGGCGCTCAGTCCCGGTTTGTACCTGGTCGCCACACCCATCGGGAACCTTGGCGACATCACCTGGCGCGCGCTGCAGACGCTGGCCGCAGCCGACCTGATCGCCTGCGAGGACACCCGTGTCAGCCGCAAACTGCTGGAGCATTACGGCATCGCCACCGCGACCACGGCCTATCACGATCACAATGCGGCCGCGGTGCGGCCGGCATTGCTGAAGCGCATCGCCGAGGGCGCTGTAGTTGCGCTGATCTCCGATGCGGGCACGCCGGCGATTTCCGACCCCGGTTACAAGCTCGTTCGCGAAGCGCACGAGCACGGCCTTGCCGTGACCGCACTGCCCGGCGCCTCATCGGTGCTGACCGCTTTGGTCGCCTCCGGCTTGCCGACCGACCGTTTTCTGTTCGAGGGATTCCTGCCCGCGAAGACCATGCAGCGGCGGGACCGGATCGCCGAATTGTCGCGTATTCCCGCAAGCATCGTGTTGTTTGAAGGCGGCTCGCGGATTGCCGCGACCCTGTCCGATCTCGCCGCCGGGTTCGGCGCGCGCGAAGCCGCGATCTGCCGGGAACTCACGAAGTTGCATGAGGAGGTGCGGCGCGCGCCGCTGCCCGATCTTGCAGAGCATTACGCCGGCGATGCCGAAACGCGCGGCGAATTCGTCATCGTGATCGCGCCGCCCGGTGAAGCTGCGGTCCCGGATGCAAACGACGTCGACGCGCTCATTCGCGCGGCGCTGTCGCGCGTGTCAGTGAAGGACGCAGTCGGCGAAATTGTCGCTGCGACCGGATTGCCGCGGCGCGACGTCTATCAGCGCGCGCTCGAGCTTGCGAAGGAACGGAGCGATGCCGCCCCGTAAGACAAAAGCGGACAAACCTGTGCCCGCGCCGGAGCGGCAGGTTGCGTTCAAGCTCGGACTATCGGCCGAGAACCGCGCGGCGGCGCTCCTGATCGCAAAAGGATTTCGCATCGTCGCGCGGCGCTTTCGCTCTTCCGCAGGCGAGATCGATATCGTGGCAAAGCGCGGCCCGCTTCTGATCTTCGTCGAAGTGAAGGCGCGCGCGCGGCTCGACGATGCCGCCTGGTCGGTCACCGAACGCCAGAAGCGCCGCATCGCGTCGGCCGCCAGCGCCTGGCTTGCCGACCATCCGGAAGACTCGGGCTGCGATATGCGGTTCGATGCGGTGCTGGTCGCGCCGCGATCCCTGCCGCAGCATATCACGGGCGCGTTCGAGACGGAGTGACCGGCCCGGCGGTGCCGCAGCGCTGGGGCAGTTCAAGCCGCCTTGATGCGCTCGACGAATTGCTCGATCTGGTTGCGCATCTGCGAGGCCAGCCGGTCCAGCCGGTCCGAGACATCGTGCGCGGCTTCGGAATGCACGCGGCTGATTTCGGTGGCTTCCGTCACCCTGCCGATCTGATCGGTGGTTTCGGCCGCCCGGCGCGACGCCGTCTCGACACTGCGCGCGATCTCCTGCGTCGCCGCGCCCTGCTCGGTCACCGCCGCGGCAATTGCACTTGAAATATCGCCGATCTCGCGGATCGTGGTCTTGATCGCGCTGATCGCCGCGATCGACCGGTTGGTGGCCTGCTGCATTCCCGCGATCTGCGCTCCGATCTCGTCTGTAGCTCTTGCGGTCTGGCCGGCCAGCGCCTTGACCTCGCCCGCCACCACCGCGAAACCACGGCCGGCATCGCCGGCGCGCGCCGCCTCGATGGTGGCATTGAGCGCCAGCAGATTGGTTTGTTCGGCAATGTCGTTGATCAGCCGGATCACGTCACCGATCCGGCCGGCCGCCTCGCTCAGTTCCTTGACCGTGTCATTGGTCGCGCCGGCTTCGGCCACGGCCTTCATCGCGATATCGTTCGATTGTGACACCTGCCGCTCGATCTCGAGCACCGACATGGCAAGCTCGTCGGCGGCGGACGCGATGTCGCGCACATTGGTGTTCGATTCCTCGGACGACTGGGTGGCGCGGCCGGTGCGGTCAACGGTGATATCGACCGCCTGCGCCAGCTCGGTCGCAGCTTTCTTGGCGCGGCTCGACATCTTCATCAGCTCGCGCAGCGTCACCTCGACATCCGCGGAGAAGGCCGCGATCTCGGCCGCGATCTGATCCTGCCGCTGCCTGCGCGCATCGGCATCCTCACGCACGGTCTGGTTCAGGTCCTTGTTGCTCCGCATGGCGGACTGGAACACCGCGATCGACGCGGCCAGTGCGCCGATTTCGTCGCGCCGTCCGCGGTGCGGGATTGCCACGTCGATTTGCCCGTCCGCAAGCTGCCCGGTCACGCGCGTGATCGCGAACAGCCGGGCGCAGGTGCGCCCCACCACCGCCGCACCGGACGCCGCGAGCAGCAGGAGCAGCACGGCCATGGCGCCGAGCGGCCAGGCGAGGCTATGCGTGTCGGCGACCGGCGCACCGCTTCCGATCTGCCGCGCAATAACCGCGAGCGCGACGGCCACGGTCGCGACCAACGCGAAAATGGCGTAAAGCTTGACCGCGATCGTCAATCTCGGGAATGCCACGGGGAACATCCGGGTGGTTCGGAAAAACTCGTCGCCGGATCATCGCAGCGAGTTATTAACCACGCGTTTGCACCTGAAATAAGAAAGCTGGGTCAAGAGCATGCCACTGAATATCGCCGTCCAGATGGACCCCATCGAGCGGATCAATATCCGCGGGGATTCCACCTTCGCGCTGTTGCTGGAGGCGAAGGCGCGCGGCCACACGCTATCCTATTATACGCCCGACAAGCTCGCCCAGAGCGGCGACCGAGTGTTCGCGACGGTGCAGCCGCTGGAGGTGCGCGACGAGATCGGCAACCACGTCACCCTGGGCGACGGCAAGCGCACCGAACTGACCGACTTCGACGTGATCCTGCTGCGGCAGGACCCGCCCTTTGACATGGCCTATATCACTACCACGCATATGCTCGAGCGGGTGCATCCGAAGACGCTTGTGGTCAACGATCCGGCGCATGTGCGCAACGCGCCGGAAAAAATCTTCGTCATGGAGTTTGCGGACCTGATGCCGCCGACCCTGATCACCCGCGACCTGGCCGAGATCAAGGCGTTCCGCGAACAGCATGGCGACATCGTCATGAAGCCGCTTTACGGCAACGGCGGCGCCGCCGTGTTCCGGCTCACCCGCGACGATCTCAATTTCGGCTCGCTCTACGACCTGTTCGCGGCCACTTTCCGCGAGCAATGGATGGTGCAGCGGTTTCTTCCCGAGGTGAAGAAAGGCGACAAGCGCATCATCTTGGTCGACGGCAAATATGCCGGCGCCGTGAACCGGGTGCCGGCGCCGGACGACCTTCGCTCCAACATGGTGCGCGGCGGATCGCCGAAGGATACCGAACTCACCGAGCGCGAGCACGAGATCTGCCGCCGGCTCGGACCCGCCCTGAAGGAGCGCGGGTTGATCTTCGTCGGCATCGACGTGATCGATGGCTTCCTGACCGAGATCAACGTCACCTCGCCAACCGGCATCCGCGCGATCCGCAATATCGGCGGACCGGACATCGCGGCGATGGTCTGGGATGCGATCGAGACGAAGCGCAAGGCATGAGCCGCCGTGACCGATCCGACACGGGCGGCACACCGCCGCAAGGCTGATACCCTTTGCCCGATTGTGTTCGCGACCGGGCCTGCGTTAGCGTGAAGCGAACGACACGCGACAGCGGCTTCATGGCTTTGAACAGACTTTCATTGGCTCTCGTGACCTGTGCGGTGGCGCTAGGCTCGCCATCCCGGGCATTCGAGATCGAATTTCCGTCGGGCGGAAAATGCAGTTTCGCCAAACGCCCGCCGGTCGTGCTGACCGAGCGTCAGATCGCGGGCTTCTGCAAATTCGATCACCAAACCCAGTCGTTTGCCGGGACGCCTGCCGAACAGGCCCACTGCCTGCTGAACCCGCTCGAACCGGTCGGCCGGCTCGGCGCAGCGATGGAGACCCTGCCTGCGGCGCTGGAGAAGCGCGTCGGCGGCGACACCGACCTGCCGTCACGCGATGCGCTGGCGGGTCTGTTGCGCGACCGCGGCGCCAGCCAGACCGTGATCGATACGCTCGCACAGCCGGTGTCGCACGCGCATGACAACGATCCGCTGGCGCGTTCCGCGACCTATATCGTTTTCCACGACACCTCGACGCCGAACTATCGCACCCAACCCTGGCCGGTCTCGATCGACGACAATCCCAAGATCAACAATCTCGCCCGCTATGCCTGTTCCAACGACATCGAGCGCGCCCATGTGTTCATCAATCGCGGTGGCAGGATCTATCTCGCGCATGACTTCAACGTGCCATGGCGCGCGACCAAGTTCGAAGCCGCGAAGAATTTCGGGCCCTCATTGAAGGGGCTGTTCCTGCATGTCGAGCTGATCCAGCCGCGCCGCGCACTCAAGGGCTACGGCAGCCGCAACGATTTTCTTGCGCCCACGCCCGGCTTCACCCCGGCACAATATGAATCGCTGGCACTCGTCTACACGGTGGCAAGCCGCCGCGCCGGCTTCTGGATGATCCCCGCCTTCCATTCGGTGCTGGACGAGGGCATCCGGAACAAGCACGACGACCCGCAGAATTTCGAGCTGGCGCAGTTTGCGCAAAGCCTCGATGCACTGGTCGGAGAGCTGCGCACACGGACTGCGGCGGCGGACGCCAGTCCCGAAGTGGCGAAGCCCGACTGAGCGTCAGGCTGCCTGGCGAAACTCTTCGATCGCGGCGAAGTCGTCGTCCGCGACCGCCTCTTCCAGCTCGATCTGCTGCAGCGTGCGTCCCGCCTGCATGCGCTCGATCAGACGTTCGATGTCGGATCCGGCCAGTTGCGCTTCGCGGCGGGCACGGCGGGCGAAGGCAAGCTCCATCTGCAAGGTTTTCAGGTCGACCATCTCGCAACTCCATCCCTGTTGACGAAAAGCTAGCCTGAGTCGTTTTGTTCTGCAAATGTTCTTGTGAGAAATACGCATTTATATACTTGACGTACCAATCCGCAGGATGTATATCTAAGGACGTTCCACACAGGGGGAAGCATCATGGCCATAGCAAAGACCACTCAAGGCACCGCCCTCGCTGGAGGGGCAATCGTCGGGTCGCTTCTCCAGACCCTGGTCAAAAAGGGCGCTCTCACTAACGCTGAGGTTGGAGACCTGTTGATCGCCGCTCGGCAGGGGCTCGGTCCCCATCTCCAATCCCCGGAGGGCTTCGACGCCTCCCAGATGATCACCAACATGCTGTCCAGATTTCCCCGTGAGTCCAAATAAAACCGCCTCAAGAATGGTCTCTGCCATGTCGCTCCCCAAGATTTACACCGACGAAAACGCAGCCCGAGAACACCTCGAAAAGCTGCTGTGGCCCGAAGGCCCGCTTTGCCCCCATTGCGGCAATGCCGATCCCGCTCGCATCCGCAAGCTGGAAGGCAAGTCCACTCGTCCGGGCGTCTTTAAGTGCAACGAATGCCGCAAGCCGTTCTCAGTCACGGTCGGGACCGTGTTTGAGCGCTCGCATATCCCCCTGCACAAGTGGGTTTACGCAACGCACCTGCTGACCAGCAGCAAGAAGGGCATTTCCAGCCACCAGCTTATGCGAATGCTGGACGTGACCTACAAAACCGCTTGGTTCATGTCGCACCGCATCCGCGAGGGAATGCGTCCGAAAGAACTTACCCCGATGGGCGGCGGCGGAATGACCGTCGAAGCCGACGAGACTTTCATCGGCCGCCTTGAAGGCCAGACCAAAGCCCAAGGCTACGCCCATAAAAACGTGGTACTTACGCTTGTGGAGCGCGGCGGCATTGCCCGCTCATTCCATATCGAAAACACCAGCGTCAGCCAGATCGTGCCGATTGTCCGTCAGAACGTGCGCCGCGAAAGCAAGCTTATGACCGACGAGGCCCGCCAATACGTCAACCTTGGCAAAGAGTTTGATAGCCACGGCGCTGTACGTCACGCCAACCGCGAATACGTGCGCGGCGAAGTCCACACCAACACCGTCGAAGGCTACTATTCGATCTTCAAGCGCGGAATGAAAGGCGTCTATCAGCATTGTGCTGAAAAGCACCTGCACCGCTATCTGAGCGAATTTGATTTCCGCTACTCAAACCGCAGCAAGCTCGGCATTGAAGATGCCGAGCGCGCCGACAAGGCGCTGCAAGGCATCACTGGTAAAAGGCTGACCTATCGGCGGGCTTACTAACCCCACGAGCTTACGCCAGATTGCAAAACGTTTTATGCGTTGGAGGAAACGCAATGGCTGATATCGGTTCAATTACTGCCGCTATCGGCGGCCTTAAGACCGCGGCAGAAATCACCAAGGGCTTTCTCGACCTCAAGGAGGCTGCCGCCGTACAAGGGCGCGTCATTGAACTGCAAGGAGTAATCCTTGCCGCCCAAAGCAGCGCACTCTCGGCCCAGTCTGACCAACTCGCGCTGTTGGAGGAAATACGTGAATTGAAAGCAAAGCTGACAGAGCTTGAAGCATGGAGCACTGAGAGCCAGCGGTACGCATTGAAGGACTTTGGGAGCGAAACGTTCGCTTATGAACTGAAGGCCGATGCAGCAAACGGAGAGCCAACGCACCGCCTTTGTCCCAACTGTTATCAGCAGGGTCATAAGTCCATCCTCCAAAATTCTGGCGGTAATTACAGCGGCAGGTCGAGGCTCCTTTGCGCTAGGTGCAAAGGAGAATTTTTTATCGGACCTTACCGCCCCCAGAGGTACGATTAATCCCTGGCGTTCGCCCACGAGACTTGCCCCCCGACTTGGGCTTCGGCGGGCCTGGTTTTCTGGGCGCTGGCGGCGTCCGCAGCATCCGGCTCAGAACCTCGTCCCTACGATCCTCGTCCGATCTCGGTTTGTTCACAGTCCACCTGTGGAAAGCCGGAATATCCGGGGCAGATATGGCCGTTTACTGCTCTAGGGCCACCACCCGTTGAAATGGGTCTAGACACCCCCAGCGAACTCGTCAGAGTAACAACCGCCAGAGCAGATTCGCGAGGCCTCAACCCTCACGACCTGCCCCTGGCTGGCGCGCCCTGACCTTCACCCTTCGGGGTGGGGCCGGTGCCGTCGGGGTTCCTAGGCCCCTGACGACCTACCCCCAGTGGCTAGCCGCTGGGGTCTCCTACCTCCCGGTCCCTTCCACAAGGATCGGGAGTCTTGCCTGCTTCTAACCCCCTTCCATAAGGGGCCTCTTCTTTCGTCGCTCCGTAAAGGAGCCTTTTTGGGCGGTTTCTCGTGTCCAGCGGGGGCCGCCCCCTTTGTTTCCCGACTCGTTTGTTACCAAGTCGGTAACTTGCATCCTATGCACAACGCATCATTCTGAGAATCCGAAATTTCAGTTTCACTTGAATTTTCCAAACTCTCGTTACCCGCAGTTCCAGCGTCAGACGCAAAAACTAAACGAAACGCAATTCCCAAATTCAAAACACCGGCCTGTCACGCCTTACCCAAGTAGTGGGCATTTTTGGTACGTCAAGTATATAATCGCCGAGAAATATCCGGATACGCTAGACTTCATCCACAATCTACTTGAACGCGTAGACTGCAAGCGGGCGGCTTGGGCGATGGTTCAGCGGGTTTCCACGGTTGCGTTTCAGGGGATCGAGGCCCGTGCGGTCGATGTGCAGGTCCAGGTCGCGCCAGGCCTGCCGGCCTTCAGCGTGGTCGGGCTCGCCGACAAGGCGGTGTCCGAAGCCCGCGAGCGCGTGCGTTCCGCGCTGATCGCGTCGGGGCTGGCGCTGCCGGCGCGCCGCATCACCGTCAATCTCGCGCCGGCCGATCTGCCCAAGGAGGGCAGCCATTACGATCTGCCGATTGCGCTCGGCCTGATGGCTGCGATCGGCGCGATCCCTCATGACGCGGTCGCGGGCTTCACCGTGCTGGGCGAACTCGGGCTCGACGGCTCCATCGCGCCGGTCGCTGGCGTCCTGCCGGCGGCGATCGGCGCCAATGCCCGCGGCGAAGGATTGATCTGTCCGAAGGCCTGCGGTGCGGAAGCCGCCTGGGCCAGCCCGGAAATGGAGATCGTCGCTGCCGCGTCGCTGATCCAGCTGGCCAATCATTTCAAGGGCACGCAGGTGCTGACGCGCCCGCAACCGCAGATCCGCGAAACCGAGGGTTCGCTGCTCGACCTTGCCGACATCAAGGGACAGGAGAGCGGCAAGCGCGCGCTTGAAGTCGCCGCTGCCGGTGGACATAACCTCTTGCTCGTCGGACCGCCCGGCGCCGGCAAGTCGATGCTGGCGGCACGGCTGCCGTCGATCCTGCCGCCGCTCACGCCGGAGGAATTGCTCGAAATCTCGATGGTCGCATCGGTCGCGGGCGAGATCGAGGGCGGCTCGCTCACCAACTGTCGCCCGTTCCGTTCGCCGCATCATTCCGCATCGATGCCGGCGCTGGTCGGCGGAGGCCTGCGCGCGCGACCGGGCGAAGTCTCGCTTGCGCATAACGGCGTGCTGTTTCTCGACGAGTTCGCGGAATTTTCCGGGCAGGCCATCGACTCGCTGCGCCAGCCGCTCGAGACCGGCGAAGTCTCGATCGCGCGCGCGAACCATCGCATCACCTATCCGGCGCGCTTCATGCTGGTCGCAGCGATGAACCCCTGCCGCTGCGGACATGCCAGCGACCCGGGCTATATCTGCAAGCGCGGCATGAATGTGCGCTGCGCCGCCGATTACCAAGGGAAACTGTCCGGTCCGCTGCTCGACCGCATCGACCTGCATATCGAGATTCCGGCGGTCACCGCCGCCGACCTGATCCTGCCGCCGCCCACTGAAGGCTCGGCGCAGGTTGCCGCGCGTGTGGCGCGCGCCCGCGACATCCAGGCGCAGCGTTATGCGGCGCTCGGCCTGCCGCAGATCCGGACCAATGCGCAGGTGTCCGGCAGCGTACTGGAGCAGGTGGCGCAGCCGGACAGGAACGGTCTTGCGCTTCTCCGCGATGCGTCGGACGCGATGCGGCTGTCGGCACGCGGCTATCACCGGGTGCTGCGGGTGGCGCGCACGCTCGCCGATCTCGACGGCGCTGCGCATGTCGGCCGCATCCATCTGGCGGAGGCTCTGTCCTATCGCGCACTCACCGACGAGATGCGGCGCGCGGCGTAACGCGCCTGCCGCCGATCGCTAAAATTGTCTGCAATCGCGCAAGCCGCCGCTAACGCTCCGCGCAAGCGAAAGCTTTCGGACACCCCGGCATCAATCCAATCGCAACCGCCTTCCGTCACCTTTCGTCGCAAGGGCAAGGAGCCGTTCCGTCATGTGCGGACGGCCGATACGGGACGTCAGGCATGCTTTCGATTTCCAGGCCGGAAGGCGGGGTGCGTTCGATTCTGTTCAGCTTCGCGCGGATGGCGTTCTTCCTGATGGCGGGTGTCTGGATCGGGCTTGGGCTTCTCGCATCCACCACGACCGGGACATCGACCTACAATCCGGCCCTGTTCGCCATCGGGCTTGCGGCGCTGTTCGCCTTCGTCTGCACCTTCGCGGCGTTCCTGATCTATCGCAACCGCGTGTGGCGCAGCCGTGCGCTCGCGCTTGAACAGCGCAACGAAAACCTGTCCGACCGGATCTGGACATTGCAGGAGGCGGAGCAGCGCGCCCTGTCGTTCCTCGATATGCAGGGCGACCTGATCGTGCGCCGTAATGCGCACGGCACGGTCACCTTCGCCAACGAAGCCGTCTGCCAGCTCGCGGGCAAGACCGCCGATGCGCTGCTTGGCTCGGATTTCTCCTTCGCCGTTCTCGAACAGGGCGATGCCGCGACCTTGCCGAACGGTAGCCGCGTCTTCGATCAGCAGATCGACACGACCACCGGCCCGCGCTGGATCGCCTGGCGCGAAGGCGCCGTCCGCGGCGCGAATGGTGAAACTGAAATCCAGAGCGTCGGCCGCGACGTTACCGACCGGGTGATGTCGGAACACGCGCTGGCGGAAGCGCGCGACCTGTCGGAGGCCGCGAACCGCGCCAAGTCGCGCTTCCTGGCGATGGCGAGTCACGAAATCCGCACGCCGCTCAACGGCATCATCGGCATGGCCGATCTGCTGCTCGATACCAGGCTCAGCCCCGAACAGGCCACTTATTCGCGCGCGGTGAAAACATCCGGCGAAACGCTCCTGGCATTAATCGAGGAAATCCTCGACTTCTCCAGGATCGAAGCCGGCCGGCTTGATCTCGAAGCGCGGCCGTTCCCGCTCGCGGCCATGATCGAAGACCTGACCGAATTGCTCGCCGTGCGCGCGCAGGGCAAGGGTCTCGAAATCGCCAGCTATGTCGACGAACGGCTGCCGTCGCGCGTGATCGGCGACGAGACGCGGCTGAAACAGGTGCTGCTCAATCTCGCCGGCAATGCCGTCAAGTTCACCGCCGAAGGCGGCGTCGCGATCGTGGTCGAGCCGGGCGAATGGCCGGGCGAGATCCTGTTCAAGGTGCGCGATACCGGCATCGGCATCGCGCCGGCGGATCACGACAAGATTTTCAGGGAATTCGAGCAGACCGAAACCGGCGCGAGCCAGGCGGACGGCGCCGGTCTCGGCCTCGCCATCGTCAATCGCATCGTCGAGGGCATGCAGGGCCGCATCGGGCTTGAAAGCGCGCCCGGCACCGGCAGCCTGTTCGAGGTCGCGGTGCCGCTGCAGCCCGCTGCGGATGCCGAACGCATGCCGGCCTTTGTTGCGCCAGACCTGACGCAGCGCGCCATCATGATCGTCGCGCCGTCGCATGTCGAAGCCGCGTTGTTGGCGCGGCGGCTGACGCGCTGGGGCGCGCGGGTCGCGATCGCGCCGAACGAGGCGGTTGCGCAGGCCTTGCTGCCGGAGCGCGAATGGAGCGCCGTGCTGATCGACCATGTGCTCGGCAACGATGCGATCGACGCGCTGCTCTCAGCGACCCGCAGCATTCCGTGTCGGCTGGTCACCATCACGCCGGCGGCGCGGTCCGAACTCGCCGACCTGAGGGCGCGCGGCTTCAGCGGCTATCTGGTCAAGCCGGTCCGGGCTGCTTCGCTGGCCGAACGTCTGCGCATGGACGGCGACGGCTTCGCGCAGATCGCGGACGAGCTGAGCGAGCTGCCGAATTTCGGCAGGCCTCGCAAGGACGGCCTGTCGATCCTGGTCGCCGAGGACAACGAGATCAACGCGCTGCTCACCCGTGCGCTGTTGCAGAAGCTCGGGCACCGCCCGCAGGTGGTGGCGAACGGTCATGCGGCGATGGAATCCTTTCTTGCCGCGAACGGTGCGGGTTTGCCGTTCGACCTGATCCTGATGGATGTGCGCATGAGCGGTATCGACGGCATCGAAGCGACGCGCCGCATCCGGGCGATCGAGGCGAAAGCCGGCAGCCGCCGTACGCCGATCGTGGCGCTCACCGCCAACGCGCTGCCGGAGCATCGCGAGGCCTGCCTCGCCGCCGGCATGGATGCGTTCCTGTCGAAGCCGCTCGACCGTGAAAAGCTCGCGACGATTTTGGCGGAAGTTCGCGGCATGGCTCAACGGGCGGCGTAGCGAGGGTCTCGTGTCCCGGGCGCGGCGCAACGTGCAACGGTGCGCCGCAGAACCGGGACCCAGGCCCAACGATGGGTCCCGGTTCTGCAGCGCATCACTGCGCTTCGCTTGTGCTGCGCGGCGCCCGGGACACCCGGCTTCTACAACCGCCGCAGCGCCACCTCGTCAATCAGATGGCCTTCATTCTTGGTGAGGATCAGGTCGGCGCGCTGCCGCGTCGGCAAGATATTCTCGCGCAGATTGACCAGGTTGATGCGGTCCCAGATGCTTTTTGCGGTGGCCACCGCTTCGGAATCCGACAGCCGCGAATAGCGATGGAAATACGACATCGGATCACGGAACGCGGTCAGCCGCAGCGCCAGGAAGCGGTCGACATACCAGCGCTCCAGCACCTCTTCCGACGCATCGATATAAACCGAGAAGTCGAAAAAGTCGGATACGAAAGGCACCGCCTTGCCGTCTTTCGGCAAGCGCCCGGCCTGCAGCACGTTCAACCCTTCGACGATCAGGATGTCCGGACGGTCGATCTCGACCCATTCGTTTGGCACCACGTCGTAGACGATGTGTGAATAGATCGGCGCACGCATCGGCCGCCGTCCGGCCTTGATGCCGGACAGGAAGCGCAGCAGTTCCGGCAGATCGTAGCTTTCGGGAAAGCCTTTCTTCTCCATCAGCCCTTCGCGTTCCAGCACCGCATTGGGCAGCAGGAAGCCGTCGGTGGTGACGAGATCGACCTTCGGCGTATTCGGCCAGCGCGCCAGCAGCGCCTGCAGCACGCGCGCGGTCGTGGACTTGCCGACCGCGACCGACCCCGCAACGCCGATGATGTAGGGCACCTTGGAATCTTCCGTGCCGAGGAAGCTCTGCTGCACCCGGAACAGCCGCTGCGAGGCCGCGACATACATCGACAGGAGACGCGAGAGCGGAAGATAGATGTCCTCCACCTCCTTCATGTCGAGGCGGTCATGCACCGAGCGCAGCGTCGAGACCTCCTCCGGATTGAGGGTCATCGGCGTGTCGGCACGCAACGCCGCCCAGTTGGCGCGGCTGAACGAGCGATAGGGGGAGACTTCCGGTTCGACCCGCTGTTCCATGCTCGCCAACCTACAAATCCGCAGGGCGCCGGTCCGGCGTCCGCGACGCCTTCTCGGCCAGACCCGACTGAACGGTCCTCTTCTTGAGCACCGCTTCGACTTCGGTCAGTTCGATGCCGCGCGCCTTCAACACCACGAGAAAATGAAACAGCAGATCGGCGGCCTCGCCGATCACCCGCTCGCGATCCTCGGCCACCGACGCAAGCGCCATCTCCACCGCCTCTTCGCCGAGCTTTTTCGCACAATGCTCGACCCCGCGGTCCAGCAGCTTGCGCGTATAGGACGCCTCGGCGCTCGCGGTGGCGCGCTCGCTCACAATGGCGGCGAGGTCGGTCAGGGTGAAGGGTATCTCGAGGGCCACGTGCAACTCCTGCGTTCTGCACGCTTGTACCCCGATATGGTCCCCTTTGTGGACTCCTTCCCGCGCATGGCGATGGGCCCTACCCTGTTCGCGCCCTCCCTGCCGTCCAGCGCGCGGCGATTTTTATATTCAAAAATTAATATTCGTTCTGGGGCGGATTTGACCGATGTCAAACCAGGCCCGTCCGCGATCGGCAGTAATCGAACGGGGCGTTTAACGGGACCTGAAAATGGCTACGATCCTGCGATTAACGCGATTGGCGCGTCTGGCGAGCCTGACGATCGTCACGGCCGCGTTCCTTTGCATTCCTTCGCTTGCAATCTCTCCGTCCGCTCTCGCGGCACAGTCCGGCGCAGATGCCGATCGCGCGATTGACTTCAGCGCGCGCCGGGATGGACAGGGTGGCGGAGGACGCGGTGGCGGCATGGGAGGCGGCGGCGGCGGCGGCGGCCGTCAGATGCAGCAGCGGCGTATCCAGCAACCGCGGGTGCAGCAGCGTCAGCAGCAGCGGGTCATTCGGCAACAGCAGCGCGGGCAGCGGCAGGACATGCATCGCGCGCAGCGACAACAGCGCCAGCAACTGCAACGCGGCCAGCAGCAGCAACGCCAGCAACAGCGGCGTGGTCAGCAGCAGCAGCGCCAGCAACAACGGCAGGACCGGCAGCGCTCGCAACGCGATCGCCAGCAGCAGCAGCGCCAGGATCGGCAGCAACAGCAGCGCGATCGTCAGAAGACGCAGCAGCAGCAGCGCCAGGAGCGTCAGCAGCAGCAACGCGATCGCCAGAAGGCGCAGCGGGAGCAGCGCCAGGAGCGTCAGCAGTTGCAGCGCGACCGCCAGAAGACCGACCGGCAACAGCGGCAGGATCGCCAGCAACAGCGCCGGCGCGATGCGCAACAGCGCCAGCGCGACCGTCAGGGACAGCAGCGCGACCGTCAGCAGAAGAAGACCCAGGAGCGCGCGCAGCGTGACAAGGCGCGGCAGGATCGCCAGCGGCAGCGCGCCCAGCGCGATCAGAACAGACGGATTGCCGACACGCGCCGGTCGAAAGACCGCGCCGAGCATCGCATGAAGAACAGGTTCAGCCGCGATGCCGCGCGCCAGGGCCGGTTCGCAAACCGCTATCGCAACCGCGACTATGCGCGGGTGCGCTACGCGCGCTGGGCGCCGGATCGCGCCTGGCGGCGGGGCCTGCTCGCCGGCTTCGTTCCGTGGGGCATCGGCCTCGGCGTCGGCGGAGCGGTGTTCTGGCCCTATGCCTATGCCGATCTGTTCAATTACACCTTCTGGCCGACCGGCTATTACGGTGGCTATTGGGCCTACGCTTACGATGACCTGTTCGACGGCATCTGGTGGGACTCGGAGCCGGAATACGCGACGGAAGCGCTGGGCTACGCGCCCGCCCCGGCTGTCGGCGGGGCACCGGCCGCAGCCCCGGTGCGTCCGCAGACGCAGAGCCGCGTCCAGGATCAGGTTCAGGAGCAGGACCGTGCCGCTCCGGGCCGCCGCACCGCGCCGACTGCGGGAGAAGGTGCCTGCGGCGAGACCGGACGGGGAATCACTGCGTGGCCGTTCGACCGCATCCAGTCGTCGCTGAATCTCAGCGCCGACCAGCAGGATCTGCTGGACGCGCTGCGCGATGCAGCGCTGGAGGCCGCCGAGGCCATGCGCGACTCGTGTCCGCAAAGCGTGCCGCGCAATCCGGTCGAACGCCTGCAGACCATGCTGGAGCGCATCGAGGCAACCCTCGAAGCCCTCAAGATCGTGCGGCCAGCCCTCGAGCGCTTCTACGACTCGCTGTCGGCCGATCAGCAGCGGCGGTTCGAAGCCCTCGGTCCGAAGATCGCGAGCGCGCAGGCGCAGGAGCGCGGCGGTGCCGATGACGCCAATGCCTGCGGCACCGACAAGCCCGGACTCGCCAATTTCCCGATCGCGAAGATCCAGGAGACGGTGTCGCCGACGGACGAACAGCTCGATCTGCTCGACGCGCTGGAAGACGCCACCTTCAAGGCCCTCGATATCCTGAAGGCCGCCTGTCCGCTGGATCCGCCGGTCTCGCCGAGCGAGCGGCTGGCCGCGACCCAGACTCGGATCGAAGCGATGATCGAAGCGGCCAAGGCGATCCAGCCGGCGCTGGAAGACTTCTACGCCGCACTCGACGATCAGCAGAAAGCGAAGTTCAGCAAGATGAAGAGCTGACGCACGCCGTGTTGTCACGCGACCGCCGGACTGCTGGCGGGCGGTCGCGTCACATAAACCGCCGCGCTTGACGCGCGGCGGTTTTCATTTGAGCGTGCCGGGTGCGACCTGTCGGCGTCGCCGTGAGACCGGACCGATCCTTCCGATGACCATCCTTCCCGAACCCGCCATTCTCGCCGCGTTCATTGCAGCCTCCCTGATCCTGATCGTCACGCCGGGCCCGGACATGACGCTGTTTCTCGGCCAGACCATCAATGGCGGACGCGCGCGCGGCTTCGCCTCGATGCTGGGCGCCACCACCGGACTGATGGTGCATTCGATGCTCGCGGCATTCGGCCTGTCGGCGCTGCTGGTCGCCTCCGCGACCGCCTTCACCGCGATCAAGATCGTGGGCGCGGGCTATCTGCTCTGGCTTGCGGTGCAGGCGGTCCGGCATGGCTCGTCGCTGTCGCTCCGGCAGGGCAAGCCGGTGCGCGGCGGCCTTGCCAGCGCCTTCGCGATGGGGCTCGGCGTCAACCTGCTCAATCCGAAGATCGTGATGTTCTTCCTGACCTTCCTGCCGCAATTCGTGTCGGCGTCCGATCCGGAGGCGCCGGCCAAGCTTCTGATGCTGGGACTGCTCTATACGCTGCTCACGCCACCACTCTGCGCGCCGATGATCCTCGGTGCCGAACGCTTCGCGGCGACGATGCGCAATTCGCCGCGTTTGATGCGGGCGTTCGACTGGAGTTTTGCCGGCCTGATGGGCGCCTTCGCGGCGCGGCTGCTATTGGCGCGGGCGTAGACAATGTAGAAACGCCATCCGCCCCGGTCATAGAGCGTTTACCGCACAATCCGATTTGAGATGTGAAATTGACCGGATTGAAATCCGGCCTCGGCTAAAGCGTCCGGCGGCAATCAAAACAGCCGGACAAAACCTCATGTGCCACGTTTGTGTCGGAAAGCTTTTCACCAATCGCAGCCTTTACACTGGCTGGGAGGCATCCGCCGTTGCGCCGGCGCTGCCGGAAGGACCATCGCGGCGCGCCTTCATGACGCTGGCCGGGGCGGCCGGCATTGCTGGCCTCGGCCTGTCCGCCGGACAGGTGGCGGCGCAGGCGCAGGCCGGGGCGGACATCATCTTCCAGGGCGGCACGATCATCCCCATGGCGTCGGCCGGGCCCCGGAATGTCGAAGCGCTGGCGCTGCGTGGCGGCAAGATCGTTGCGGCCGGCACGGCATCGGACCTGTCCGGACTGCGGACCGGCAGCACCAGGGTGATCGATCTCGACGGGCGCACCCTGCTGCCGGGGTTCGTCGACCCGCATCAGCATTCCTGCTTCGTGGCGCTGTTTGCCGAATTGCTGACGGATGTGGGCTACGCGATCTATCCGACCCGCGCCGAACTCATCGCCGGCCTGAAGGCGCTCGACGCCAAGCTGCCGCCCGGCCAGTGGCTCACGGCCTATAACTTCGACAACCTGCTGCAGGGCGGCGACCTGTCGATGACCGAGCTCGATGGCGTGTCCAAGGATCGCCCGATCTTCATCTGGTACATCAACATGCATGACGGAGCCGCCAACTCGGCGGCCTTCAGGATTGCGCAGATTCCCGAGGATGTCGGCGTCCTGCCGGGTGGAGGTCATTTCGGACGCGGGCGGATCGAGCATTCGACCATGGTGCGGCAGGACCAGCTCGATCGGATGAAGAAGCTCGGCGTGCAGCCGACATTCCTGATGAACCACGTCTATCTCTACGGCGCGGCCTATCGCGATCAGTTGTTCGGACCGGAGCGCACGAAATTCATGGATCCCGCCGGAGCCTGCGTGAAGGCAGGGATTCCGTTCACCCTGCACACCGACGCTCCGTGCTCGCCGCTTGGCTCACTGCGCCTGGTCCAGACCGCCGTCACCCGGCGCTGTACCGTCGACAATTCGGTCATCGGTCCCGATCAGGCCGTCAGCGTCGAAGAGGCGCTCAAGGCCGTGACCTCGGCCGCAGCGGCGCAGATCGGCCAGGGCGACCGCATTGGATCGCTGGAGCCGGGCAAGGAAGCCGACCTTGTCATTCTGGAACGGGATCCGTTCAAGGTCGCGCCGGACGAGATCATGAAGTCGAAGGTGTCGGAAACATGGGTCGCCGGTGAAAAGATCTTCGGCTGATGCGGCAAGGCGTGGCCGATCTCACATCGGCCAGACCAGCATCAGCATCGGCACGCTGACGATGACCACGATGACTTCCAGCGGCAGACCGAGCCGCCAGTAATCGCCGAACTTGAATCCGCCGGGTCCGAGAATCAGCGTGTTGTTCTGGTGCCCGATCGGCGTGAGAAACGCGCATGACGCGCCCACCGCCACGGCCATCAGGAACGGATCGGCGCTGACGCCGAGGCTCGCCGCCGTGCCGATGGCGATCGGGCACATGACCGCGGCAGTCGCCGCATTGTTCATGAAGTCGGACAGCGTCATGGTCACGATCAGGATGGCGGCCAGAGCCACGATCTTGTGGTCGCGCGCAAGTCCGTCCAGCAGGAAGCGGGCGATCAGGTCGGCGGTTCCGGTCGTCGCCATCGCGCCGGCGACGGGAATCAGCGCCGCCACCAGCACGATCACCGGCCAGTCGATGGCGTCGTAAACCGTGCGCGCCGGCACGACACGGAACACCATCGCCGCGAGGACGCCGGCGGCAAACGAGATCGCGGCCGGCATCAGCCCGAACGCGGCGCCGCCGACCGCAAATATCATGATCGCCGTCGCGATCAGGGCCTGGCGCTTGTCCGGCAGCCGCAATGTGCGCTCCGCAAGCGGGACGCATCCGAACTGCCCCGCAAATTCGGAAATTGCTTCGGGCCGCCCCTGCATCAGCAGCACGTCGCCGGCCGCCAGCGGCAGCGTGCGCAGGCGGGAAATCGAACGCTGGCCCTGGCGTGACACCGCCAGCAGATTGATTCCGAAGCGGCCGCGCAAACGGATTCCGGTCGCCGAGCGGCCGACCAGCCCGGAATCGGGCAGAATGGCCAGTTCGGTCAGAACGATGTCATCCGACTGAGCGCCGGCAGACTTGTCGTTCGGCTTGTCTGTCTCGCTGTCGAAAGCCTCCGCCGCGCGCGTATCGGCATTGGATGCGCCGTTGGGTTGCTTCTGGTCTTCCGCGGACTCTGTCGTGTCGTTCGGGACGTCCTCCTCAAGCTTCAGGTCGAGTGCGGACAGGGCGGATGCGAGCGCCTTCGGGTCGGCCTCGATGGTGAGAATGTCGCCGGCCTGCACTCTGCGCCATGGATCGAGCGACAGCATATGCACCTCGTTGCGGATCACGCCGACGATCTGCGCACCCGCCTCGTCGAGCGCATCCTCGACTTCGCGCATGGTCATGCCGGCCGCCTTGGCCTTTTCCGGGATGCGCGCCTCGGTCAGATAGGTCCCCGCGTCGAACTCCTCGGTCCCCGCCCGTTCGCGCGCCGGCACCAGCCGCCATCCAGCCAGGATCACGAAGACGAGGCCGCACAGCGCAACCGCCGCGCCGACCGGCGTGAAGTCGAACATGGAGAAGCTGTTGCCGCCATTGTCGGCACGAAATCCCGACACGATGAGGTTCGGCGGCGTGCCGATCAGCGTCGTCATGCCACCCAGGATCGAGCCGAAGGCAAGCGGCATCAGCAACTGGCCCGGCTGGATCTTGAGCCGGTCCGAGACCTGAATGGCGATCGGCATCAACAGTGCCAGTGCGCCGACATTGTTCATGAAGGCGGACAGGATCCCGGCGAGACCAGTGAGGGCCGCCATGGTCGGAATTGGGCCGGCGGTCTGCGGCAAAACGAAGCGAGCGAACGCATCGACTGCGCCGGAATTCTGCAGCCCGCGGCTGAGCACAAGCACGGCCGCGACCGTGATCACCGCAGGATGGGCAAAGCCCGCGAAGGCTTCGGGCGCGGGCAACAGACCGGCGAACACACAGGCCAGCAACGACGCCAGCGCCACCATATCGTGCCGCCACCGGCCCCAAATGAAACCGCCGATAGTGGCTGCGAGGATGGCAAGAAGCAGGGCTTGCTGAAGAGTCATCAAAGGTCTCCGGCCGCGTTATTCCGGGCGGCACGCCACCGGATTGCTGGTCAAGATTGCGTCTGCAGGGCATGATGTCGATACAGCCGAACCATAACGGCCGGAAGGGGAGATGTTTCATGCGCGTGTTGTTGCGGATCGTTGCCGTTCTGTTTGCCTTTGCCCTGCCCGCGCACGCGCAGGACTTCCCGTCGAAACCGATCAAGCTGATCGTACCGTTCCCGGCCGGCGGGCCGAATGACATCATCGCGCGCGTCGTCGGCGCGAAAATGTCGGAGCTTCTCGGCCAGCCGGTGGTGATCGACAATCGCGGCGGGGCCGGCGGCGTCATCGGCACCGACGCGGTGGCGAAGGCAGAACCCGACGGTCACACCATCGCCATCACCAGCGCCGGCGCGCTCGCGATTTCGAAAAGTCTGCAGCAGAAATTGCCCTACGACACGCTGAAGGATCTCAAGCCCGTCACGCTGGTCGCCAAGGTGCCGGAACTGCTGGTGGTCGCGACCGATGTGCCGGCCACCTCGATGAAGGAATTGCTGGCGCTCGCCAAGGCAAAGCCCGGCTCGCTCAACTTCGCCTCCACCGGTCCGGGCTCGATGCCGCATCTCGCCGGCGAATTGTTCAAGAGCGCGGCCGGCATCGACATCGTGCATGTGCCTTACAAAGGCGCGGCACCGGCCGTGAACGACGTCATCGGCAATCAGGTGCACATGGTGTTTCTCGACATTCCGGTGCTGCTGCCGCAGGTGAAGGCCGGCAAGGTCAAGCCGATCGCGCTCGGCAGCACGCAGCGGGTGCCGTCGCTGCCGGACGTGCCGACCACCGGAGAGGTCGGCCTGCCGCAGATACAAGCCGAGAACTGGTACGGCATGGTGGCGCCCGCCGCGACCCCGCCGGCAGTGATTGCAAAACTGCACAAGGCCACGGTCGATGCGCTGAAGAGCGATGAGGTGAAGAACAAGCTCGCACCGCAGGGCGCAATCCTTGTCGGCAATTCGCTGGAGGAATTCGCAGCCTATATCCAGAGGGAGATCGACAAGTGGGGCAAGGTCGCGAAAGACGCGGGCATCAAGCCGGATTGAGCCCCGCCGTCTCTACACTCGTATCCGCACAAACGGCGCGAGCATTTGTGCCCTCTCCCTTTGAGGGAGAGGGCACAACAACAAGCGCCGCAAATTCGCGGCAACCGCGCATCACCCCACCGGCCTGAACAGATACTGCAGCAAGAGATGCGTCGGCCAATAGATCGCGACCGGCAGCCCGAAAAACAAAAGCGCGAACCACGCATTCGGCGACATCCAGGTCTGCGGTTTGCGATCGTCGAAGCCCCAGACAAGATTGATGTTGACCGGTGTCATGCCGGGATCGGGCTGCGCCTTCGGCATCAGAAAATAGCAGACCGGCAGCACCACGCATGATAGCGCCGTCCACGCCACGAATGCGCGGCTGTCATAGCCCATCTCCCAGACGAGATAGAGCAGCAGGAACGGCAGCCAGCCGTGAAACAGCGACAGCCCGCGCAGGAATCGCGAGCGATGGCTTTCGAACATGTAATTCGTCAGCCCGGTGGTGCGCAGCCCGAACAGATTGAGAATGTAATCGGCTACCCACAGCGTCTGCGGCAACAGGATGCCGACCGCGCTCATCGAAATCGGCAGCGTATCGTCGAGCCACAGGCCCGCCAGCGTCAGCAGCAGCGCGAGATCGCAGAAATAGAGAAAGTTGGTCCAGCCGTAACGATAGAGATAGACCGGGACCAGCACCGCCATGAAGGCGGTGTAGGCAAGCTTGATCGCGAGCAGCGTGTCCACTGCGGCTAGGTCGCCGCAAACGGATCCTTCCAGCGCCCGGCCTTTCGTCCCGCCAGCAGCCAATAGACGAAGCCGCCGACAATGCCGGCCGCCGTCACGAGTTGCAGCCCATAGGTGATCGGCGAGAGGTCGGTGGTGTTCTCGAGCTGCAGCGAGATATCCGACATGTACCAGATCACCGCCGCGATCAGCCCGCCGCCGATCGCGTAATAGAAGATCGAGCGGATATCGAAGGTCTCGGCGATGGCGATCAGGATCACCGCCGGTATGAAGGCGGTGGCGCCGACGAAGCTGGTCGAGAAGAAGGCGATCGCGAAGAACGCGAATTTCTCGATCGGGTCGGAACTCATGGTCACGAGTTCCGGCGCCATGATGCCGATGGCCAGCGCGATGCTGGCGGCCAAGAGCGCAAACAACAGCGAAAACAGGATGACGAAGAATCGGGTGATAAACATGCGGGGCCCCAGGAATCGCCGTCGCCCTGTTTAGGGCCGCAGGTGCCGATCTGTCGACTCCCTCCCTGATCGTCCGCAAAGGAACTGCACGGGCGCGACTCGCCGCCCTTTACCCTCCCCCTTGTGGGGAGGGTCGATCGACTGAACGAAGTGAAGGAGATCGGGGTGGGGCATCGGGTCGGTCGGCGCGCAGGTGGCTTCGTCGCAACAAGGCCCCCACCCCGCCTGCCTCGCTACGCTCGCAGGCGACCCTCCCCACAAGGGGAGGGTTAAGGATACAGCTGCACCTAATCCGTCATCGCCATGGCGCGCAGCGCCATCCGCTCGCGCGCCGAGAGCTTCTCGGTCTCGCTCTTGAGCTGGCCGCAGGCGGCGAAGATATCCCGCCCGCGCGGGGTGCGCACCGGCGAGGCATAGCCGGCATTGAACACCACCTCGGAGAATTTCTCGATCTGCTCCCAGTCGGAGCATTCGTAGCGCGAGCCGGGCCAGGGATTGAACGGGATCAGATTGATCTTGGCGGGAATGCCCTTCAGCAGTCGCACCAGTTCCTTCGCCTCGGAGAGCGAGTCATTGACGCCCTTCAGCATCACATATTCGAAGGTGATGCGGCGCGAATTCGATACGCCGGGATAATCACGGCACGCCTGCAGCAGGTCCTTGATCGGATATTTGCGGTTCAGCGGCACCAGTTCATCACGCAGATCATCACGCACCGCGTGCAGCGAGATCGCGAGCATGCAGCCGATTTCAGCGCCAGTGCGCGCGATGTTCGGGATCACCCCCGACGTCGACAGCGTGATGCGACGCTTCGACAGCGACAGCCCGTCGCCGTCCGACGCCACATGCAGCGCGTCGCGCACCGCCTCGAAATTGTAGAGCGGCTCGCCCATCCCCATCATCACGATGTTGGAAACGCAGCGCTCGCCCGCGGTCGGCAGGCCCGGCCCGGTGGCGCGCGTCTGCCCGAGAAAATCGCCGAGCCGGTCGCGCGCGACCATGATCTGGCCGACGATCTCGCCGGCGGTGAGATTGCGCACCAGCCGCTGCGTGCCGGTGTGGCAGAACGAGCAGGTCAGCGTGCAACCGACCTGGCTCGAGACGCACAGCGTGCCGCGATCGCTTTCCGGGATGTAGACGGTCTCGACCAGATGCGGCCGCTCGCCGGGTGTCTCGCCTGCGAGCTTCAACAGCCATTTGCGGGTGCCGTCGGCGGACACCTGCTCGGTCACGACCTCCGGCCGCTCCAGCGTGAAATGCTGCTCCAGCGCGCCGCGCACCTCTTTCGAGATGCTCGACATCGGCGAGAAATCCTGCGCGCCGCGCACATAAAGCCAGTGCCAGATCTGTTGCGCGCGCATCTTGCGCTCGCGCTCGCCGACACCGATCCCGCCGAGCATGTCGGCGAGCTGCGCGCGCGAGGCGCCGATCAGCGATGGCTTGTCGGGCGCGACATAGACCTCGAGCGCGGTCTTTTCGAGCGGAGCACTGGCGGTGGAGGCGGTCATGGGCCGGTATATAGGGGAGCGGCCGCGATTTGCCGAATCATGGTCGTCCCCGCGACCTTGCTTAAGCTCGGGAAACTACCGGCACTCCGCAGCAGCGCGGTCGAGCGCCTGGGCCACGCCCTTGAGCGAGAACTTGTCGATCGTCTTGGTGCCACGGCCGGATTCACCGCGAACCGTGACATCGGCGCCCTTGCGCATCGCATCCACCAGGCGCGCCTCCTCGGCGGCGTTCTTCACCCAGGCGCCGTCATTCTGCGTATACATCGCGAAATTGGTCGAGCCGATCTCGATGGTGGCGTCCGAATTGGCCTTCAGCGGATAGCCGAAAATGACCGAGACCTCCTCCCGCACCTTTTCCGCCGGGCGGGTGGAGACGAACAGCCAGGCCTGATCGCGCGGGCGATTCGGCGGATTGGTCTCCGAGGCCGCCGGCTTGGCCAGCGCGAAGCAGACCTTCTTGCCGCCCGGGGTCGCCGTATACGCACCCCAGTCGCCGAATTCTCCCAGCAACTGCGCCGCCGATTGTGCCCGCGCCGAATCGGTCGCGGCATGAGCCGACAACAGCGCGACCGCGCCTAGCATGCTGAAAAACAGGACGAATTTTTTGCGCATCTTCGAGATCCAGACAGATTCGGAATGGCCGACAGCAGGTTAGCACAAACGAGGATTTGCAATAATAAGTGAAAACCGGCGATGTGATGACCATCGGGCAGCATCCATGCCCGCTGTGCACATTCGTCGCAGTCTCCACACGGAAGTCCGGACATGAAAGCCATTCTTTGCAGCCGCTACGGCAGTGCCGACGATCTCGAATTGCGCGATCTGCCGATGCCGGAGCCGGGTGACGGCGAGGTGGTGGTGAAGGTCGCCGCCGCCGCGCTCAACTTCTTCGACACGCTGCTGATCGCCGGAAAATATCAGATCAAGCCGGACTTCCCGTTCTCGCCGGCGGCGGAGTTTGCGGGGACCGTGCATGCGATCGGCCCAGGCGTCACCGGCTTCAAGCCGGGCGACCGGGTCATGAGCTATGCCGCCTATGGCGCCGCGCGCGAATACTACGTCCAGAAGGCCGCGCGTCTGGTCAGGGTTCCGGACAATCTCGATCTCGACCGCGCCGCCGGATTGTCGGTGACCTATGGCACCACCATCCACGCGCTGAAGGATCGCGCCAAGTTGAAGCCCGGCGAGACGCTGGCGGTGCTGGGCGCCGCCGGCGGCACGGGTCTCGCGGCCATCGAGATCGGCAAGCTGATGGGCGCGCGCGTGATCGCCTGCGCCTCGTCCGACGAGAAATGCGCGTTCGCCAAGAAGCATGGCGCGGACGAGACGGTGAATTACGGCAGCGACGACCTGCGCGCCGAATTGAAGCGGCTCGGCGGCGCGAACGGTATCGACGTGCTCTACGATCCGATCGGCGGCAGCTATGCCGAGCCCGCTCTGCGCTCGATGGCCTGGGAGGGCCGCTACCTGGTGATCGGATTCGCCGCGGGTGACATTCCGAAAATTCCGCTCAACCTGGTGCTGCTGAAAGGCTGCGATATCGTCGGCGTGCATTGGGGCGCCTTCGTCGCGCGCGACCCGGAAGCCGAAGCCCGCAACATGAGCGAGATCGTGCGCTGGTGCGCGGAGGGCAAATTGTCCGCGCATGTGCACGCGGTCTATCCACTCAGCGAAACCGCGCAGGCGCTGAAAGACATCGCCGCGCGCAAGATCATGGGCAAGGCGATCTTGAAGCCGTAGGCTTTGGCGCCCACCCAACGCCTCAACATGCTCGGTTCACCTCTCCCCGCGTGCGGGGAGAGGTCGGTCGACTGAGCGAAGCGCAGGAGACCGGGTGAGGGGGATTTTCCTTGCAGTATGAATGCGGTGACTCCCCCTCACCCGACCTTATTCGCTTCGCTCATGCGGTCGACCTCCCCCGCAAGGGGGAGGTGAAGAAAAGAGAGTAAGTGCGGGGAGGAAAGAAAACAAAAAACCCGGTCCCCTTTCGGAGACCGGGCTGGCAGCCTGTCACGGCGCCGGGATCACACAGGTGAACCCAAGGAGCGATTAGTAGCCGTAGGAGCGGTAGCCGTAGCCGTAGGACTTGTAGCCATACGAGCGGTAGCCGCAGTCGTAGCACTTGTAGGAGTAGCTGTAGGACGGAGCGTAGTGATACGACTTGTAGCCATAGCCACCGTAATAACCGGCGGAAGCAGCGGTCGGGGCCAGAGCGGCGGTGACGAGGGCGGCACCAGCGGCGAGGCCGAGGATGGTCTTGCGGAACATGGGGGTCTCTCCTGTGTGAGGGATACGATCATCGCATCCTGCACATCAGTCGCGCCGGCCTCCGGGGAGGTTCAAAGCCTCGGGACGGTCCGCGCAGATCACGGCTTCGTGTGGATTCCGGCCGCTCTTGCCCTGTCATCCTGAGGTGCGAGCCGCGTAGCGGCGAGCCTCGAAGGATGCACGGCCACCGATCGGGCCGTCGCCCTTCGAGGCCCGCGCTGCGCGCGGGCACCTCAGGGTGACGGAGTTGGCCGGTCAATCCGCCAGCTTCCGCCGCGCGGCGTCGCGGTGCTCCGGCTGGATCGCGTCGGCCACCGTCTTGATGGCGGCGGCGAGCAGGGCCGCATCGTCGGCGAAGCCGAACAACGGCAGGAAATCCGGCACCACGTCGACCGGCATCACGAAATAGGCCAGCGCGCCCAGCAGGATGATCCGGACCTGGTGCGGCGTATTTCGATCGAAGGCGCAGTAATAGGCGGCCAGCAGGTCCTCGGCGAAGGGCAGCTTGCCCGCTACGCGCGCGACTTTCGGCCAAAATCCGTCGCGAACCGTCCGCTCGTCGGCAGCGGCCTTCAGGAAGTCGTCGACATTGCGGGTGCGGGCCATGGCGCGGGCTCCCAGGAATTCTGCAGCTTATAAAATGGTGAACCAATCGGGCTGCGGCAAGGCGCCTGCTCCCTCCCTCCCCCCGCGCAGCGGTGGG
>JAESGF010000075.1_pt1 | contig 96888 bp, 89 predicted proteins | sample 9269621 | NCBI WGS metagenome assembly JAESGF01 (sample SAMN14515066, study PRJNA621663) | algae metagenome | isolation source: Tolypothrix carrinoi HA7290-LM1 and co-occurring heterotrophs from dry rock... | place: USA: Makauwahi cave, Kauai, Hawaii | collected 2011-01-06
CGGCGCAGCGGGCTCGGCTGCGGTGGCGGACGGCGCGGGTGCGGCCGGCGTCTTGCGCTCGGGCGGTCGCGAAAGTTCCTCGTTCAGGCGCTTGGCGAACGCATCGCGGCGCGGCGAGGCCGGCTCGCGGCTGAAGGCGGCCTCGACGGCCTCGCCATCGTCGTCGCGACCCTCGGCGACATCGGCTTCAGCGACCGGCTCGGCGGACGGCTCCACCTCCCCCGCCGTGGAGCCCGGAACGGCTCGTCCGCGCCGACGCGGCGCGTCCGCCCACACGACGGGCTCCGAATCCACGAACTGGTCGAGCTCGGAGAAGGCATCGCCGGACGCACGGGAACTCTCTGGCCGGACCGGAGACCGACGGTCGAAGGTGGAAGATCGCGTCGGACCGTTCATGGTTCGCCCGCTACTCAACGCGCACCCCGCTGCGGCAGAGGAGCGTCCATCCCCGCAACCCGCGCGTCGCCTACCGCATCTCGTCCGGTGTGGCGACCCCGAGCGCGGAGAGCCCCTCGGCGAGCACCGCCCGGACCGCTTCCACGAGCGCCAGTCGCGCCCGTGTCAATTCTCTCGCGTCGGCATTAACGAACCGTAGCGAGGTGTCATCCTTGCCCCTGTTCCATTGCATATGCAAGGCCGCGGCGAGGTCGTGAAGGTAGAACGCAACACGGTGAGGCTCGGCCGAATCAGCGGCTGCTGCAATGATCTGCGGCCACAACGCCAAGGTCACCACGAGTGCCCGTTCGCCGCTGTCGCACAATAGTTCGCAGTCTGCTTCATCGAGCCGCATCAGCACGTCCTCGCTGAATGTCTCGACGGCCTGCCTCTTCGCCGACTGGCAGCGCGCATGCGCGTATTGGACGTAGAAGACCGGGTTGTCGCGGCTCTGCTCGGTCACCTTGGCGAAGTCGAAATCGAGCGGCGCGTCCGATTTGCGGAACAGCATCATGAACCGAACCGGGTCGACGCCGACCTCGTCGACCACCTCGCGCAGGGTGACGAAGTCGCCCGACCGCTTCGACATCTTCACCGGCTCGCCGGCCCTGTAGAGCTTGACCAGCTGGCAGAGGAGGCAATCGAGCCGGACCCGCTCATGGCTCAGCGCCGCGACAGCCGCCGTCATCCGCTTCACGTAGCCGCCGTGGTCGGCGCCGAGGACGTCGATCAACCGGGTGAAGCCACGGCGGATCTTGTCGTCGTGGTAGGCGATGTCCGAGGCGAAGTAGGTGTAGGAGCCGTCGGACTTCCGGAGCGCGCGGTCGACATCGTCGCCGTAGGCCGTGGAGCGGAAGAGGGTCTGCTCGCGGTCTTCCCAGTCCGTTGCGTCGCCCTTCGGCGGCGGCAACGTGCCGACATAGACGAGCCCCTCCGCCTCGAGCCGCGCGGCCGTCTCGGCCACCTTGTCGACCGGCCGCTGCAGGCTCTGCTCGGAGAAGAACACCGCGTGCACGATGTTCAGCGTCGCGAGGTCATCGCGGACGGCCGCCATCATCGCCGCGATCGCCGCCTCGCGGACGATCGGAAGCCACTCGTCCTCGGCCATGTCCACCAGCGCGCGGCCGTGCGCGGCGGCGAGCGCCTCGCCGACGGGCTTCAGGTAGTCGCCCGGGTAGAGGCCGGGGGGGATCTCGACTGTCTCGCCCAGCGCCTCGCGGTACCTGAGGTACGCCGAGCGGGCGAGGACGTCGACCTGCGCCCCGGCGTCGTTGATGTAGTACTCGCGCGTCACGTCGTGGCCGCGCCGCTCGAGGATCGCCGCCAGAGCGTCGCCGACCACCGCGCCACGGGCGTGGCCGACGTGGAGCGGCCCCGTCGGGTTCGCCGAGACGTACTCGACGTTGATCCGCTCCGGCTCCGCCGTCCGTGCGAGGCCCGTGAACGCCGGCCCGTCCTGCGCGGCGCGGACAACAGCGGCGGCCGCCGCCGGCGAGACCGTGATGTTGACGAAACCCGGCCCTGCGACGCTGGCGGCGGCCACCAGAGGGTCCTCGGCAAGGCGGGTGGCGATCGTCTCGCCGAGCGCCCGCGGGTTTCGCCCGGCGGCCTTGGCCGTCACCATCGCGGCGTTGGTGGAGAAGTCGCCGTGGGAGGGATCGCGCGGCGTCTCGATCGCGATGCGCTCCGCGCCGGCGATCCCTTCGGCGGTGAGGATGGCGGCGACGCGCGCTTTCAGTTGCTCGACGAGATGCATGACGACCCGGCTCGTGACGTGAGGCGGCCCGTTTAGCGCGGCGGGGCGCCAAGCTCCACCCCTGCGCCGCGCGCCGGTCCGGGCGACCCGGCCGGCGCGGAGGCGAGCGCGTCGGCCACGGGTGCGTCGGCGCCGGCCTCGTAGAGCGCCAGCGCAGCAGCGAGCGAGGGCGCGAGGCGGACGTGCGGCGGTGCGACCCCGTGCGCGGCGAGCGCGGCGACGACCGCCGGCGAGCCGCCGGCGAGGACGAGCTCGGCCCCGCGCCGCTCGGCCGTCCGCACCAGACCCTCGAGGAGATTCGCGGCGGTCGCGTCGACCAGCGGTACAGCGGAGAGGTCGATCACGAGGACGCGCCAGTCCGCGCCGATGCGGTCGAGGACGGAGCCGATCGACGCCGCCGAGCCGAAGAAGAAGGCGCCGGTGATGCGGACCACCACCACACCCGGCCCGGTCTCGCCGAACGGGGCGCCGGCACCGTCGGCGACATCGTCTGGCGCGAGCGGCACCGCCCCGGCGAGCGCCGACAGGCGGCGGATCACGATGAGGGAGCCGAGCGCGACGCCGACGATGATCGCCTCGATGAGGTCGCGGAAGATCGTCAGCCCGAAGGTCGCTAGGAGGACGGCGGCGTCTCCCCGCGAGCCGGTGAGGAGCGCGCGAATGGCCGGCTTCTCCACCATGGTCCAGGCGACGACGACGAGGATGCCGGCGAGGGCCGCGAGCGGGATCGCCGCCGCAAGCGGCGCCCCGACCACCATGAAGAGGAGGAGGTAGACCGCGTGGAGCATCCCCGAGACGGGCGAGCGGGCGCCGGAGCGCACGTTGGTCGCCGTCCGCGCGATGGCGCCGGTGACGCAGAAGCCGCCGAAGCTCGCCGACGCCATGTTGGCGAGCCCCTGCGCGACGAGCTCGCAATTCGAGCGGTGCCGCCGACCGCTCATCGCGTCCGCCACGACGGCGGACAGAAGCGATTCGATCGCGCCGAGGAGCGCGAAGGCGAAGGCGTTGGGGAGGACGGCGAGGACGCGCTCGGGCGAGAGGTCCGGCAGGGCGGGCGCCGGAAGGCCGGACGGGATGCCGCCGAACGCCGAGCCGATCGTCGCGACCGGCAGGTCGAGCGCCGCCGTGGCGGCCGCGGCGAGTGCGACCGCGATCAGCATTCCCGGCCAGCGCGGCGCGTGCCGGCGGACGAGGACGACGATTGCGATGGCGCCGAGCGAGACCGCGACGGCGGCGCCGTTCACCGTGGGGAGCGCCGCGGCGAGCGCCGGGATCTTGTCGAGGAGCGGCCGCGGCTCGTTGGCGATGGCGAGGCCGAGGAGGCTCGACACCTGGCTCGCTGCGATGATGACAGCGATGCCTGCCGTGAAGCCCACCGTCACCGGATAGGGGATGAAGCGGACGATGCTGCCGAGCCGCATAAGGCCGGCGGCCGCAAGGATGATGCCGGAGAGGAAGGTCGCGAGGATGAGCCCGTCCATCCCGTGCTCGGCGACCGTGCCGCCGACGAGGACGATGAACGCGCCTGCCGGCCCGCCGATCTGCAGCCGGCTGCCGCCGAGGAGGGAGACGACGAAGCCGCCGACGACGGCCGTGATGAGCCCCTGCCCCGGGCTCGCCCCGGAGGCGATGGCGATTGCCATGGAGAGCGGCAGCGCGACGATGGCGACCGTCAGCCCCGCGACGGCGTCCGCCCTGAGCGCGGCGAGGCCGTACCCCTCGCGCAGGACGGTCACGAGCTTCGGCGTGAAGAGCTCGGCGAAGGTAGGAGCGGGGGGTGAGACGGACACGGGAACCGGGCGGCGGGAGAGCGTCACGTTAGCGCCGGTCGCCTGCTCCCGTCTTGCGCTGGATCAACGGCGGCGCGGCGTCACTCGGCGTACGGGTTGTCGGCCTTGCGCCACATGAGGCGGATCGGGACGCCCGGAAGGTCGAACTTCTCGCGCAGGCTGTTCACGAGGTAGCGCTCGTAGGAGGCCGGCAGCGCGTCAGGCCGCGAGCAGAAGGCGACGAAGGTGGGCGGGCGGGCCTTCGCCTGCGTCATGTAGCGGATGCGGATGCGCCGGCCCGCCGAGGCGGGCGGCGGATGGCGCTGCAGCGCCACCTCGAGCCAGCGGTTGAGCCGGCCGGTGGAAATGCGCGTCCCCCAGCGGCCAACCGTCTCGGTCACCGCGGCAAGGAGCTTGTCGACCCCGCGCCCCGACAGCGCCGAGACAGGGATCACGCGCACGCCGGCCGCCTGTGGCACGAGCCGTGTCGCAGCCTCGCGCGCGGCGCGGATGGTGGGGTCTGGCTCCTGCACGAGGTCCCACTTGTTGAGCGCGATGACAGGCGCCCTTCCCTCCCGGACCACGAGATCGAGGATGGAGAGGTCCTGCCTCTCGAACGGCTGCGTCGCATCGAGCACGACGATCACCGCCTCGGCGAACTTCAGCGCCCGGATCGTGTCGCCGGTGGAGAGTTTCTCGAGCTCCTCCACGACGCGCGAGCGGCGGCGGAGGCCCGCCGTGTCGACGAAGCGGAAGCGCTGGCCGCCCGCCTCGAAGTCGACGGTGATCGCATCGCGCGTGAGGCCTGCCTCGGGCCCCGTCAGCATCCGCTCCTCGCCGAGGATGGTGTTGAGCAGCGTCGACTTTCCCGCATTGGGGCGGCCGACGATCGCGACGTGGATCGGCTTGGCGGGATCGGGCGTCCCGTCCTCGCCGTCGTCCTCCTCGTCGGTGCCGGGAGCGGGCGGGCTCACGAGGTCGAACGCCTCGCGCAGCGCATCGCGGAGGTCGGCCATCCCCTCGCCGTGCTCGGCGGAGATGGCGACGGGGTCGCCGAGGCCGAGCGAGTAGGCCTCGAGGCTCGCCATGTCCCCCTGCCGGCCCTCCGCCTTGTTGGCGACGAGGACGACGGGCTTGCCGCGGCGGCGGACGGTGTCGGCGAGCGTCTCGTCGAGCGGCGTCACTCCGGCGCGGGCATCGACCACGAAGAGGTAGACGTCCGCCTCGTCGAGGGCGCGGGCCATCTGCGACCACATGCGGCCTTCGAGCGTCGTCTCGTCGGCGCCCTCGAACCCCGCCGTATCGACGAGCGTGAACGTGAGGTCCTGCAGCCGCGCATCCGCTTCGCGCCGGTCGCGCGTCACGCCCGGCGTGTCGTTCACGATCGCGAGGCGCTTGCCGACGAGGCGGTTGAACAGAGTGGACTTGCCGACGTTCGCCCGGCCCGCGATCGCGACCTTCATCCGCTACTCCTGCCGCCGCCCGGACCGGCCACGCCTGTCAGCGCAGCGCGGTGATCTCGCCGGCGTCGGAGACGACGATCATCTGCCCGTTCGCGACGATCGGCTGGACATAGGCGGCACCCACCACCACGCGGTCGCCCTGCAGCGCACCGGTGGCAGGGTCGACGATCGCCATCCGCCCGTCGGACGAGATCGCATAGAGCGCGCCGCCGGCGAGCACCGGGCCGGCGTAGGCAATGTCGCGCTTGCGCTGCGGCCGCGGCAGCTCCGTCATCCACAGGATCGCGCCTGTGGTGCGATTCAGCGCCACCATGCGGTTGCCGAGGTCGACCACGAAGACGACAGCGCCACCGTCCGGCCGGACGTGCCGGTCGCATAGACCGTGTCGCCGGAGATCACCGGGCTGCCGGAGAGGTCGGTCAGCCCCGCCACGCCGAGGGTGCGCTGGGTGCGCGTCACGAACGACTGCCACACCGGCTCGCCGCTCTCGATGGAGAAGGCCATCACCTCGCCCGACGAATAGGGGATCACCACCTTGTCGCCCGAAACGGCCGGGGACGAGGTCGCAAGGAGGCCCGCCTGCTCCGGGATGCCGGCGTAGGTGAACGCCTGGGCGCCGTCGTTGGCGTTGATGGCGAACACCTCGTTCTTCTGCGAGACCACGAACACCTTGCCGCCGCCCGCCGTCGGCGCGCCGCGGGCGGGCGTGTCGAGGTCGCGCCGCCAGACGATCTCGCCGCTGCCGGCGTCGAGCGCCGCCATCTCGCCGTAGCCGGTCGCGACGTAGACGCGGCCGCCGTCCAGCGTCACGCCGCCGCCCTGGGCGGGGTCACGCTCGCCGTCCGGCCGCACCACGGTGCGCCAGATGCGGCTGCCGGACGAGGCGGAGAGCGCCGTCACCGTCCCGTCGGGGGCGTAGACGTAGACGCGGTCGCCGGAGACGACGGGGCGCGAGGAGATGCGGACGGAGCCGCGGGTGATCGTGGAGACGCCGCGGTCGCTGCCGACCGAGGCGCGCCAGACCCGCGCCGCCGAACCGCCGAAGGCGAGGTGACCGGGGGCGTTCTGCGCGTTGCCGCCCGGCTGCGGCCAGTCCGCGTTCGCCTGCGCGGGCCCGACGCTGGCGGAGCCGGTCGCCTCGGTCATCGCGCTGTTGGTGGAGAACACCGTCTCGCGGTCGCCGACGAGGCGCTCGTCCTTGAAGGCGAAGGGGTTGAGGTCCGAGACGGAGCCGCAGCCGGTGAGGGCCGCGGCGACGAGGAGGACGGGCCAGCGCATCATTCGGTCTCTCCCGCAGTGCCCGTGGTGTCAGCGGCAGCCGGCGCGCCGATCTGGTCGAGAAGGCCAAGCATCAGCCGGGCGCGCTGCTGGATCTCCGGCGAGGCGCCGGCGGTCTCGTCGATGGCGCCGAACCAGCGGCGGGCCGCCTCGCGGTCGCCGTTCGCGTAAGCTGCGAGGCCCATCATCTCCTGCGCCGCGGCGTTGAACGGGTTCGCGGCGTCCTCGGCGATGGCAGCGACGGCGCCTTCCGCCCCGGCGGTGTCGCCCGAATCGATGAGCACGGAGGCGAGGCGCACCCGCGCCGCATCGCGGTAGAGGCCGGCGACCGCGCCGTCATCGGCAAGGCCACGCAGCACCTCCGCCGCCCGCGCCGGCTCGTCCGCCTCGGAAAAGACAGTGGCAGCGCGGAAGCGGGCAAGCATCGCGTACCCCTCGGGCGCCTCAGCGGCGTATGCGAGGAGCGTGTCCGCCGCAGAGGCGGTTCCGACTCCGTCAACCTCGTCCAGCGCCGTCGTGAACGCATCGCCCGCCGCGCGCGCCCGCTGCGTCTGCACGGCGTCCCACGCGCTCCAGCCGCCAACCACGACGACGACGAGGACCGCAAGGGCCAGGATGTAGATGCCATAGCGGCTCCAGAGGCGGCTCGCCTGCTCGCGCCTCAGGTCCTGCTCGACCTCTTGGAAGATGTCAGTCATTCGCGTTCCACGCCGCGTGTACTCAGGGGGCCCGACCTCAGGCGGAGGCGATCGGGGAAACTCCTAATAGCCACAGATGCAACTTCCAAACAAATAGGACGTAAACGATCGTGCCGACGACGATGGCGATCACATCGTCCCGCGTCCGCGGCGTGAAGGCCCGCGGGGCGATGAGGCCGGCCCGCTCGCGCCGTTTCACCGAGATGCGGTCGACGACGCCCCAGGCTAGAAAGGCGCCGAACAGCACGGCCGACGCCGCGTCACCGTTGGCGAGGAGGTGGGCGAGCGCCCAAATCTTCACCGCCGTGATCATCGGATGGCGGATGCGCCACTTGATGTGGCTCTTGCCGTAGGTGGCCGCGAGGGAGACGAAGGCGAACCACATCAGGAGGAGACTGATGTGCGAAAGCCACACCGGCGGGTCCCAGAGCTGCGGCGCGCCGGCGAATCGCCACGCCTTGTAGCCCTCCGCAATAAGCACGAGGCCGCCGAGCGATAGCAGCGAATAGACGATCTTGTAGGGCGTCTCGCCCAGGGTAGCGACGAGGCGCGCCCTCAGCGGCATCACCACCATCATAGAGTGGAGGCCGAGGAACAGCACAAGGCCGGCGATCATCAGCGCCATAGACATCTCCGTGTCCCGCGAGGGTGCGGCCGAGACCGTAGGGTTTTCTTGACCGGTCTGCCCTACCGCTGCAGTGCGTGGCGAAGGACAGTCGCCATGGTCGCGCCGGAGGTCCTATCATGCGCCGTCTTGGCCTCGCCATCGCCCTCTTTGTCCTGCTCCTCGCAGCGGGGCCGGCCGACGCCTCGACGAAGATGCTGCTCGCCGAGGTGAACCTCTCGACCCAGGAGCTCACCGTTCTCTACAAGGGCGAGGAGATCGCCCGCTGGCCGGTGTCGACCGGGCGGGCCGGCTACCGCACCCCCGCCGGCAGCTTCCGGCCGCAGCGCATGTACGTCGAGTACTACTCGCAGCAGTACGACGGTGCGCCGATGCCGCACTCGATCTTCTACGATGCCGGATACGCGATCCACGGCAGCTACGAGACGGGAAGCCTCGGCCGGCCGGCCTCGCACGGCTGCGTGCGGCTGCACCCGGCGGATGCGGAGACGCTGTTCGAGCTCGTCCTCACCGTCGGGCCGGAGAACACGGGGATCGTGGTCCGCCGCTGAGCGGCGCCCCGCGTCAGGTCTCGCCGAGGTGGACCCAGCGTCGGCGAACCGACCGGTTCAGGAGCTCCACGATTTCGCTGATCCCGTTGAAACCGCTCACGGCGAGCTTGTACTCGATCGCTGCCTCGAGCTCGGCATCAATCGCCATGAGCCCGCTGGCGGACGGCAGCTCGCCCTCCTCGTCCATCGCGCCGGACTCCGGTTTCGGCAGGCCTGCCGGGGCATTCCAGTCGTACATGATGCAAGGTCCCGCCTCTCATCCGGCTTACCACGTTAAGTTGACAACCGGCAATGCCGAAATTTCGCCATCATTACGATGTCGGCCGTCACCCCGCTTTGACGTAGCGCAAGCCGATCGGATTATTCAGTCGCCGACGTACAAGAGGCGGATCGTGCGGCGGTGAGGCGTGTGCCGGTGCTCGGCGAGGTAGAGCGCCTGCCACTGCCCGAGGGCGAGGGCGCCTTCCGCGACGGGGATCGTGACGGAGGGGGAGAGGAGAGCGGCCTTGATATGGCCAGGCATGTCGTCGGGCCCCTCGAGCGCGTGGCGATAGTCGCCCCGCTCGGGCGCAAGGCGAGAGAGCGCATCGAGAAGGTCGCGCCGGACGTCGCGGTCGGCGTTTTCCTGCACCACCAGCGACGCTGTCGTATGGAGGCTCCAGGCGGCGAGAAGCCCCTCTCCCGCGCCGATCGCCTGCAGCCACGCCAGGACGGCGGGCGTGAGGTCGGTAAAGCCCTGCCCGTGCGTCTCCGTCGCGAGGCGGCCCCTCACCTGGCGCGCGACCGGCCGCTCGCCTTCCGTCTCGACGCGCACGGCCGCTCAGCGCCCGGGAGCGGGCTCGTCTTCGCCGAGGACTTCGGCGAGGTCGCGGAAGCGGGCGAGGGCGTAGATGCCGACGCGGACGGCACGGTCGATGCCGGCGATCGCCTCGTCAGTCTCGGCGTCCGGCCGGGTGGTGGTGCCAGCGACGACAGCGACCTCTGCGAGGCGGCGCTCCAGCTCGTCCAGCCGTACGGTAAGCCGGGCATTCTCCTGACGGAGCCGGTCGAGCTCCTGCCGCTCCGCGGCAGCCCTTTGCCGGTCGGCCGACGCGCCGTCAGCCTCGCCCAAAGCGCCGTTCGCCATCGCCGGCGGTACCGGCGCGGCATCCGGGCCTTGGGGCGCAGCCCGTAGTCCGGCCGCCTCCCGCCGCCGCTCGGCCTCGGCGACGCGGGCCCGCTCGCGCGCCGCCGCGATGCGGCGATCGGCGGCGCTGGCGCTCTCCGGCACCGGCGGCGGCGCGGCCGCCTCGACCACCACCCGGCAGGCCCATGCCGCGGCTCCAGCGTCTGCGGCGCACAGCGCGATCTCTCCCGTCGCCCGATCGAGCCGCAGCACGCCTTCGCCGGACGGGTGCATGTCGAACCGCCCCGGAGCCGGGAGCTGGCTGTCGTCCGCGAAGGCCGGAGCAGCGCCGGGGAGCGCCACGGCCGGCACCATGGACACGATCGCCACCGCCGCCCATGCCGCGGCAACCCGCCGGCACGCTCGGTGCCGGCCTGTTCCGGTCCAGTGCATCGCCCCCTCCCCTCGAATGTTAGCCGTGCCCGGACGGTGTTCGCCCGGAGAGAAGGCCGCTCAGTCGGCGAGGCGGACCGCGGCGAAGCGGGCGTGACCCTCGCTGCCCGACAGCGTCAGGAGCGCCATGTTGCGGCCGTCCGCCCTGAGCTCCTCGATGCGGTCGAGCACCTCCTGCGGCGTGCTGACCGCCCGCTGGCCGACCTCGATAATGACGTCGCCGGCAACCACGCGCTTCTCCGCCGCACGGCTCCCCTCGTCCACCGACGCGACGAGAACGCCCGAGACGTCCGCGCCGATCCCGTGCTCCGTCCGCTCCGCTTCGCCGAGGGGGGCGAGCGTCATGCCGAGAACGCTGAGACGGCCTTCGGGCTCGGCGGTCGGCGCCGGTGCCTCGGTCTCCTCCTCGGCCGGGGCGGCGCGCGCCTCGGTCTCCTCGAGCTGGCCGAGCTCCACCTCGACGTCGACGCTCTCGCCCTCGCGCATGACGGTGACCGTGACGCGCTTGCCGATCGGGCTCTCCGCCACGAGGCGGGGCAGCTCGGCCATCGTCTCGACCGGCTTGCCGTCGAAGGTCACCACCACGTCGCCGGCGCGGATGCCGCCCTTTTCCGCCGGGCCGTCCGGCGTCACGCCGGAGATCATCGCGCCGGCGGGGCGCTCCATGCCGAGGCTCGTCGCGATGTCGTCCGACACCTCCTGGATGCGCACACCCAGCCAGCCGCGCCGCGTCTCGCCGTACTCGAGGAGCTGTTCGATGACGTTGGTCGCGATCTCCGACGGGATCGCGAAGCCGATGCCGATCGAGCCGCCGGTCGGCGAGATGATGGCCGTGTTGATGCCGACCACCTTGCCGTGCATGTCGAACAGCGGCCCGCCCGAGTTGCCGCGGTTGATGGCGGCGTCGGTCTGCAGGAAGTCGTCGTAGGGGCCGGAGCGAAGGTTGCGGTTCCGGGCGGAGATGATGCCCACCGTCACCGTCCCGCCGAGGCCGAACGGGTTGCCGATCGCCATCACCCAGTCACCGATCCGAAGGTGCTCGGACGCCGCGAACTCGAGCGGGACGAGCGGCGATTCGGGCTGGATGCGCAGGACGGCGATGTCGGTCTTCGGGTCGACGCCGACGATCGTCGCCTCGTACTCACGGCCGTCGGCGAAGTTCACCGTCACCTCGTCTGCGTCCTTGATGACGTGGTTGTTCGTGATGACGACGCCGTCTGCCGAGATCACGAAGCCCGATCCGAGCGACTGCACGCGGCGCGGGTCAGGCGCGTTCTCCTGCCCTTCGAAGAACTCGTCGAAGAACTCGCGGAACGGGGTGTCTTCGTCGCTGTCGGGCGGCGTGTCGGTGCCGGTCTCCGGTCGCGCGCCCTCGACGCGCTGGGCGGTGGAGATGTTCACGACGGAGCCGAGGAGCCCCTCGGCGAGGTCGGCCACCGAGCGCGGTCCGGCCGGCTCCATCACGACGGCCGGACCCTGCGAGGGGACCGGCGTGACTGCCGGCGTCGCGGCCGAAGAGGCCTCCGGCGCGGGAGCCGGTGCGGGCTCCGGCGCCACGGCGGGCGCAGTCTCCTGCGCGAACGCCGCCACGCCGGGAGCCGCCCCGAGGACCACGGCCGCGACGGCGGCGAGAAGACGTGAGCGACGGTTCATGCACTCCCCCAGGGCAACGCTCGACAGGTGCGCACAGTATGCCGAACGGGGTGCGGAGCGCCAGAACCGGCAGTCTAACCATCCCTTCACGATCCCGCGCCGGGGGCCGTCACATGGTCGCGCCCCGCCCGCCGGGAGGCGGACGGGGCGCAGCCGTCTCAGGGATGGTGTCGCGACCAGCCGGCCGCGCTTTACTGGGTGGTGGTCGCCGGGCCGGACACGGGTTCGAGCGTCGTCACGGCTCCGGCCTCGACCGGTCGCACCGTCTCCGGCGCGAGGGCCGGACCGGGGGAGGTCGGGATGGTTGTGATCGCGCTCGCCGCCGAGGTCGTGCTCGCCTCGACGGGAGGAAGTGCGTCCCGCACGGCCTGCTCGACCGCCGTCTCCTCGGCCGAGCCGGAGCGGGCGCCCGTGCTCCCCGCCGGAAGGGCGGCCGAATCCGGAGTGCTGTCGGCAGGAGCGACGCTGACCTCGTCGCCGCCGCTCGGAACGCTGACCCCCGCGGGAGGACTACCCGGCCGGTTGGACGAGTTGAAGTAGCGGAAGAAGTCCGAATCCGGCGACAGAACCAGCCGCGTCCCATCGCTCGCAAGGCTCTGCTGGTACGCCTGCATCGCCCGATAGAAGGCGAAGAAGTCCGGATCGACCTGGTAGGCCCGCGCGAAGATCGCGTTCCGCTGCGCGTCGCCGATACCGCGGATCTGGTCGGCTTCCCGCTGCGCCTCGGCGCGCAGCACCGTCGCCGTCCTGTCGGCGGCAGCGCGCACGCGCAACGCCGCCTCCTCACCCTGCGCGCGGATCTCGCGAGCTTCCTGCTGACGCTCGGTCTGCATGCGCTGGTAGATCGCCTCAGAGTTCGCGTCGGGCAGATCGGCCCGGCGGATGCGCACGTCGACAACCTCGACGCCCAGGGGCCGCGTCTGCGCCGCGACGCGCTCGGAGATGCGACGCATGATGTCGGCGCGGTCGTCCCGGACGATGTTGGTGAACGTCGCGTCCGCGAGCACGGTCCGCAGCGCTTCCGTCACGATGCTCGACAGGCGCTGCTCGCCGACCTCGAGGGTCGGGAAGGTCTGGTAGAACCGCACCGGCTCCGCGATCCGCCAGCGCATGAACGCATCCACAACCAGCCGCTTCTGGTCCGCCGCGATGATCTCCTGCGCCGGGATGTCGAGGTCGAGGTTGCGCCGGTCGAGGTAGTGCACCGTCTGCACGAACGGGATCTTCGTGTTGAGGCCGGGTTCGCGGATGGCCTGCTTGACCTCACCGAACTGGAGGACGATGGCCTGCTGCGTCGGCATGACGACGAAGAACGCGTTCATCGCGAGGACGACAACAGCCACCACGGCGACGAGGACGGCGATCAGTCCGGCGCGCATCAGCGGATCCCTCCGGCAACGGGGGCCGCCGACCGATTCAGCTGGTCAAGCGGCAGGTAGGGCACGACGCCGGTGCCCGCGGACTGGTCGATGATCACCTTCTCGGTCCCGGAGAGGACGCGCTCCATCGTCTCGAGATAGATACGCTCGCGCGTGACCTCCGGCGCCTTGGCGTACTCCTCGTAGACCGAAAGGAAGCGGTCGGCCTGACCGGTTGCCTCCGCGATCACCTGGTCGCGGTACGCGTTGGCGGCCTCAACGATCTGCGCCGCCTCGCCTCGGGCCTGAGGCACGACTTCGTTGGCGTAGGCGTCGGCGCGGTTCTGCGCGGTTTCCTGGTCGGCGCGGGCGGCCTGCACGTCGCGGAAGGCGTCGATGACCTGCGCGGGCGGGTCAACCTTCTGCATGTTCACCTCGACGATCTCGACACCCGCGCCGTAGCCGTCGAGGGTCTGCTGCATGAGCGCCTTCACGTCCTGCCGGATCTGGTTGCGCTCCTGCGTCAGGATCGGGAGGATGTTGTTCTGACCCACGATCTGCCGCATCGCGCTCTCGGCGACCTGCTTCACGGTGTCTTCGGGATCCTGGATGTTGAACAGGTAGTCGGCCGGATTCGAGATGCGCCACTGCACGCGGAAGTCGACGTCGACGATGTTCTCGTCGCCCGTCAGCATCAGGCTCTCTTCCGGCGCATCCTGGCCGCGCGCGTCGCCCCGCGAACCGACGGTGGTCTCGCGCAGCTGCGCGACGTTCGGCACGAACACGCTGCCGATCGGGTAGGGCCAGTTGTAGTGCGGGCCAGGGGTCGTGGTCGCCTTGTACTCGCCGAAGACGAGTTCCACGCCGAGCTCACCCTGGTCGACGATGTAGATGCCGGTAGCGGCATAGATGATGACCCCGACCACCGCCGCGAGCGCCACACCGCGCGCCCCGATGCCGCCGAGGCCGATGCCCCCGCCACCACCTCCGCCGCCGGGTCCGCCCGGGCCGCCCTTTTTCGGGAAGACGCGCTTCAGCCGGTCCTGGCTGCGGCGCAGCAGCTCCTCGAGATCCGGCGAGTTCTGCGGATCGGGCCTGCGGTTGTCACCGCCCCACGGGTTCGGCCGGTTCGGACCGCCGCCGCTGCCGCTCCCCCACGGGCCGCCACCGTCGCCGCCGCCATTGCCGCTACCGCCCCACGGCCCCCCGTTCTTGCCGCCGCCCGACTGGTTGTTCCAGGGCATCCAAACTCCCCCAAAGCATCCCGCGAGATGCCGTTCATGATTGTTGTCGGCCGCCTGTCAGCCGCCCCCGGCTAAACCTCCGACCGTCACCGGCGCACATAAGAATGGACGCCCCCCTCCGGAACGCGGCGAAACGCGCGACCTGAAGCCCGCTATAGGCTGGGTGCTCCGAGAGACGCAATCAAGCTGTCACGCTGGGCGACGCTTGTCACGCTTCGTCGAGCGCGCTGCGACACCCTCACGGGCTGGCGCGGCGCCATGTCTCGAATGTGAACGCGTGCTCGTCGCGCTCCGTCCGCTCGCCGGGCGTGCGCTCGACGAGAGCGAAGCCGGCGAGCGCCGGATCGGGAAAGAGGACGTCGCCCTCGGGCCGGGCGTGGACGCGCGTGATGTGGGCGATGTCGGCGATGCCGAGGCCGTCCGCGTAGACGGCGGCGCCGCCGGCGAGAAACACGGTCTCCTCGCCCGCCGACGCGATCGCTTCCGCGACGCTCGCGGCCGTTTCAACGCCCGGCAGCGCGCTCCGTGTCACGATGACGGTGCGCCGGTCCGGCAGCGGGCGGCCGATCTCCTCGTAGGTGCGGCGGCCCATCACCACCGTGTGCCCCGTTGTGAGCCGCCGGAAGTGTCGCATGTCGCTGGGCAGCCGCCACGGGATCCGCCCACCCGCGCCGATCACGCCGTTGTCGGCGACCGCCGCGATCAGCGCCACCGTCACACCGCGACCTCGGCCCTGATCGCGGGATGCGGGTCGTAGCCAACGATCCGGATGTGCTCGGCACCGATGGCAAAGAGGTCGCGCGGTGCGTCCGAGAGGTCGATCGTCGGCAGCGGGCGCGGCGTGCGGGTGAGCTGCAGCCGAGCCTGGTCCAGGTGGTTGAGATAGAGGTGCGCGTCGCCGAGTGTGTGGACGAGGTCGCCCGGCACGAGCCCCGTCGCGTGCGCCACCATGTGCGTCAGGATCGCATAGGACGCGATGTTGAAGGGGACGCCGAGGAAGACGTCCGCCGATCGCTGGTAGACCTGGCAGGACAGCCGGCCACGGCCGCCCTCAACGGGCGCGACGTGGAACTGGAAGAGGAGATGGCAGGGCGGCAGCGCCATCGCCTCGAGCTCGCCGACATTCCAGGCCGACACGATGTGCCGGCGCGAAGCGGGGTCGGATTTCAGCGCCTCCACGACGCGGGCGAGCTGGTCGACCGGACCCTTCTCCGTAGGCCACGCACGCCACTGGCGGCCGTAGACGGGACCGAGCTCGCCATCCTCGTCGGCCCACTCGTCCCAGATCGTGGCGCCACGGGCATTCAGCTGACGCGCGTTGGTCTCCCCGGCAACGAACCAGAGGAGTTCGGCGATGACGCTCTTGAGGTGCACCCGCTTCGTGGTGACGACGGGGAGCCCCATGCCGAGGTCATAGCGGCTCTGGTGGCCGAATACCGAGAGGGTGCCAACGCCGGTGCGGTCGGCCTGGCGGACGCCGTTCTCGAGGATGTGGCGGACGAGCGCGTGATAGGTGTCCATGCGAGCCCCCCTCCCTGCCGCGCTAAGGCAGCCACCGGCACATCTAGCGCGAGGACGGCGCGTGGTGGTGCGCCATCGACGCTCATCCCCAGATAGCGCGCGCCCGCTCAAATATCCGTGAGCGGGCCTGCGCCGAGGACCGGACCGGTCGGCTGCCCGGTCGGCGAGCCGCCCGAGGGCTCCAGCGTGATGACGAGCTGCGAGCCCGGGCGGGCGATCGGGTCGGCCGCTTCCGGCACGTCGTGGCTGGAGCGCTCCTCCGCGGCGAGGATGCCGAGGGAGACGGGAGCCGTCCCCTCCGCGACGAGCCAGAGCTCGGGGCTGCCGGTCTCGGCCACGGCGAAGGGCTCGGCGACGACGGTGCCGTCGGCGCGCAGGCGGGCGAGCATCACGGTCCCGTCCGGGCGCACCACGGCGGCGACGAGCTGCTGCGCCGGCGGCACGATGAGCTCGGGCCGGGCGACGAGCACGGCAACGAGGGCGAGGCCGGCGAGCGTCGCGGCGCCGAGCGCGCCCGAGATCGTCCGCCAGAAGCGCAGCGCCTGCCGGTCGCGCGAGCGGGCGCTGCGGCCGAACAGGCGGGCATCGATCCCCTGCTTCACGCGCGGCGGCACCGGCCGCTGCCGGACCGCCTCGGCGAGGCCGACCAGCATCTCCTCCGCCTTCCAGACACTTTCGGCGAGCGCGGGATCATCCAGCAGCGCCGCCTCGAAACGGCGCCGCTCCTCCCGGTCGAGGAGACCGAGGACGTACTCCAGAGCCTCCGTGTCAGTGTCCTCGAAGCTCATCGGTTGAGGCACTCTCTCAGCGCCGCGAGCGCGCGACGCATCTTGCTCTTGATGGTGCCGAGAGGCAGCCCGTCACGCTCGGCGAGTGCGGCGTAGGTGAGGCCGCCGAAGTAGGCGATCCGGATGAGCCGCGCCTCCCCGTCGCCGAGCCCGCGGATGCAGTCCATGAGGCGCTTTGCCTCGCCGCGCGCCATCGCCCGCTCGTCGGGCCGGAGCGCGGCATCCTCGACGGCGGCCGCCGCCTCCAGTGCCGCGGCCGGCGAGCGGCGGCTGCGCAGGCGGTCGATGCAGAGGTTGCGCGCGATGGCGATCATCCACGTCATCGGCCGCGCCCTAGCGGCGGCATAACGCTCGGCATAGCGCCAGATCTTCACGTACGCGTCCTGCAAGGCGTCCTCGGCTTCGGCTCTGTCCTGCAAGATACGCAGGCAGACGCCGAAGAGCTTTGCGTTGGTGCGCTGGTACAGCGTGTCGAATGCCCGGCGGTCGCCGAGCGCGGTCAGTGCCAGCAGTCGTTCGAGGGTCGCTTCGGCCATGCCGCACTCCGCGGGAATCGGGCACGGCCATAGCCGGCGCGAGCGGTCGCGGCGAGAGGGCTAGGACGCAATTGCTGCCTGACGCGACATCGCTGCAACGCCCTACCGCGCCGGCGGTCCAACCGGCGCGGTGGTGTAGCGGACGCTGCCGCCTCAGTCCGCTCGCGTCCGGTCAGGCGTGAACCGGCACGCCGCGCCGGGTGAGGAGCTCGGCCACGGCCTGCTTCTCGCGCGCGCCCGCGTGATGGTAGAGGTCGGCGATCGCAGCGGCCGAAACCGTGCGCTCTGCCGCCGGCGGCCCGTCCGCGATCAGCGCGGCAACCGACACGCCGAGCGCATCCGCGATCGCCTTCAGGCGGACGATGGAGATGTTCCCCTCGCCGTGCTCGAGGTGCGCGATGAAGCGCTGCGAGACCCCGCTCGCCTCACACAGCATGCGCCGCGACATCCGCCGTGCTGCCCGCGCGGTGCGGACGCGGCGTCCGACGATCTCGAGGAAGTCGGCATGATCGCTGTGGGCGCGGCGGGATCGGGCCCGTGCATCCTCCACCATCATCTCCATGGCACTCTCCGTCGATGGGAACGCGCCGTCGCGCGCGTCCGGCTGGTGAAACATGGTGGACGTTGCAGCGGCGTGATCGCCACCGGGGCGAGCGAGGGGCTGGTGTGATCGCGGCGCAGTCATGACGGCACCCCCGACCCTGTGCGCGGCATTGTGCCGCAGCTCGGCAGATTCAGCATGGGCGTCGCTGCCCGAGGCCACTCAGCGTGGCCCACAGTTCGGTCTGGCTGAGCGGGGCCTCGAGCGCAACAAACGCTGCGAAAAGCAGGTCAGCGCACGCGGTCTCCCCTTCCCGCTCGGCTTCCACACGTGCGTAATCGATCAAACGAGCCAAGGCCTCCCGATTGGAGAGGAGCGGCGCCTCGTCGGCCGCTGACTTGGCAGGGGATAAAGACGTCACCATTGGACCCTCGGCTGCGGGCGGAAGCCGCCCGTGACAGGTCCTTGATAATGTGCCAGCGTGATTTCAGCGTGAAACGACCGTGTAACTGAACAGCGCCATTACAAAAGTTTGGTTCAGCGCTGGATCTTGTCACACTCGTGCGACTCGCGGCACTACATTTGTAACTCGCCCGGTGCAGCTGTGCACAAGAATGAGGGACTCTGCGACCCGTGAGCCTCGTGCGTGACGTCTCGGTGCGGCTTCTCGGCCCGCCGTCGGTAACCGTCGCCGGTCAGCCTGTGGAGTTCGCGACGCGCAAGATCGCGGCGCTTGTCTTCTATTTGGCGGCGAACGGCGGACGGCGGATCGATCGCGCGGTGGCGAGCGGGCTCCTGTGGGGCTCCTCGCCGGACGAGCTCGCGCGCGCATCGCTGCGCAAGGCGCTCTCCATGCTCGAGGGCTCGCCGCAGACCGCAGGCCTTATCGGCCGCGATCGCGCGTCCGTCTGGTTCGTCGGCGATCCGACGCGTTGCGACCTCGCCGCCTTTAATAGTTGTCTCGCCACGGGCACCGAACGGGCTTACCGCGACGCGATCGGATTGTGGACAGGGCAGCCCCTCGCCGGCCTCCACGTCGGGGAGCCGGCATTCAGCGAGTGGGTGAGCGGGTTCAGGGCCGACACCATCGGCGTCACGCACCGCCTCCTCGCGAAGCGGCTCGCCTCTATCCCACAGGGGACGCAACCGCGGCTCGAGGCGGCGCTGTGCGAGCTCATCGCACGCGTCGAGCCGTCCGACACGGACGCGAACGAGCGGCTGATCCGCCTGCACGCTGACGGTGGCGACACAGCGGCTGCGATGCGGCAGCTCCGGGCCTACCGCAGCGCCCTCGACGAACTCGAGGTGCCGCTCCCCGCGTCGATGGCGGGCTTCGCGAAGCGTCTTGCGAACGAGCGCGTGCCGGTCGACATCCCGGAGGAGGCTCCCCCCTCCCCCGAGCGGGACTGGCGGCCGAGAGTCATGATCATGCAGCCGGACGGGATGCGTCCGACGCCTGACCTCTTCTCCTTCGCGCACTCCGAGATCCTCTTCCAGCTGTCCCGATTCCGCTCGATGCGGACGCTCGAGCGGAATGAAGGGTCGGACCGGCCGCAGGCGAGCCTGGTGAAGCGGATCGGGCTGACCGATTCCGTCGATCACGACTATCGCCTTCTCCTGTGGGACGAACCGACGGCGGGATCGATCTACCTGCGCTGCCTCAACGTTCGCGGACAGCACACGGTCTCGTGCCTTCGCTTGCCCTACGAGCTCCTCGGCGAACGGCACTCCGCCGAAAAGGCGATCGCGAGCGCGATCAACGCGCTCGAGGAGGACGTGCTCGGCGACAGGGGCCGCCGACCGGACTCCGCCTTTGCGCGCTGGCTGGAGGCGTTCAGACGAATCTTCCAGTTCACGCCCACCGCCGATCGCGAGGCGCTCGCCATCCTGGAAGACCTCTCCAAAGACGATGAGGGGTCGCGGCTCAGCCTCGTCCACTCGTCGATGAGCTCGATCCTCATGAAACAGCGACGCTTCAATCCGAGCCCGGAGGACAGCGCGCGCCAGCTCGACGTCGCGCGTGAGCGGGCCGACAGAGCACTTGCCCTCGATGGCCTGGAGCCGTTCAACCACGTCATTCTCGGCTGGCTGCGTGTGCAGTTCGGCGAGTACGACCGGGCGCTCGTCGCCTTCGACGACGCGTTGGCGCTCAACCCGATCTCGGCGCGGACGTTGATCTCCGCGGCAGAAGCGAACGCATTCTGCGGCAGGATTGACGAGGCGCGAAAGCTCGCCGACAGCGCGGTCTCGTTCGCCGGGCGCTACGTCCCGCCGTATTTCTACGGCTACCTCGCGAGCATCTCGTACCTTGCCGGCGACCTCGACGGGTGCCTTGCCGCGCTGCAGCGGGCACCCGACAACGTCCAGACGTCGATGCTGGCGATCGCTGCCTATGCGGAACGCGGGAATCATACCGAGGTGGCCGCGGCGCGGGTGAGGTTCGAGCGCGAACTCCGCCGAGCCGAGCCGAGCCGGCCGCTCGACAGCAGTTCGGTGTCGCGCTGGATCGTCATGACCAACATCATGCGTGACGAGGGTGCCCGCCTGCGCCTCTTCCGCTCACTGGAGCGCGCAGGGGTGTCGTTCTCCTAGCGGACGACACCCCTCACCAGGCTCAGTAGCAGGGCTTCGCGCAGCAGAGCACGGCCATCGTGCCGAGCATCTTCAGGTACTCGTGGTCGCTCGCGCGCAGACGGCCCGTGTCCACCATCGTCGGGATGATCATGTGAACGGTGTCGTCCGTGTCCTCGTGCACGACGATGTTGAGGCCGGCGAGGTCCTTCTCGGCGACGCCGGCGGCGCGCAGGTAAGCCACCGGGTCAGCGCGGAACGCTTCCCGCTTCGCCGGATCAATGGCGGCCTCGCCGACGGCCTTGCCGATCTGTGGCACCGCCGAACGCTTCACCGCAATACGCGCCATGTTCTCGCCCCTCAGTTCGCGCTTCACAAGAGCTTCAAGATGATCAGGAATATCGAAAGCTTCAGAGTTGATCTTCGCTTCGTAGAACATGATGATTGACCCTCTCTCTCAGCTGCAAGATGAGCTCTTGTTCAGCGATGTTGTTACTGTACCACTCGGTTCTTCGAGACCGAAAGAGCTTCGTTTAAACCTACTAGATGGGGTTTTCCACAGGTGCCCTGCTCACTTCTGCATCGCTATCGCGGCAAATCCAAAGAGCGATCCTGCCTGGACGCGCGCCTGGCATGTCGCCGGCGGACGCGGCGTTACGCGACAAAGTGCCAGACTCGCCGCGGCCCTCGAGGCGCTCGAACGCGCTGCCTTGATCCATGGAGGTGCAAAAGATGAGCGGACCGTACCCGCAGCATTTCTGCAGAATAGGCACTATACGACTGCAGATTTAACGCACTTTAGTACTAATGAGTTGCATACTACCGAGGCATTTAAGCAATTTATTGCAACTCACGGCTGTGGATCATCAGTGGAAAACCTGTGGATGAGAGGCCGATCTCTAACCCGCGGAGATTGGGTGTCCGTTCCTGCCGCAGCCGTTCTCTTCCCTGACGGGCCCACGGACGGCCCCCCACTCGCCTCATCCACCGGCACGGCGATCCGCGACACCGCTGAAGCTGCGACGGGGCATGCCCTCCGCGAGCTCGTCGAGCGCGATACGGTTGCCGTCTGGTGGTACAACCGGCTTGTGCCGCATCGCCTTCCGGCGTCGCGCAGCATGGCTGCCCTGCCGCCCGATGTCGCCACCCACCTGGATGAGCGGCCCCGCCTCGTTTGGCACCTTCTCCTCGACACGGACCTCCCGGCGGCCGTCATCGTCGCTGTCTCGTGCGAAGCCGACGGGCGGGCCGTCGCCCTCGGCGCGGCGGCGGCCGAGACGGTCGACGCCGCCATCCTCGCGAGCACGCTCGAGATGCTGCAGATCGAGACCTCGCTGATCCAGATGCGGATGGCAGCGGAGGCCGGCGCTATCGAGCCCCCGCCGCTGCTCCTCTGGTCGAACGGAACGGACGCGCTCGCCTCGCCCGTCCTCCACGGCACAGACGCACGCCCGCCCGCCGGCCCTCCCCCCGGCGACACCGATGCGCTTCTCGCCGCACTGCGGGCGGCCGACATCGACGTGGTTGCGGTCGATATCACGAGGCCGGAAATCCCGATCCCGGTCGTGAAGATCGTCTCGCCCGTCCTGCGCGACTGGGGGCCACGCTTCGCGCCGGGACGGCTGACGGAACTCCCCGTCAGCCTCGGCCTCCGGGAGGCGCCGCTCGCGGAGGGAGACCTCGCCGAGCCCTTCCCGCTCTGAAGGCGGGATGAGCACCTGCTCTTCGCCGAGGCGCGGGAGCCCTGCGGAGGGCGAACGATGGATCCTCCAGCGGAGATCCGAGGAGCGCTATCCAGCGCCGAAGCCGGGTGCTACGCCTTGACGCGAGGCGATGCTCGGGAAGCCGGTGGAAGTCCGGCGCTGACGCGCAACTGTGAGCGGACCACAAGGCGAGGCCACCGCGAGGGAAGGCCCCGCCGAACAGAGCCGCGAGCCAGGAGACCGGTCGCCTCGGACCTTGGACCCGCCGGTCGCGACATGCCGGCAAGGAGACAGACGATGCGACACTTCCTCCCCGCGCTCGGCCTCGCGGCGCTTCTCGCCGTTCCCGCGATCGCCCACCATGACGGCGACACCTTCCAGAAGTCCGGCCTCGTCATCAGCCACGCCCATACCGACGAGCCGTCGCCGTCGGCGCACTCGATCCACGTCTACATGACGGTCGAGAACACCGGCGATGCGGCGGACCGGCTCGTCGCCGCGAGTGTCCCGTTCGCGGCGGCCGGGCGCTTCGAGGCGAACGTCCTTGGCGCCGATGGCGTGCTCACGGTCGCGACGGTGCCCGCCATCGCGATAGAGCCGGGTCAGACAGTGTCGATGGAGCCGGGCAGCATCCGCATCGTGTTCGACGACGTGAAGCGCACGATCAGCGCGGGCGAGCACTTCGACATGACGCTCACCTTCGAGAACGCCGGCACCGTCGAGGTGGAGGTGGAGATCGAGGAGGCGCACGAGCACGAGGGCGCCGCGAGCTGATGCTGCCGGCCCGCCTCGCGGTTCTCGTCCTCGCGGCGGGCCTGGGCGCCTGCGTCGACGGTCCGGCCCCGGCGGTGTCCGGGGCTGCGTCCTGCACATCCCCCGCCTCGCTCGGCGACCAAGACGACGACCTCTCCATCTTCGGCGACGCGTGCGCCCGGGAGACGACATTCACCGAGCGCGGCGTTCCCTGGCGCGTCGTGACGATCTCGGCCAACCGGCCGGGGCCCCTCTTCGTCCTTCCGCACGACGATGAGGACGCCGCGCTCTCGACCGCCGCGTACGCGCTCCGCCGCTACGGGGGAACCGTGACGGCGGTCGACAACGGTGGCAGCCGCTTCAACGGTGGCATCGACCCCAACCGCAACTTCTCCGGCGGCGCGCTGCGCTGCCCGTCCGGCCCGACGCCGGCATTCGTGTCGGCGATGCTGTCGCCCGGCGGCTCGCCCGTGATCGCCCTCCACACCAACGCGGTCGGCTCCGGCAGCGTCACCATCCGCCGCCCGTACGCGGGTGCGACGGCGTTCCCGAGCGCCAGCGCCACCGGTGGGCGGGCGAGCGAGGACGCGATGGTCATCATCGCCCACCGGATCGGCCCGGACGATCCCGCCACGCGCCGCCTCGCCGAACGGCTCAATGCGGCGGGCGTCCACGTCCTCGTCGAGACGGTGGACACGGCACGGACGGACTGCTCGCTCTCCCACTACGCGGTCGCGAACGGGCTTCGGTATGCCAACGTCGAGGTGCCGGACGGGGACGCCGCAACGCAGCGCGAGATCCTCGACATCCTGATGCCGCTCCTCTGATCGCCGGCGCCGCGCAGCGTTGACAGGGGCGCCCCGCCGGGCCAGCGTCGGCCAAGTGCCGGGTGGCCACGGGCCCCGGCTGACCATCGGAACGGCGATGACCCACACCACCTACGAGACGGCCGGCGGCATCCGTGTCGCGCGCGCCGACCACGCGATCCCCTACGAGGGCGCGCTCTCGGCGTGGATCGACCGGCTCGACGGCGAACGCGGCGCCGTCTTCTCATCGTCCTACGAGTTTCCCGGCCGCTACACGCGCTGGGATTTCGCGCTGGCCGGCCCGCCGCTCGCCATCGAGGCCCGGGGCCGGCGGGTGACGGCGACGGCGCTGACCGCGCGCGGCCGGCCGCTCCTCGCCGCGGTCGCCGCCGCTTGGATCGGCGCCGGCCTCTCGCCCACGCGGGCGGGCGACGCGCTGACGGTGGACGTTCCGGAGCCGGACGACAGCCTGCTGACGGAGGAGGACCGCTCGCGGCGCCCGTCCGCCTTCACTGCGCTCCGGGCCGTCCGCGACGCCCTCTTCTCGGAGGAGGACGGCCGGCTCGGCCTTGCCGGTGCATTCGGCTACGACCTCGCCTTCCAGTTCGACCCGATCGCGTTGCGGCTGAAGCGCCCCGCCTCGCAGCGGGACCTCGTCCTCTACCTTCCGGACGAGATTCTCGCCGTGGACCACTATGGCAAGCGGGCGATCGTCTCCTCCTACGAGTTCACCGTTGAGAGACCGGGAGGCGGCGTCGAAACCACGGAAGGCCTCGACCGCGAGCGCCAGCGCTCGCCGCTGCCGCCCAAGGCGAACTTCGCGCAGGACGACCACGCGCCGGGCGAGTACGCCGAGACGGTCCGCAAGGCCTTCCCCTACTTTGCCCGCGGCGACCTCTTCGAGGTGGTGCCGGGCCAGGTCTTCCGCGACCCGCTGTCGGACGCGCCGAGCGCCATCATGCGGCGCCTCTCCGCCATCAACCCGAGCCCGTACGGCTTCTTCATCAACCTCGGCGGCGGCGAGTTCCTCGTCGGTGCGTCGCCCGAGATGTTCGTCCGCGTCACCGGCCGGCGGGTCGAGACGTGCCCGATCTCCGGCACCATCGCCCGCGGGCGGGACGCCATCGAGGACGAGGCGCAGGTCCGAAAACTCCTCAACTCGGCGAAGGACGAGACGGAGCTCACCATGTGCTCCGACGTCGACCGCAACGACAAGAGCCGCGTCTGCGACCCCGCCTCGGTGCGCGTCCTCGGACGGCGGCAGATCGAGATGTACTCCCGGCTTATCCACACGGTGGACCACATCGAAGGGATGCTGCTCCCCGGCCGCGACGCCCTCGACGCGTTCCTGTCGCACGCCTGGGCCGTCACGGTGACGGGCGCGCCGAAGCGGCGGGCGATGGAGTTCATCGAGGCCAACGAGAAGAGCCCGCGGGCCTGGTACGGCGGCGCCGTTGGCCTCGTCCACTTCAACGGGGATCTCAACACCGGCCTCACGCTCCGCACGGTCCACATCCGCGACGGCATCGCCGAAGTGCGCGCCGGGGCGACCGTGCTCGCCGATTCGGACGCCGACGAGGAGGAGCGCGAGACGGTCCTGAAGGCGTCCGCCATGCGCGCCGCGATCCGTGGCTCGTTCGCTGCTGCCCCCGCCACGCCGCGCCGGCTGCCGGGCGAGGGCCGCCGCGCGCTCCTCGTCGACCACGACGATAGCTTCGTGCACACCCTCGGCGGCTACCTTCGTCGCGCGGGGCTCGCCGTCACCACCGTGCGTGCGCCGATCGGGCCGGATGCGCTCGACCGCTTCGCGCCGGACCTCCTCGTCCTCTCCCCCGGCCCTGGCCGGCCTGAGGATTTTGACTCCACCGCCCTCCTCCGCCTCGCCGAGGCGCGGCGGCTGCCTGTCTTCGGCGTCTGCCTCGGCCTGCAGGCGATGACGGAGGCCGCCGGCGGCCGGCTCGCCCAGCTCGGGACGCCGATGCACGGAAAGCCGTCCCGCCTCGTCATCGAGCCGCCGTCAGCGCTGTTCGCTGGCCTCGAGAGCGCCGTCGTCGGCCGCTACCACTCCCTCGTCGCCGATCCGGCCCAGCTGCCGCCGGCGCTCCGCGTCACCGCGCGGTCGGAGGACGGGGCGATCATGGCCCTCGAGCACGAGCGGCTGCCCTGGCTCGGCGTCCAGTTCCACCCCGAGAGCATCATGAGCCTCGGCGGCGGCGCCGGCATGCAGATCGTCGAGAACGCCGTCGCGGCGCTGCTGGCGAGGCCCGTCGCGGCGCGGGAGGCGGCGGAGTGAGACGCGGGACGGGCCCCGCCGGACCGGGCGAAATCACCTACGGCTCGTACCTTGCGCTCGACACCATCCTCGCCGCGCAGCACCCGGAGAGCGAGGCGGCGGGCGTCGACGCGCACGATGAAATGCTCTTCATCATTGTCCACCAGACGTACGAGCTCTGGTTCAAGCAGATCCTGCACGAGCTCGATCGCATCCAGGCGGACTTCGCCGAGGAGCCGCTCGAGGACTGGCGGCTCGGGCGGATGGTGCGCGGTCTCGGCCGCATCAGGGAAATCCTGAAGCTCGGCGTCGCGCAGCTCGACGTCCTCGAGACGATGACGCCGCAGGACTTCCTCGACTTCCGCGGGCTCCTTTCCACCTCATCCGGCTTCCAGTCGCTTCAGTTCCGCCTCGTGGAGACGCGGCTCGGCCTCGGCGCCTCCCGCCGCCTCCTCTACGAGGGGAAGACGGTCGAGAGCGACATGACCGAGCCCGAGAAGTCCGCCTACCACGCCGCGCAGGAGTCGCCATCCTTGCGCGACCAGCTGGAGGCTTGGCTGTCGCGCACACCGTTCGTCTCCGGCGAGGCGTACGCCTTCCGCGCCGCCTACCGCGAGGCGGTGATCGCCATGCTGAAGCGAGAGCGCCAGCGCGCCTCCGCCGAACACCAGGACGACGAGGCGGCGGCAATCGAAGCCGCCGGACGCGCGTTCGCGGCCATCTTCGAGCCGAACCCGGACGCGGGATGGACGATGTCGGCGAAGGCGGTCGAGGCCGCGCTGTTCATCACCGTCTACCGCGACCGGCCGGCGCTGCAGCTCCCCTACGCGCTCCTCGCCGCGCTGATGGACATCGACGAGGCGATGGCGCTCTGGCGTCACCGCCACGCCCTCATGGTGGAGCGGATGATCGGGATGCGGTCGGGCACCGGCGGCTCATCGGGCCACGAGTACCTGTCGCGGACGGCCCGCGAGCACCGCGTATTCGCCGACCTCTTCCGCCTTTCGACCTACCTCATCCCTCGCGCCGACCTCCCCGCCATCCCGCCGGAGATCGAGCGGCGGATGGCGTTCGTGTACGCGAGCGAGGCGCGGCCCGCGGCGGAGTAGTCAGGCGGCGAGGATGTCGGTCGCCCGGTGGCGCGCGCCGACACCGTCGATGAGGAATACCTCGCCGGCGGCGCTCCCCGTCCTCAGCGGCAGGATCGCGCGGTAGGCCGGCGAGGCGTACCACCCTTCCGCGCTCGCGCCGTCCGGAAAGGCGATCACCACGAGATCGCCGCGCCACTTGCCCTCCAGCACTGTGATGCGACCGCCGTGGACGAGGAAGCGGCCGCCGAACGGCTCCAGCGTCGCGTCGATGTGCTCGAGGTAGGCAATGAGATCCGCCGTCATCGCCGCGGTCTCGAGCCGCGCGATGGCGTAGGCCGGCGCGCTCACCGGAGCGCCACCGCGGTAGCGGGCTTCATCAGCATCGCCTCGGCAGCCGTGAGGAGCGCGACGGCGGCCGCCTGTCCGAGGACGAGGGCGACGCCGAGGGCGTTGGGCGACACGATCCCGAGGACGAGGAGCCCGACGCTCGCAACGACCCAGGCGACGTTGCCGGCGACGATGACCCCCGCGAGCACCGCGCGGACGGCGGGCGATCCGGCGGCGGCGACGAGAAGAGCCGCGATCGGCAGGAGGAGGAGTCCGACGCTGACGAGGAGATCCTCGGGCAGCGCGGTCATCCGCGCGATCGGCTCGGAGAGGCCGGTGAAAATAAGGCCGAGCGCGGCGCAGCTCACGGCGTCGGCGGTGAGGACGAGGCTGAAGAGCCTGGCGCGGGAGGTGGACATTGGGATCCCTTTCCGTTGGACGGCCGTCGCGGCCGATGCGGAGAGGGTCGTCGTTCCGCGGTCGTCCGGCGATGACCTCGGAGGTCATGGGGCACGATGACCTCGGAGGTCATGGCGCGGCGCGGCCGGACGCGCCACAACGGGGGCATGAGCGAGAACCACACCGTCGGCGAGATGCTGCGGGACTGGCGCCTCAGGCGCCGGCGGAGCCAGCTCGACCTTGCCGTCGCCGTACCCGTCTCGCAGCGCCACCTCTCCACCGTGGAGCGCGGGCGGGCGCGGCCAAGCCGGTCGATGGTGCTGCGCCTCGCCGACGCGCTCGACCTGCCGCCGGCCGCGCGCAACAGCCTCCTCGTCGCGGCGGGGTTCGCGCCGGACCGGACGGAGCGGCCGTTCGCCGACCCGGCCATGGCGCCCGTCCGCCGCGCCGTCGCGGCCCTCCTCGCCGCGCAGGAGCCCTACCCAGCGCTTCTCCTCGATGCGCACTGGACGATGCTCGAGGCGAACCGGGCCGTGGCGCCGCTCCTCGCGGGTGTCGCGCCGGCGCTTCTCGCCCCGCCGTGCAATGTGATCCGGCTGAGCCTGCACCCGGACGGACTCGCGGCGCGGATCGTGAACGTGCGCGAGTGGCGCGCGCACATCCTCGCCCGGCTCGGCACGGAGGCGGAGCGGTCGGCGGACGCCGCGCTCCACGCGCTCCGCGCCGAGGTGTCCGCCTATCCGCTGCCGCCCGGCGCCCGCCCGTGGCTCCCCCCGAGAGGCGGGCTGTCGGACATCGCGATCCCGCTCGTCCTCGACACGCCCGCCGGTCGCCTCTCCCTCCTCAGCGCGACGACGGTGTTCGGCACGGCACGGGACATCACCGTCGCCGGCCTGATGGTGGAGAGCTTCTTTCCCGCCGACGCAGAGACGGCGGAGGCACTACGCCGCGTCGTGAGCGGGCAAGACTAGACGATACGTATCGTCTCGTTTAGTGTTGCCGCCATGACCGACGCACCCGCAGCCGAAGCCGCTCGTCCGGTCCGCCGCTCCCGCGCGAAGCACGCGGCGATCCTCGATGCCGCGGCACGGGTGGTGGCGGAGCGCGGCTATCCGGCCGCCACCGTGGAGGCGGTCGCGGCGGCGGCAGGCGTCGGCAAGCAGACGATCTACCGCTGGTGGCCGTCGAAGGCGGCGCTTTTCGTGGAGGTCTACGCCCGCCTCGCCGACCGCGCCGCCCTCTCCGGGGACGCCGGCGCGGGCACGGCGGAGGACCGTCTCGCCCGCTTCCTCCGCCGCCTCTTCAGGCTCTACCGCGAGACGCCGGCGGGCGCCGTCCTCGCGGGCCTCGTCGGCGAGGCGGCGGCGGACGCTGCGACGCGGGACGCCATCGAGACCTCGCTCTATGCCGGCCGCTCCGACCTCGTCCCAGCGCTCGTCACCGGCGCCGCGGCGCGACCGGAGATCGTCAACGAGGTGGTCGTCGCGATGGTCTGGCGCCGCCTCGCGATCCGCCCCGCCTCGCTCGACGACGCGTTCGCGCGCGACCTCGCCGCCATCGCCCTCGGGGCTGGGGGCCGGCCGTGAGCGATCTTGCGCCCGCCGACGCCACCCTCATGGAGGGCTACACACCCGGGCTCGCGGGAGAAATCATCGCGCTCCACATGGCCTACTATGGCCCGGCTTGGGGCTTCGGCGCGCCGTTCGAGGCGGTGCTCGCGACCGGGCTCGGGGCCTTCCTCGCCGGCTACGATCCCGTGCGCGACCTCCTCCTCGCCGCGCGCGGGGCGGACGGCGCGCTCCTCGGCACCATCACCATCGAGGGCGCGCCGGAGCCGGCGCACCTGCGCTGGTTCGTGGTCGACGCCCGCGCGCGCGGGACGGGGCTCGGGGGCGCGCTGATGGCGGCCGCCGTTCGCCACCTCGACCGGCACGGCCGCCGCTGCACCCTCGCCACGTTCCGCGGCCTCGACGCAGCGCGCGCCCTCTACGAGCGGCACGGATTCCGCCTCGCCGGCGAGGCCGGCACCGACCCGTGGTCGGGCACCGTCGGCGTCCTCCGCTACGAGCGCGATCCCGCCGGCTAGTTCGCCGCCGGCGCCATCGGCGGCATCGCGAGATGGCGGACGAGGCGAGCCTCGCCGCCGCGCGCGGCCGACGGCGCCGCCGCGGCGAGCCGTGCCGCCGCCGCCTGATCCGCCGCCTCGATCTCGAAGTAGCCGCCGAGGACGAGGTCGCCCGCGGCGATGTCGCCCGGCAGCAGCGGTGCCCCGCCCCGCGCGACGCCCTCCGTCCCGAGGAGCGCAGCGTAGTCCGCCCACTCGGCCCAGTAGCGGGCGCCGTCCTCACCGGTGTCGGTGCGGAGCGCGATTTCGGCCGGCGTCTCGTAGACGAAGATCGTGAAACCGTCGGCCAGCGCCGGCGTGGTGGCGAGCGCGGCGGCGAGAGCGAAAGCGATGCGGGTCATGAGGTGTCCTCCCGGCGGGACCGCCCCGCCGACAGGAAGACGCGCGAGCGGCCGCCATTTTGACAGCGCCTTCCCCAAGGACAATCCGAGGTGCCGGCGAGGGGTGTGAGGGCCATTGTCCTCGGGCCGAGAGAGCCGCCCTTCAATCGCGCGCCGTTTACCGCTACGAAGCGGGCAGCGATTCCGAGGAGCCGGCCCCAATGTTTCCAAAGCCCCGCCCGCAGCTCACGCCTAACACCTACGCGTACGAGTCGCAGCCGATGGTGAAGCCGACCGGCTTCCGCGAGTACGACGCGCGCTGGCTGTTCGGCAAGGAGCTCAACCTCATGGGCGTGCAGGCGCTCGGCATGGGGATCGGCACGCTCCTCGGCGAGATGGGCAAGCCGAAGGAGATCGTGACCGGCCACGACTTTCGCTCCTACTCATCGTCGATCAAGACCGCGCTCATTCAGGGCATGATGTCGGCCGGCTGCACCGTCCACGACATCGGCCTCGCGGTGACGCCGATGGCCTACTTCGCGCAGTTCGCGCTCGACGTTCCCGCCGTCGCGATGGTGACGGCGAGCCACAACGAGAACGGCTGGACGGGCGTCAAGATGGGCGCCGACCGGCCGCGCACATTCGGGCCGGAGGAGATCGGCCGGCTGAAGGAGATCGTGCTCAACGCCGCCTTCGACATGAAGGGGGGCGGCCGGTACGTCTACGTCGACGACTTCGCCACGCGGTACATGAACGACCTCGTCGAGGGGCGGCGGATCAAGCGCAAGCTCAAGGTCGTCTGCGCCACCGGCAACGGCACGGCGGGCGCCTTCGCGCCGCATGTGCTGGAGCGCCTCGGCGTGGAGGTCGTGCCGCTCGACAACGAGCTCGACCACACCTTCCCGCGCTACAATCCGAACCCCGAGGACATGGAGATGCTGCACGCCATCGCCCACGTCGTGAAGGAGACGGGGGCGGACGTCGGCTTCGGCTTCGACGGCGACGGCGATCGATGCGGCGTCATCGACGAGAACGGCGACGAGATCTTCGCCGACATCGTCGGCGTGATGCTCGCGCGGGATCTCTCCAAGCTGAAGCGCGGCTCGCAGTTCGTCGTCGACGTGAAGTCGACCGGCCTCTACATGACCGACCCGGTGCTCGCCGAAAACGATGCGAAGACCGACTACTACAAGACCGGTCACAGCTACATCAAGAGGCGGGTGAACGAGCTCAACGCCGTCGCGGGCTTCGAAAAGTCCGGCCACTTCTTCTTCAACGAGCCGATCGGCCGCGGCTACGACGACGGCCTCGTCTCGGCGATCGCGATCCTCGAAATGCTGGACCGCAACCCGGGCAAGACCGTCAGCCAGCTGCGTGGGGAGCTGCAGAAGACCTGGCAGACGCCGACCATGAGCCCGCACTGCGACGACGAGGTGAAGTACGACGTCATCGCCCGCGTGGTGAAGCGCTTCGAGGATATGCACAAGGCGGGCGAACAGGTCGCTGGGCAGTCGATCAAGGACCTCATCACCGTGAACGGCGTCCGAGTCGTCGCCGAGGACGGGACTTGGGGCCTCGTCCGCGCCTCGTCGAACAAGCCGGAACTCGTCGTCGTGGTGGAGAGCCCGACGTCCGAGGCGAACATGCGGGCGATGTTCAAGGCCGTCGACGACGTCCTGCGCGAGAATTTTGAAGTGGGCGCATACAACCAGACGATCTGAGGTGCCCGCCGGGTCCGGCGCCGGCTTGACCGTCGGCGTCTTCGCCCTCGCGGCGGTCGCCGAGATCGCGGGCTGCTTCGCCTTCTGGGCCTGGCTGCGGCTCGGCCACTCCCCGCTCTGGGCGGTGGCCGGCCTCGCCTTCCTTGCCGCGTTCGCGTGGCTCCTGACGCTGGCGGGGACAGGCGCCGCCGGCCGCGCCTATGCGGCGTACGGCGGGATCTACATCGTCGCCTCCCTCGTCTGGCTTGCGCTCGTGGAAGGGGTGCGGCCCGACCGGTGGGACCTCGCCGGCGCGGGGCTCGCGCTCGCCGGCGCCGTCGTCATCCTCGCCGCGCCGCGCTGACCTGCGCCGCTTGATCTCCCGCTCCGATCCGGGCACAGCTGGCTCGCCGGGCGCCTCGCGCCGGCCGATGGAGCGTTGATGCCGGAGACCGTCCGCCGCCGCTGACCGCCCGCTGCCATGCGCCGCCCTGACCCGGACGCGCACGAGGGCCGTCAGCCAGAGGTGAGCCGCCCCGCGGGTGCGACCGCGGGGTGAACGGTGGCGCCTGCCGCCGATTCCGCACATCCGGCCATTCCCATGAACATCTCCCGAGCGGAGCAGCGCGTCCTCCACGTGCTCGCCCGCGGCGGCTCCATCCTCGCCGAGCGCTCCGGCGCGAAGGTGGCGGCCGTCCTCTGCGTCACGCGCGAGGGCGCGATCCTCGCCGACTGCACGCTTCCCGTCTTCGCCCGCCTCCGGCGTCGCGGCCTCGTCGCATCCACCGGCGGCGGGCCGTACCGCATCACCCACGCGGGCCGCCTCGCCGTCCGCTCCCAGCCCGACAACCGTGCCTGAGGCCGCCATGACACCGCCGGTCACCTTCACCGTCCGCGACGCCGCCCCCGGCGACCGCCCCGCCCTCGCGGCCCTCCTCTGCGACACAGGCCTTTTCGGCGCGGAGGACCTCGCCGCCGTGACCGCCCTGATGGACGAGGCGCTGGCGGGTCGCCGCCCGGGCCACCACTGGCGCGTCGCCGAGCCGCAAAGCGCCCCGCCGTGGGACGCGCCGGCCGAGCCCGGCATCGTCGCCGCGGCGCTGGTCGCCCCCGAGCCGTTCGGCGACCGCGTCGCGAACCTCCTCTTCCTCGGGACGCTTCAGGCGTGGCGGCGGCGGGGCGCGGCGGATGCGCTCGTGCGCGCCGTCGCTGCGGCGGAGCGCGCCGCCAACACCCGCCTCCTCCTCGTCGACACCGGCTCGTCGGAGGCGCTCGCCCCCGCCGGCGCGCTCTATGCCCGCGCCGGCTTCACGCAGGAGGCGACGATCCGCGGCTACTATGGCGAGGGCGAGGACAAGGTGACCTACGTCCTCCGGCTCGGCAGGTAGCCGCTTGCACCCGCCGATCCGGTCACCGTAAATTAAGCTTGGCGCCACAAAGGGTTTGGCCCAGCGCCGCCCCGACCCGACGTTAACCCGGCACAAAGGTGAGCCAGTGAGTTTGCCGCTTGGAACCACCGCCGGAAACGTCGCAAGTCAGGGGTCGCGGAACGCCGATGCGCAAAGGGGTCGACCTCAGGGGACGCCGCAAGCCACCCCGTGCAGAAGCCCTGTCGGAGCTGCCGATGGTGGCCGCGCTTCTCGTGATGGCCGTGGTCGTCGCGGTGGTGGCGGCGGGCGGGCCGGTGCTCGACATGCTGTCCGGCTTCGGCGCCTTCGCCAACTGAGGGCAGCCGCATGATCGTCGGCCGCTACGAGGCCGAGCGGCCCGCCATCGTCCACGGCGTCACCAAGGCGAATGCCGGCGCCTTCCTCTCCCGCCTGTCGCCCGAGCACGGCACCTTCGCACGGCTTCAGGGCTTCGACGGCTCGGCGGGCAAGGTCCTCGCCCTTCCTGACCCCGCCGGCCGCATCGCGATGGTTCTCGTCGGCACCGGCGACGGCGACGACCCGTTTCACGCCGCCGCGATCGCGCAGTTCCCGGAGGGGACGTTCGCTCTCGGCGAAGGGTGGAAGGACCACACGGCGTCGGCGCTCGGTGTCCTCCTCGGCCTCTACCGCTACGAGACCTACCTCGCCGGGAAGCCCCGCGCGGTGCGGCTGGTCGCGCCGGACGACGTCGACATCGCCGACGTGAAGCGGATCGCCGCCGCGGTCACCCTTACGCGCGACCTTGTGAATACCCCTGCGAACGACCTCGGCCCTGCCGAGCTCGCCGACGCCGCGCAGGCGCTCGCCCGCAAGCACGGCGCCCGCGTCGAGATCACCGACGGCGAGGAACTTGAGACGGGCTTCCCGATGATCGCCGCCGTCGGCGCCGCCTCGCCCCGGCCGCCGCTTCTCATCGACATGACGTGGGGGGCTGCGGACGCGCCGAAGCTGACGCTCGTCGGCAAGGGCATCGTGTTCGACACCGGCGGGCTGAACCTCAAGCCCGAGAAGGCGATGCTCCTCATGAAGAAGGACATGGGGGGCGCCGCCCAGGCGCTCGGTCTTGCCTCGATGATCATGGACGCGGGCCTCCCGCTCCGGCTGCGGGTGCTGATCGGCGCGGCGGAGAACGCCGTCGGCGGCGCCGCCTTCCGGCCGGGCGACGTCCTGCGCTCCCGCAAGGGCCTCACCGTCGAGATCGGCAACACCGACGCGGAAGGCCGGCTCGTGCTGGCCGACGTCCTCACCCTCGCCGACGCCGAGATGCCGGACCTCATGATCGACTTCGCGACGCTGACGGGTGCCGCCCGCGTCGCACTCGGCCCGGACTTGCCCGCGATGTTCACGAAGGACGACGCGCTCGCCGAGGAGATCCGCGTCGCCGGCGAGGACGTGCACGACCCCGTGTGGCGCCTGCCGCTCTGGCCGCGCTACGACAAGTGGCTGAAGAGCCCGATCGCCGATCTCAACCACGTCACGGCACAGCCCTTCGCGGGGTCGATCACCGCGGCGCTCTTCCTGCAGCGCTTCGTCGAGAACGCGCGGCAGTACGCCCACTTCGACGTGTTCGCCTGGAATCCCGAGGATCGGCCCGGCCGGCCGAAGGGCGGCGAGGCGCAGACGATCCGTGCACTTTATCACTGGCTCGGTGTACGCTACCGCCGATGAGCGCTCCCGTTCGCCCCCCTCTCGACCGCCGCATCCACGCGGTCCGCGAAGACCTCGCCGACGCGCGGCTCGCGGGCCAGGTCGCGGCGCCCCGTTTCGCCGAGCCGGTGCGCCGCCGCATCTCCGTGCCGCTCGCGCCGTGTCGCCGCCGGCCGGCCGCGGATGCGATGCTGGAGACGGAATTCCTCTACGGCGAGCCGGTCGACGTCTTCGACGTTGCCGACGGCTGGGCATGGGCACAGAGCGCGGTGGACCGTTATGTCGGCTACGTTCCGACCGACGTGCTGGCGGAGCCGGAGGCGGCGACGCACCGCGTGCCGGTGCCGCTCGCGCTTGTTTTCCCGTCGCCCTCCATCAAGGTGCCGCCGGTCGCCCGCCTGCCGTTCGGCGCCCTCCTTGCGGCGGGAGCCGTCGAGAGCCACGGCGCCGAGCGCTTCCACCCCGTCGACGGCGGATACATGCTGGCGCAGCACCTCGCCCCCGCCGAAGAGGGGGATGCGGACTGGGTCGCCGTCGCCGAGTTGTTCGTGGGCACACCGTACCTCTGGGGCGGCAAGTCGTGGCTCGGCATCGACTGCTCGGGGCTCGTTCAGATTGCGCTGCAGGCGGGGCGGCGGGCGGCGCCGCGCGACAGCGACATGCAGGAGGCGGCGCTCGGCCGCGCCCTCTCCCGGTCGAACGCGCTCGTGCGGGGCGACCTCGTGTTCTGGAAGGGTCACGTCGGCATCATGATCGACGGTGAGCGCCTCCTCCACGCGAACGGCTACCACCACCGCACCGCCATCGAGCCCGTCGCCGCCACCATCGCCCGGCTCGAGGCGCTCGGCCTCCGCGCGACGCTCCGCCGACTCTGACCGGGCGCACCTCCCTTCCGGCCACCGAATCCAGCAAGCGGCGCGCCGGACGTTGCCAGGCGGTCAGCACGCGCCGGTTGCGCCAGCCCTGACGGGGGAGCACACTTTCCCAACGCTACGAGGCAAAGCCGCAAGGCAACGCCCAAGGGAGGCGAAGAGACCCATGACGACAGTCACCTCTTTCGACGACCCGACCCGCACGGTGGAGAAGATCGGCTACGACGCGATCGGCGCCAGCCTCCGCGCCGGATGGGCCGACTTCCTCGCCCGTCCGACCGCCGGCATCTTCCTCATCGTCATCTACCCGTTCATCGGCCTGCTGCTCTATCGCTATGCCTTTCACGAGGCGCTGCTGCCGCTCCTCTTCCCGATCGCCTCCGGCTTCGCCCTCGTCGGCCCAATCGCCGCCGTCGGCCTCTACGAGATCAGCCGCCGGCGCGAGCGCCATGCCGAGGTGGACGACGGCGTCGGCGCCTTCGGTTCGCTGTCGGGCGAGCAAATCGTCCCGGCGCTTCTCGTCGGCGTCCTCCTCCTCGTGATCTACGCCGCGTGGATCGGCGTCGCGCAGGCGATCTACGGCGCCACGATGGGCGACTACGTGCCCGCCGGGATCGGAGACCTCCTCTCCACGGTCTTCACGACCGCGGAGGGGTGGACGCTCCTCATCGTCGGCTGCGGCGTCGGGTTCCTGTTTGCTCTGGTGGTGCTCGCGATCGGCGCGCTGTCACTGCCGGCGATCTTCGACCGGAAGGTCGGCGCGGCAGAGGCGGTGGCGCTTTCGGTCCGCGCCTTTGCGGCGAACCCGGGGCCGATGCTTGCCTGGGGCTTCGTGGTCGCGGCCGGCTTGGTGCTCGGCTCGCTCCCCGCCTTCCTCGGCCTGATGATCGTCCTGCCCCTCTTCGGGCACGCGACGTGGCACCTCTACCGGCGCATCGTCCGCCGGCGCTGATCGCCGCGGGCCACGAGCCACGCTTTAGCCAATCGTGTCTCCAGGGCTTGGGCAGCAGCGCCAGCGTGAGTGCGCGGCATCGCCTTTCCGGGCCCGTGCGCTGTGTGGCGGTGGACCTCGCCGCCGACCTTCACGCACCCCAGTGTCGCCGTCGCTTGTTGCGCTGGCCTCGGCGGCACAGCAGGCGGCGCTCCATCTGGCGCAGGGTGGCTAGCGCCCTTCGATGACGTTTCGGTGCGCGCTCAGTCGGGCGAAATCCGAGCCATCGAGGCAACTGAAGTCGAGCGCGTGAGTGGGGATCTCCCGGCCCCGCAAGGCACCCTCGAACGCTGCCCTGTATTCAGGAAACCGCGCCTCGTCCGCGATTTGCAGGAATCGGGTGACAGCCTCCCGGCGGGTCTCGGGTGTGTAGAGTGTGTACTGCTTGATCCGGTTCTCGAAGAGGTCAGGCGTCGCGTCGAACAGGCGGACCAGTCTGCTCCGATCGATCGGAAAGCCGACGGCTTGCTCGCTTTTCGCCAAAAACGACAGGGCGACCTGCTCCTTCAGCTCGCGCTTTGCAGTAGACGGCAACGTCCGCGAGGCACGCTGTAGGACCTCCTCCGGTATCTCGAGAAGCGTACTGGCGACACGCAGGACGTCAAAGCCGCGGTGTTGGAACTCGATACGGAGTTTGTCACCAAGACGGCCCTTCAGCTTTGCGATCCCACGGAAGAACCGGCTTGCCCACCGCTGTCGAGAACTCACGTAGTCGTCAAAAGTCCATTTCAGATTTCCCGCCCGCGCACTCTGCAGATACATGGACTCCAGAAATTCGGACAGCTCGCGAATGACAATTACCGCTTGTGCGTCCATCTTATCGCCGAAGAGCGCGATGAAATCCGCGAGGTGGTCGGCACCATCGGCGCCGCACATGCTGGTGAATTGCTCAGACGTGACGAACGCAACGCACCGCTTGCCGCTATCGGCCATCCCGCCGGCGCGACTGGCATGGATCTCGGCCATCAGTTCGTCGGCCAGTTGGGCGGTGCCGCCGGGTTGCAGGTCACGGAGGCGCTGGACCAACTCGTGATGAGCGATCCCCGCGCCTCGACCCAGTCGGGGCAGTATCACGTGCGATGCGCCCGGATCGCTCAGCGAACGATAGAGGCAATTCTGGAGGAGGCTGGTCCCGGTTTTCGGCATTCCGAGGTGGAAGATGATACGCAAAGTGTCCATCGGCATGCCGCTTACCTGAATCCGCGCCTACGTCCATAGCGGGTGTTCGTGCAACCGCGCACTCCTCCCCAAGCGCGTTCCCGCCCTGCGACGCCTCAGCCGGCCGCGACGCGGAGCCGCCGCGCCGGGACGAGGCCCTCCGCCGCCCGCGCGATCCCCTCCGCGTCGATCCCGAAGGCGCGGTAGAGATCGGCGATCCGCCCCGTCTGCCCGAAGCGGTCGACGCCGAGCGCCGCCACCGGGTGGCCCATGACGGCGCCGAGCCAGGCGAGCGTCGCGGGATGGCCGTCGATCGCGGTCACGATGCCGGCGTGGCGCGGCACGCGGGCGAGCAGCGTTTCCACCGCGGAGGCCGCCGCGCGCCCTTCCGCGCGAGCGCGACGGGCGTTGAGCCAGCCCTGGTGCAGGCGGTCGGCGGAGGTCACGGCGAGGACGCCGACGTCGCGCCGCCCCTCGGCAACGAGGGCGGCGGAGGCGATCGCTTCCGGCGCGACCGCGCCCTGATAGGCGACGACGATCTCCGCGTTCGGCCCCGGCTCGCGCAGCCAGTAGCCGCCGTCGATGACCGCCTCTGCGAGGCGCTCGTCCATTGCCCGCATCGGCTGCTCGAGCGGTCGGGTGGTGAGGCGCAGATACGTCGCCCCGCCGAGGCCGTCGGGAAGCGCGGTGCGTGGGTCGAGCGTCTTGTCGCCCCGCCGCTGCATGTGCTCGAAGGCCCAGCGCATGACGACGGCGAGTTCGTCCGCGAACGCCGGCTCGAACGCGGCGAGCCCGTCTTGCGCCATGCCGATGAGCGGCGTCCCGACGGACTGGTGCGCGCCGCCCTCGGGCGCCAGCGTCACGCCGGACGGGGTCGCGACGAGGAGGAACCGCGCGTCCTGGTAGCAGGCGTAGTTCAGCGCATCGAGCCCGCGGGCGATGAACGGGTCGTAGAGCGTGCCGACCGGGAACAGGCGCTCGCCGAAGAGGCTGTCGGCGAGCCCGGCGGCGGCGAGCATCAGGAAGAGGTTCATCTCGGCGATGCCGAGCTCGACGTGCTGTCCGTCCGGCGAGAACTGCCACTTCTGCGCCGACGGCACCCGCTCCACGCGGAAATGGTCGGCGATCTCCTCCCGCGCGAACAGCCCGCGCCGGTTCACCCAAGGGCCGAGGTTCGTGGAGACCGTGACGTCGGGCGATGTGGTGAGGATGCGCCGGGCAAGCTCGCTGTCCTCTCGCGCGAGGCCGTCGAGGAGCTTCCCGAACGCGGCCTGCGTCGAGATCGTTCGCTCGGCGATCGCCATCGACGGGACCGCGACGGCGGCGGGCGCGGCGGGGGCGGGCCGCGGCGCGAAGTAGGGCGTGCCGGCGACGAAGCGACGGACCTCGGCCTCGGACAGCGGAAGGCCGGCGGCGATGTCCCACTCGGCGCCCTCGGGCACGCCCATGCGGGCGCGGAAGGCCTCCATCTGCGCCGGGGTCATCAGGCCGGCGTGGTTGTCCTTGTGGCCGGCGAGCGGCGTGCCCCAGCCCTTGATCGTGTACGCGATGAAGACGACCGGCCGGTCATGGTGGACGGCCTCGAAGGCCTCGATCAGCGTCGGCAGGCAGTGGCCGCCAAGGTTCAGCATCAGCGCCGCGAGTTCGTCGTCGGTCCGCCGCTCGAGGAGCGCCGTCACCGGCCCCTGGTCGCCGATGTCGTCCATCAGCCGCCGCCGCCACGCCGCGCCGCCCTGGAAGGCGAGCGCCGAATAGAGCGGGTTGGGGCAGGCGTCGATCCACGCCTTCAGCCGCTCGCCGCCGGGCTCTGCGAAGGCCGCACGCTGCGCCGCGCCATACTTGATCGTGACGATCTCCCAGCCGAAGGCGCGGAAGACCTTCTCGATCCTGTCGTAGAGCCCCTCGCGGACGACGCCGTCGAGGCTCTGGCGGTTGTAGTCGATGATCCACCAGGTGTTGCGCAGGCCCTGCTTCCAGCCTTCCTGCATGCACTCATAGACGTTGCCCTCGTCGAGCTCGGCATCGCCGACGAGCGCGATCATCCGCCCCTCCGGCCGATCGGCGCTCCAGCCCTTGGCGCGGATGTAGTCCTGCACCAGCGAGGCGAAGGCGGTGACGGCGACGCCGAGGCCGACGGAGCCGGTGGAGAAGTCGACCGTCGCCCCGTCCTTGGTGCGCGAGGGGTAGGACTGCGCCCCGCCCCAGCCGCGGAAGGCCTTCAGCTTGGCGACGTCCTGCCGGCCGGCGAGGTACTGGATCGCGTGGAAGACCGGCGAGGCGTGCGGCTTCACCGCGACGCGGTCCTCCGGGCGGAGGACGCGGAAGTACAGCGCGGTCAGGATCTGCACCATCGAGGCGGAGGAGGCCTGGTGGCCGCCGACCTTGATCTCGTCCGCCTCGCGAAGGTGGTTCGCCGCATGGATCATCCACTGCGACAGCCAGAGGACCTTCTTCTCGATCTCACCCAGGATGTCCGCCATTACGCCCTCCGCTGCCGCCGTCATTCTAGCCGATCCCGCGCGCGAGGGGCGCAGATTGTGGCGGCGCCGGTCAGGCGGGGATGAACGAAGCGACGAGGAAGGCAACCGAGACGAGGACGATCGCGACCCCGGCGACGAGCTGGAGGATTGGCACCATCAGCCCCGCCCGCTCGACGCCGGCGGCGAGCAGCGTCGCCCCGCGGGCAGTGACGGTGGAGACGGCAACGAGGCTGATGAAGGCGCCGGTGCCGACCGCCATGGCGACCGCCGCGAGTGCACCGACGAGGAGGAGGTCGAGCCGCCAGGCGGCGACCAGCACGAAGATCGCCCCGGTACAGGGCCGCATGCCGATGCCGATGATCAGCATCGCGGCGTCACGCCAATTGCGCACCGCCTGCACCTCCTCGAGCGTCGGCGCGTGGCGATGGTCGCAGCCTGCTCCGCAGGCGCCGTCGTGGTGGTGGTGATGGTGATGATCGTGCGCGGCGGGCAGCCCGAAGCGGCCCGCATGCGCCCGTGCGACGGCCTCGAACCCCCTCACTGCCCGGCGGACGAGGAGGAGGCCGATCAGGAGGATCGCGACGTAGGAGAGAGGCACGAGGACGTTGTCCGTCGCCGCCATCGCCCAGCCTGCTGTGATGTCGAGGAGGGCGATCGAGCCATAGACAAGGACGATCGCCGTCACCGCCTGGAGAAGGCTCGCGGCGAGCGAGAGCGCGACGAGCCGGACCGCCGACATGCGGCTCGCGAGCCCGGCACCTGCGATCAGGAATTTTCCGTGCCCGGGGACGGCGGCGTGGGCGAACCCGTAGGCGAGGCACGCGCCGACGAGGCCGAACCCGGCGAGCGCGTTGCCTTTCTCGAGCTGGAGGAGCTGGCCGACGAGGTCGTAGAAGGCGCGCTGCTGCGTCGCCGCCCACCGCGCCATGTCGACGAGGCCGAGGTCGGACGACAGAAGCGCAGCGACGGCGAGGAAGCCGAGCGCGGCAAGGGCGAGCCATCCTGCCGTGCGCCACGGCGTCCGGCGGGGCGGCGCGACAGGCGACGCAGGATGGGGGTGGGCATCGCGGGCGCCGACATGGGGAACTGAACTCATGGCCTCCGCCTCGCGTCCGGCCATCCCGGTGTCAAGCGCCGAGCGCGCCGGTGAGCGTCTCGATGTTGTGCCGCATCATCTCGAGGTACGTCCCCGCCTGGTCGATCGGCTCGGAGAGCGCGTCCGAATAGAGGACGCCGCCGACGGTGACGCCGGTCTCGGACGCGATCTGCTCGATCATCCGCGGGTCGCTGACGTTCTCGAGAAAGATCGCCGAGATCCCTTCCGCGCGGATCTGCGTGATGAGCGCCGCCACGTCCTGCGCCGAGACGTCGGCGTCCGTCGACACGCCGACCGGGGCGAGGAAACGGATCCCGGTCTCCTCGGCGAGGTAGCCGAAGGCGTCGTGCGACGTCACCACCGTCCGGCGGTCGACCGGGATACGGGCGAGCCGCGCGTCGAGCTCGGCATCGAGCGCCGCGATCTCGGCGAGGTAGCGGTCGCGGTTGGCGGCGTAGGTGGCCGCGCCCTCCGGGTCCACCTCGGTCAGCGCCTCGGCGATGTTGGTAACGTAGATGCGCGCATTGTCGAGGCTCTGCCACGCGTGCGGGTCGTCCTCGCCGGCGTGGTGGTGGTGCTCGTCGCCATCCTCGTGCTCGTGGTCGTGGTCGTGGCCGTGCGCCTCGTCCGCGTGGCCGTGATCGTCGTGCGCGTGCTCGTGCTCGTCCTCGGCCGCCTCGCCGAACGCGATCGGGTCGATCCCCTCGGTGGCGAGAAGCACCGGCCCGTCGTAGCCGGACGCCTCCACGAGGCGGTCGATCCAGCCCTCGAATCCGAGGCCGTTGGCGACCACGAGACGCGCGTTGCGGAGCGCGCGCGCGTCGGCCGGGGTCGGCTGGTAGACATGGCCGTCCCCGTCCGGGCCGACGAGCGTGGTGATCGCGACGCGGTCGCCGCCGACCTCGCGCACCATGTCGCCGAGGATGGAGAAGGTCGCGACGACGGGGACTTCCTCCGCCCTCGCGGCGGCGAGGCTGGCGCCGAGCGCGGCGGCGAGAATGACGAGACGCATGGGTTCCCTCACGCTTCGAGGTGGCGCCGCCGCGGCAGGTGCCGGGCGACGAGGCTGCCCTCCGGCCCCGCCACGACCGAGGCGAGGTAGACGAGGCCGAGGGAAAGGACGATGGCGGGGCCGGACGGCAGCCCCCAGTGGAACGAGACGAGCAGCCCGGCGACGCTGGACGCTGCGGCGATCGCGAATGCCGCAGCGATCATGGTGCCGATGCCGCGCGCCCAGAACCGCGCCGCTGCGGCGGGCAGCACCATGATGCCGACCGCCATCAGCGTGCCGAGCGCATGGAAGCCGGCGACGAGGTTGAGGACGGCGAGCGCGAGGAACGTGAAGTGCGCCACCGCCGAGAGGCCGGAGACGTTGCGCAGGAAGCCGGGGTCGACGCACTCGGCGACCAGCGGCCGGAAGACGAGCGCGAGGACGACGGTCGACAGCGTCGCGATCGAGCAGAGGAGGAGAAGCGCGTCGTCGTCGAGCGCGAGCACGGTGCCGAAGAGGACGTGCATGAGGTCGACCGTCGAGCCGCGGAGGGAGACGATGGTCACCCCGAGCGCGAGCGACACGAGGTAGAAGGCGGCGAGGCTCGCGTCCTCCTTCAGGATCGTCGAGCGGGTGACGAAGCCCGCGAGCAGCGCCACCGCCATCCCGGCGACGAGGCCGCCGACGGTCATCGCCGAGAGAGAGAGGCCGGCGAAGAGGAAGCCGACGGCGGCGCCCGGCAGGATCGCGTGCGCCATCGCGTCGCCGGTGAGCGACATGCGCCGGAGAAGCAGGAACACGCCGACCGGTGTCGCGCCGAGCGAGACCGCGAGGCAGCCGACCAGAGCGCGCCGCATGAACTCGAACTCGAGGAACGGCTCGATCACGCCGCCCTCCGGCAGATGTCGGCCGCCTCGTCGAACCGCTCGGTGACGGCACGGGCACGGGAGAGGTGCTGGTCGGTGAGGACCGTCGCCGTCGGCCCGTGCGCGACGAGTTCGCGGGCGAGGAGGAGCGCGTCGGGGAAGTGGCGGCGGACCTCCTCGAGATCGTGGAGGACAGCGATCACCGTCCGCCCCTCGCGGTGCCAGCGGGCGACGAGGAGAAGGAGGTCGTCCACCGTGCGCCGGTCGACGGCGGCGAACGGCTCGTCGAGGAGGATCACCTCGGCGTCCTGCAGAAGGACGCGGGCGAAGAGGACGCGCTGCATCTGCCCGCCCGAAAGCGCCCCGATAGGCCGGTCCTCGAATCCCGCGAGGCCGACGGCGGCGATTGCCGCCTCGACCCGCTCGCGGCGCTGGCGGCCCACGGCGCCGAACGGGCCGACCTCGGCCCAGAGGCCGAGCGCCACGAGCTCGCGCACCGAGATGGGAAACGAGCGGTCGAGCTCGGCCGACTGCGGCAGGTACGCCACCGCCCGCCGCGCCTTCGGCCGGACGATCCGTCCCGTGGTCGGCCTCAGCTCGCCGACGATGCCCTTGAGGAGCGTCGACTTGCCGGCGCCGTTGGGGCCGACGAGCGCGGTCAGCGAGCCGTCGGCGAACAGCGCCGAGACATGGTGCACCGCGGGGTGGCGGTCGTAGCCGAGCGTCACGTTCTCGAGAGCGAGGGTCACGCGGGCGTCCTCACGCCGTCGCCCAGGCGAACAGCGTCCACAGGACGGCCGCCGCGACGGCCGCGATGGCGAGGCGCGCCCCGACGCCGGAGAGAAGCGCCGAGCGCATCATGCGCCGGCCCTGCAGCCCGCGCAGAGGCCGTGCAGCTCGATCACCGACCGTGTCGGCTGGAAGCCGCCCGCCTCGGCGAGCCCGCGCACCTTCGCGCCGACTTCGGGGTCGTCGATCTCGCCGACGGCGCCGCAATCATCGCAGATCGAGAACAACGGCTGGCCAGCATGGGCGCAGGAGCAGGCGACCCAGGCATTGATGGATTCGATCCGGTGCGCGAGACCGAGCGCCACCAGCCGCGCGAGGGCCCGGTAGGCGGACGGAGCCGCCGCACTCGGCCGCTCGCGCCGCAGCGCATCGAGCACCTCGTAGGCGGTGAGCGGGCGCGCGGCTGCGGCGAGCGCGGCGAGGGCCGCCGCTTGCGACGGATTGAGGCTCCTGTCGAGGGTGTGTCGGCTCTGGTCCATAGCGCGGGCGTACATTATCCGCTTTCGTGCCGCAAGCGCCGATCAGGGATTGCAACGCTCCGCTCACCAACTTTGCTGCCGGACTGTTTGCCTGACGTGCGCCATGGTTGCGGCCACCTGCCCGGCGGCGCCGCCGGGCGGGATTGCGGCCGCCGTTCACACCGGCGCGGCAGGGACGCCCGCGAGGGCGCTGCCCCTTGTCTTCCGGCGCCCTCTCGTCTCTATCGGGAGGACGACCCGCCGCGCCCCGGCGGGCTCGGCGTTCGAGAGGAGTAAGGCGTTGTCTCGATCGAGAGAAGGCGGACGGCTCGACATCTCTCCCGGCGGCCGGCGGCCTGCCTCGCCGGAGCGCGACGGCCGCCGCCAGGGGTCGGACGTCGAGCCGGGCAAGCGCGCCCGCGTTGAGCCGCTGCCGGAGGGGCGCAGCAAGACCGCCCCGCGCCGCGAGGTGGCCGCGGAGCCAGCGCCAGCCAAACGCAAGGCGGCCGCTGAGCCTGCACCGGCCAAGCGCCAGGCTGCTGCGGAACCCGCGCCCGCCAAGCGCAAGGCGGCCGCGTCGCCGCGCAAGGCCGCCGGGGAGCCGGCGCGCGCCCCGTCCCGCGCGACGCAAAGCCGGCGCGAGCCGCCCGTCGGCGACGCCCACGACCACCGTCGGCGCAGCCGTCGCCGCCGCTCCGGCCTCGTCGGATTTCTCTGGCGCACCACGCTCACCCTCGCCGTCCTCGCCGTGCTGGGCGTCGGCGCAGTTGTCGCCTTCTTCGCCGCGACGATGCCGCCGACGGCCGCCTGGGCGGTCCCGGAGCGGCCGCCCAACGTCGCGATCCTTTCCGAGCGCGGCGAGCTCATCGCCAACCGCGGCGACACCGGCGGCCGGGCGGTGACGCTCGCCGACCTGCCGGCGCACGTCCCGAACGCGGTGATCGCAATCGAGGACCGGAGGTTCTACTCGCACCCCGGCGTCGACCCGATCGGCCTTGCCCGCGCGATGGTCGCGAACGTCGCGGCCGGCAGCCTCGTCCAGGGCGGCTCGACCCTGTCACAGCAGCTCGCCAAGAACCTCTTCCTCGACCCGTCCCGCACCCTCGAGCGCAAGATCCAGGAGATGATCTTCGCCGTGTGGCTCGAGATGCAGTACTCGAAGGAGGAGATCCTCGAGATGTATCTCAACCGCGTCTACCTCGGCGCGGGTGCCTACGGCGTCGATGCCGCCGCCCACCGCTACTTCGGCAAAGGCGCGGGCGAGCTCACGATCGCCGAGGCGGCGCTGATCGCCGGCCTCCTCAAGGCGCCGACCTACTACGCGCCCACCACAGACCTCGCCCGCGCCAATGCCCGTGCGGCGACGGTCATCGAGGCGATGCGCGACGCGGGCTTCATCACCGCCGCCGAGGCCGCGGAGGCGCGCGCAAACCCCGCCGTCCTCGCCGAGGCGCCGGTCGCGACCTCGGGCGGCTACGTGGCGGACTGGGTGGCCGACGTCCTCCCCGGCTACGCCGGCAACGTAAAGGAGGACATCGTCGTCGAGACCACCGTCGACCTCGGCCTGCAGGAGCTCGCCCAGGCGGCGCTGGAGGAGACGCTGGCGAAGGAGGGCACCGAGCGCGGCGTCAGCCAGGGTGCCGTCGTGGTGATGGACGCGTCCGGCGCGGTGAAGGCCCTGGTTGGCGGCAAGAACTACGAGGACAGCCAGTTCAACCGCGCCGTCGCCGCCGCGCGGCAGCCGGGCTCGGCATTCAAGCCGTTCGTCTACCTCGCCGCGCTGCAGAACGGCCTCACGCCCGGCACGATGCGGGTGGATGGCCCGACGCGCATCGGCAACTGGTCGCCCGAGAACTACACCCGCGACTATCTCGGCCCCGTGTCGCTGAAGACCGGCCTCGCCCTGTCGCTCAACACCATCGCCGCCCAGCTCGCCGCCGAGGTCGGGCCCGAGGAGGTGGTGCGCACCGCGCACCGGATGGGGATCCGCTCGCCGCTCGAGCCGAACGCGTCCATCGCCCTCGGCACCTCGGAGGTGACGCCGCTCGAGCTGACCGCCGCCTTCGTCCCCTTCTCAAACGGCGGCTACGGCGTGCTGCCGTACGTGATCCGCCGCATCAAGACGGCGGACGGCCAGCTCCTCTACGAGCGGCAGGGCGACGGGCCGGGACAGGTCGTCGACGAGGCGCGGGTCGGCGAGATGAACGAGATGATGGCGGCGGCCCTCACCTCCGGCACCGCCCAGCGGGCGCAGATCGCGGGTTGGGAAGCCGCCGGCAAGACCGGCACCAGCCAGAACTGGCGGGATGCCTGGTTCGTCGGCTACACGGCCTACTTCACCGCCGGCGTCTGGATGGGGAACGACGACAACTCGCCGACGAAGCGCGCCTCCGGCGGCACCCTCCCCGCGCTCCTCTGGAAGCGGCTGATGGAGAAGGTGCACGAGGGAATGGTGCCGGCAGAGCTGCCGGGCGTCGACCGCATCGGCGAGCTCATCGCCTCCGGCGCCGATGTGCCGGCCGACATGCCATGGGACGCAAACACGGCCGCGCCGCCGCCGACCGTGCCTGTCTCCTCGGCCCGCGACGGGCGGGAGTGGATCATGCCGGCGCCGGAGCAGCCCGCGGGCGGCGGCTTCTTCCGGCGGCTGTTCGGGGGGTAGGCACATCGGGGCACAGGCGCAGGGTGATCCGCGCGGACGCGCGGGGCGGGCGTTCGCCCGCGGTGTCGGGGGCGCCGCCCCCGCCCGTCAACGGCTTCGCGAGCGCCTTCGGCGCCGTTGACGGGACCCACCCCCGCATCTCGCCGCGTGGCAGGGGTTCAGCGGTGCTGAACCCCTGCTGCTATCGGGAGACATCTCGCGACGCCAGAGCGCGCGGAGCGCTCGGTTCGGACTACTCCGCCGCCTCTGCAAGGCGCTCGTCGGACAGAAAGCCGCCCGACTGGTGCGACCAGAGCCGCGCGTAAAGGCCGCCCAGTTCGACCAACTCCGCGTGGCGACCCTCCTCCACGATCCGCCCGCGGTCGAGCACCACCAGGCGGTCGAGCGAGGCGATCGTGGAGAGGCGGTGCGCGATTGCGATCACCGTCTTCCCCTCCATCAGCGCGAAGAGGCTCTCCTGGATCGCCGCCTCCACCTCGGAGTCCAGCGCCGACGTCGCTTCGTCGAGCACCAGGATCGGCGCGTTCTTCAGGAACACCCGCGCGATCGCGATGCGTTGACGCTGCCCGCCAGAGAGCTTCACACCCCGCTCGCCGACGTGCGCGTCGAGCCCCGTCCGCCCCTGCAGGTCGGACAGCGCCTCGATGAAGCTCCACGCGTTCGCCCGCTTTGCCGCCTCGATGATCTCCGCCTCGCTCGCCGCCGGCCGCCCGTAGGCGATGTTGTCCCGGATCGAGCGGTGGAGAAGCGCCGGCTCCTGCGTCACGACGCCGATGTTCGCCCGGAGCGAATCCTGCGCCACCCGGGCGATGTCCTGCCCGTCGATCAGGATCCGCCCGGCCTCGAGATCGTGCAGGCGCAGGAGGAGGTTCATCAGCGTCGTCTTGCCGGCGCCGGAGGGGCCGACGAGGCCGATCTTCTCGCCCGCCGCAACGGTGAGGTCGAGATGATCGATCACGCCGCGCGCCTTGCCGTAGTGGAAGCGGATGCCGTCGAAGCGGATCTCGCCCCGCTCCACCACGAGCGGCGTCGCCGCCGGCGCGTCCGTCACCGTCGGCTGGCGCGACAGCATCGACTTGCCATCGGCGATGGTGCCGATCGCCTCGAACAGCATCGTCGTCTCCCACATCACCCAGTGGGACAGGCCGTTGAGGCGCAGGACGAGCCCGATCGACACCGCGAGCGCGCCGACCGCAATGGTGTCCTGCAGCCAGAACGTGATGCCCAGCGCGCCGATCGAGAACAGGAGCGCAGCGTTGAGCGCGTAGTTCACGAAGTTGAACCACGAGACCAGCCGCATCTGCGCGTGCACGGTGCCGAGGAACTCGTCCATTGCGCCGCGGGCGTAGTCTTGCTCGCGCCGGGCGTGGCTGAACAGCTTCACCGTCTGGATGTTGGTGTAGGAGTCGACGATCCGCCCCGTCATCGTGGAGCGCGCGTCCGCCTGCGCCTCCGAGACCCGCGACAGGCGCGGCACGAAGTACCAGAGCGAGACGGCATAGAGCGCCGCCCACGCCGCGATCGGAATCATCAGCCGCCAGTCAGCATTCCCCGCCACGATGAGAACGCCGACGAAGAAGGCGATGACGTAGGCGAAGATGTCGAATACGCGCAGCACCACGTCGCGGACGGCGAGCGAGGTCTGCATCACCTTGGTCGCGATGCGGCCGGCGAACTCGTCGGCATAGAAGGTCATCGGCTGCTTGAGGAGCTGCCGGTGCGCCAGCCAGCGGACGATCATCGGATGATTGCCGGCGAGCGTCTGGTGCATCACCGCCGTCTGCAGGAAGACGAGCGCGGGGAGGCCGACGAGGACGAACGCGCCGAGGAGGACGAGCGTCCACCCCTCCTCGGCGAGGAAGGTCGCCTGCTCGCGCTCGGTGAGCCAGTCGACCATCGTGCCGAGGAAGCCGTAGAGGAACGCCTCCCCGAGCCCGATCCCCACCGAGAGGACGCCCATCACGAGCACCCACGGCCAGACGTCGCGCGAGTAGTGCATCACGAACGCGAGGAACGTGCCGGGCGGTGTCTCCGGCTCGCGCAAGGGATAGGGGTTCACCAGCCGTTCGAAGGGTCGCAGCAGCATGGGTCGTCTCCGTTGCCGGTTGCCCATGCCGTGCGCGCAGCGGCGCGCACCGGCGCGCGACCGGCGAGGGGTGCGAATGTCAGAACCTCGGTCGCGCGCGACAGGTTCGGCGTGGCTGCGCGCGCGTGCGGCCGACGCTACGGCTCGCAGCCGCGAGGCGATGCCTCGGGTGACGGAGCCTCAGAGGTGATGATGTCCGCCGCGGCCCTCTCCGGGCGCGGCAGCGCCGGACCGATGTCCGGCACGCTTTCTGATCAGCGGTGTTGTCGCCGCGCCGCCCGCCCGTGCGCCACCGCCACGCGCCGGGGCTGCCGACTTAGTCGCAAACGCGGAATTTTTCAACTCAGCGCGAGACGCGCGCGAGCGCGTCGAGGATTTTTGCCTCGGCGTAGGGCTTTGTGATCACCGGAACGTGCTCGAGGGAGGGCGGCAGGCGCTGTCCCTCACCGTACCCGCTCGCGAACACGAACGGGATGCCGAGCGCCACGAGCCGCTCCGCCACCGGCGTGGATGTCTCGGTGCCGAGATTGATGTCGAGGATGGCGCAGGTCACCTCCCCCGCCGCGATCCTCTGCAGCGCCGCCCGGTTCGAGTTCGCGACCCAGACCTCGGCGAAGCCGACCTCCTGCAGCATCGCCTCCGCATCCATGGCGATGATGATGTTGTCCTCGAGGAGGAGGACGTTCTCGCCATCGACGCGGCGCTGCAGCGTCGCCGGGAGCGGGTTTGCCGGCTCCGGCGCGCCGACCTCCGAAACAAAGCGCGCCGGGATCACGAAGCGCGCGCGCACGCCGTGGAGGGCGAACTCCACCTCCGCCTCGCCGCCGAGGTCGAACGGGATCGCCCGTTCGATGAGCGCGGTGCCGAAGCCGCGGCGCTCGGGAGCCTGCACGGCGGGACCGCCCACCTCGGCCCAGTCGATCACCAGCACGCTGTCGTCCGCTACCTCCCAGGCCACATCAAGCCGGCCGCGGCTGTCGGAGAGCGCGCCGTACTTGGCCGAGTTCGTCACCATCTCGTGCATCACGAGGGCGAGCGTCGTGTACGCGGTCGGGGCGAGGGAGACGTCCGGCCCCTTGAGCCGGATCCGGTCGAGCTTCTCGCCGAGGTAGGCCTCCACCTCGTTGCCGAGGAGCATCCGGAGCGGGGCGGGCGCCCACTGGTCGGCCGTCAGCTGGTCGTGCGCGCGGCCGAGGCTGTCGATGCGACCGCCGAGGACGGCGGTAAAGTCCTCCACCGTTCCCGCCCTCTCCGAAGTCTGGCGGACGATGCCGCGGATCAGCGTCAGGATGTTGCGGACGCGGTGATTGAGCTCGCCGATCAAGAGGTCCTGCGTCTCCTGCGCCTTGCGGCGGATGGCGCGGCTCTGGTCGATCGAGCGCAGGATCACCTCGAGCAGCGTCGCGCGGAGGGAGTGGGCGACGGCGATCTCGTGGGCGGTCCACGGCTCCGAGCTGCCGCGGACGAGTTCCTGCCACGCCTCGAAGCTCTTGCGCGGGGTGAGGCGGATGCCGTTCGGCCCCGAATCGGCCGGCTTCTCGGGGCTGCCGGCCCATGTGACCGTGCGCGCCACCTCGCCGCGGGTGAAGAGGAGATAATCCCTCGGCGCGCGGGAGACGGGGATCGCGACGAGCCCGGCGGCGCGGTCCGCGAAAATCTCCGCGTCGGGGAACACGGCCGGGAGGGACGCGGTGGCGAAGACGTCGGTCACCGCGGTGCGGTTGAGGAAGCGCACGAGGCGGCGCGCCTCCTCCCCGCTCAGTCCGCGCCCGGCGCTCGCATACTGCCCCTCGATCCATGCGGCGCAGCCGTCGGCGTTCATCAGCGTCCGGAACGGCTCGAGGTTGGCGGCGAGGTTGTCGAACGCCGATCCCTCCATCGACATCGTCGCCATGATGCGGTCGTGCACGGTGCGCGCCCGCGCGGCGGCCTCGATGAGGCTCTGCCGCTCCCGGTTGGCGAGCTCCAGCGAGAAGAGGTCACCGAAGAGTTCGGCCGCCGTCCGCCGGTCGAACGAGACGAGCCGCGGCGAGAGGTGGTGGCAGGCGAACAGGCCCCAGAGCCGCCCGTCGACGATGATCGAGATCGACAGGGAGGCGCCGACGCCCATGTTGCGCAGGTATTCGATGTGGATCGGCGACACCGAGCGCAGGACACTCAGCGAGAGGTCGAGCGGCCGCCCGTCCGGCGCGAGAGGGGGAACGATCGCGACCGGCACCGCCCCCACATCGGCGATGATGCGGAAGGTGTTGCGCAGGTAGAGCGCGCGCGCCTGGGCGGGGATGTCGGACGGCGGGTAGCGCAGGCCGAGATAGGGCGGCGCGCGTCGGGAACGCGCCTCGGCCACCACCTCACCGCTGCCGTCCTCGAGAAAGCGGTAGACCATGACGCGGTCGTAGCCGGTGAGCGCCCTCACCTGCCGCGCCGCCTGGTCGAGGAAGGCGGGCGTCTGCTCGGCCTGGCGCAACCGCTGCATCATGGTGCGGACGAGGCTCACCGCCTCGACCCTGTCGTCCGCCGCGCAGGCCTCTCCCTCCAGGACGATCGCGGCGCCCGACATGTGGACCGCGATGTCGAACCGGCGGCCGTCGCCGAAGACGTCGAGAGCGAAGATCCGCTCCGTCGCCGCCGAGACCTGCATCCACTGGAGGCGGGTGCGGATCGCATGGAGGGCGTCGCTGTCGAGGAGCCGCCCCGCCGTGTCGCCGATCATGTCGGCCGGCGCGATGCCGGTGATGGTCGCGATGTTCTCGGAGGTGTGGATCACGGTCCAGTCGGACGCGAACGCGATCAGCCAGCCGAACGGCTGGATTGCGCCGAGAAGATGGATCGGCTCCCGGTCGCAGTTGGAAAGATCGACGCGGAACGGCGCCGGGTGGTCATCCATCAGGGATGGTCCGCGGGCGCTGGCGCCGAGAGGCTTCGGGTGTCGCGGGGCTTCATCGGCTCAACTTAGGAACTTAAGGCTAGACGCCAAGCGTCGGCGTCGGTGGTCGTTGCGTTTCTGTCGGCGGTCAGGAAGGCCGCGAATGCGGCCGAAGCGCCAGTCGCCATCCCGGCCCTGTCGTCGAGGTGGGAGTCTGCGGCGGCGAGGCAGGCGAGGAAGTGCGGCCAGGCGGCGCGGTCGCCGCTGTCGGCGAAGAACGGATGATGGGCGAGGTGCGGCGCGCGGGACAAGAAACGACCTCCGAGGCGCGAGCCCTCCAGCACGTAGAGGGCGCCCCAGACCTCCGCCTCGCCGGTGAGGCTGAGCTCGTCGGCGGCACAGTCCGGCAACGTATCGGCCCGGCGGCGGTATGACCACGCGGCGTATAGTGCTCCCGCACCCGCCCTATCTAGCGCCCGTTCCACCGGCCGCACGCCGCGCGCCATGAAGGCGACCAATTCGGCGGCGCCGTCGGCCGTGGTGAGGTCGATCGCCGCCGCCGCCGCGTCCACGCGCCGATGGAGCGGCGCTGTCACGCGCGCCAGCCAGATCCGAATGTCGTCCATGGTTGGCGAATATCGCGTCGGCCGATTTGGTTCAATCTCGGCACCATTTCAGGCCGGTGACGCCGCGCTCCCAAGCTCCCCCGCCATCCGCGCCGCGACCAGCTCGAACGGTGCCGCGCCGGTGAGAGCGTCGGCGACATCCTCGCCGGACAGAGCGCCGAACTTGAAGCCATGGCCAGAGCAGGCCGAGACCGCGAGCACGCCGTTCTCGCGCTGGAGCACGAAGGCATCGCCCGGCGCGCTGGTGTAGTAGTTCGCCTGGCCCCAACGGATCCTGTAGCGGTCGATGTCGCGAAAGCGGCCGCGATAGGAGGCGAGGACGGCGCGCATCTCGTCCTCCGTGATGCGCCGGTCATGGTCGGAGGGGTCGACGCGCCCCATTCCCGCATCGCCGAGCTTCGCCGGCAGGCCCATCACCGGCGCCACTCCCCAGAGCTCGCTGTGGCCGCCGAGGTTGTTCCAGCACGGCGCGCCCTCCCAGGCGGCGCGCAGGTCGTCCGGCGGATCGGCATAGACGATGAGGCTGCGCCGCGGCTGGAGGCGCCCGGCGAGCGAGGGGACGAGCCGGGCTGTTTCGACGCCAGCGCTGACGACGACCGCAGCCGCCGACAGCACCCGCCCGTCGGCGAGACGGACCGTGCCCTCCTCCACCGCCGCCACCGGCGCGTGCTCGAGCACGACCCCGCCGCGGGCTCGGACATGGTCGGCGAGATCGACGAGGATGCGGTTCGCCATCAGAGCGCCGCCCTCGGACAGCGTCGCGTAGGCGACGTTCGCGGTCTCGAGGAACGGGAAGCGGGCGGCAAGCGCGTGCCCCTCGATGCGCTCGTAGGGAAACCCGAGCCTGTCCATCGTCCGCCGCGACTGGTCGCTGTCGTCGCCCTCGGTCTGCGAGACGTTCAGGATGCCGGTCGCGGCATAGTAGCGGTCGGACGGGCCAAGGTCCTCGAACATCGCGTGCCAGGCGGCGAACGCGTCCTCCATGCGCTGCGTGTAGCCGTCGTGGCTGCCGTAGGTGCGCCGGATCAGCCTGTGGTGGTCCGACGAGGAGGCGAGCGGATTCGGGACCGGGCCGCGCTCGACGAGGGTGACGGAGTGGCCGCGGCGAAGCAGCGCGCGGGCGGCAGAGAGGCCGACGATGCCGGCGCCGATGATGATGACGTCGCTCATCGCCGGACCGTGGCGCCGCGGGACGGTGCCGTCAACGCGCCGGAGCGCACGGCTGCCTCACCGACCGGGGCGCCCGTCAGAAGCCCGGCGGATTGCGCGGCGCGGCGATCAGAGTGCCGAGTGTCGCCACCTTGCGCACCACGTCTGTCGGCCGATGGGCGCCGAGGCGATCCATCAGGCGGTCGAGGACGAGGCTTGCCCGGTAGGTGCCGAGCCCGTGCACCGCGGCGAAGTTCGAGAGCCGCTGGCCGCGGGCGAGCGCCACCGCGAGCAGGACCTCCGTCCGGTCGAGGCCGTAAACGTCGGCCAGCGCGGTCTCCAGTGCGCCGCCCCCCACCGCGTCGGCCGAGAGGTAGGCGAGCGCGACCGGCGCGTTGTCGTCGAGGAGCGCGAACCATCGCTGGGCCTCCTCGGTTGCGGGGGCGAGCGGGACGACCGAGACCAGGATGTCGCCCATCTCGCCGAAGTCGCGCACGCGCAGGAGCGACGCGCGACCCTCGGGAGGCAGGACGGCGGCAAGCGCGGCCGCGACGGCGTCGTTGTCCCGCGTCACCTTCGCCCGGAGCCGCCCGGCGCGGTCGACGAACAGCGGCCCGTCGCCAAGCAGGGCCTCGGCGGCCGGATTTGCGGTCAGCACCGTGCCGCGGGCGGAGAAGAGCAGCGTCGGCACGGGGTTGCGGGAAACCGCCGCCTCGGCCCCGGCGCGGTACGCCGTCGTGGCGGAGTGGATCGCGAGGTCGAGCGCGCGGGCGAGGTGCGGCGCCGCAACGGCGAACGCCCGCCCATACAGCGCATCCAGCGCCTCGCGATCCTTGCGCGGGTAGTTGACGCGCAGGTCCATCCGCCCGCCGCGCGACCCCCGCACCGCGATCGCCGTGCCCGCGACGCCGAGGCCGTTGGGCTTCAGCCAGTCGTGGTGGAACTCGCTCGGCAGCACGATCTCGTCGAGTTCGCGGTCGGTGGGCTGGCAGACTTCGTCATAACCGGCGCGGGCGAGGATCGGATTGTAGCTGTTCGTCGTCCAGAAATGCGACGTGTAGCTGGCAATCGCCCCCGCATCGATGTTGCCGACGCCGACATGGAGCACGCGCTGCCGGACGGCATCCACCGCATGGAGGCCGCACTTGTGTGAGTCCGACAGCGCCGCGATGGGTGCGACCACGTCCTGCCATGCGGAGGGATCGAAGGGTGCCCTGTAGGCGGCGTCGATCAGTTTCGCGGCGAGCGTCTCGGGCTCCATTCCATCCCCACGCCGTTGCCTCGATGCCGGCGCGATTTGGTCACGAATGGATTATTAATGCAAGATTGGAAAGAAGACCTCTGTCAGATGCCGCTGCGCATCTTCTCCGAGTTGCGGCGGATGAACTCCATCATCGACAGGAGAGCGATGGAGATGGCGACGAGGATCGTCGCAAGCGCGAGAATAGTCGGAGAAATTTCCTCTCGCAGGCCGGCAAACATGCGCACCGTCATCGGCGTCTGCTCGGGGCCGGCGAGGAAGAGGACAACGACGACCTCGTCGAGCGAGGTGATGAAGGCGAACAGGCCGCCTGCGACGATCCCGGGAAGGAGAAGCGGGAGAGTGACGCGGAAGAAGGTCGTCACATGGTTGGCGCCAAGTGACTGGGACGCCCGCAGGAGCTGGTTGTCGAATCCCGCGAGTGCCGCGGTGACGGTGATCACCACGAAGGGTGCGCCGAGGACGACGTGGCTCATGATGATGGAGAAATAGGTCTGGCTGAGATTGAGCCGGGCGTAGAACGCGAAGAGCGCCGCCGCGGTAATGATCATCGGGACGATCATCGGCGAGATCAGGAAGGCGGTGATCGCCGCGCGGGCCGGCATCTCCCGCCGCGACAAGCCGAGCGCCGCGAGCGTGCCGAGCGTCGTCGCGATCAAGGTCGAGATGATGGCGATGAAGAACGAGTTGCCGATCGCCCGCCGCCATTCGGCGCTGCCGAAGAGATCGTCGTACCAGCGCCACGAGAAGCCGTCCGGGTCGAGCCGCAGCATCTCCGGCGTGAAGGTGAAGTAAGGCTGCGCGTTGAACGACAGCGGGATGATGACGAGGATCGGTGCCACCAGGAACACGAAGATCGCCGTGCAGAGCGCAATGTAGGCCCAGCGCCAGAGGCGCTCGAGGCGGCTCGCGTGGGCGGGAAGCGCCATCGTCTCAGCCGAACTTCAGCCGCTCGACGCCGACCAGCCGGTTGAACAGCCAGTAGAAGACGAGGACGGCGATGAGGAGGAGCGTCGACAGGGCGAGCGCGAGGCGCAGGTTCGACAAGGAGCCCGTCATCTGATCGGCGATGAGGTTGGCGATGAAGACGCCCGTATTGCCGCCCACCAGCGCCGGCGTGATGTAGTAGCCGATCGCCAGGATGAAGACGAGCAGCGTCCCCGCCGCGAGCCCCGGCACCGTGAGCGGCAGATAGACCGTGAGGTGCGCCCTCAGCGGCGTCGCCCCCATTGAGCGCGCGGCCCGGGTGAGGCTCGGCGGGATCGTCTTCATCACCGCGTAGAGCGGCAGGATCATGAACGGCAGCAGGATGTGCGTCATCGCGACGATGGTGCCGATGCGGTTGTAGATCATCCGCACCCGCCCCTCGTCGTCGATGATGCCGCTGAAGACGAGGAGGTCGTTCACCACGCCCTGCTGCTGCAGGAGGACGATCCACGCCGATGTGCGCACGAGGAGCGACGTCCAGAACGGCAGCAGGACGAGGATCATCAGGAGGTTCGCCCGCTTCGCCGGCAGCGTGGCGAGGAGGTGCGCGACAGGGTAGCCAAGGAGGACCGTCAGCACGGTGATGAACGCGCTCATCCACGCCGTCTGCCAGAAGATCGTCCGGTAGACGCGCATCTCCGGCGGGCGCGGCTGGATTTCGCCGTCAGCATTGTACTCGTAGTCGACGGCGCGGAGGTAGTAGGCGGGCGTGATCGTGCGCGTCTCGCGCTGGATGAGGCGCCAGAGGCGGGTCTGTCCCCAGTCGTCGTCGGCGGCGAGCAGCGCCTCCTTGTACGGTGCGGTTAGCTCGTCGGCGGAGCGCATCGCGCCCATCATGGTGGAGCGAACGCCGGGAAGCTCGGTGTTCAGGCGGGCGGCGACGCGGCCGATGGTGTCGCGCTGACCGGCGGCAAGGTCGCGCGCCATCGCGGCGAAGACGGTCTCGTCCGGCAGCCCCTCGCCGTCCCACGCGCCGATCTCGGCGGCGGTGTTGGGAAGGTAGGCCGAGACCTCCGGATTGATGACCGAGCGGGCCATCATCTGCAGGATCGGGCCGGTATAGGTGAGGAGGAGGAAGAGGAAGAGTGGCGCGACAAGGAGCATAGCATTCCGCCGCGCGCGCCGGTCGGCACGGCGAAGCGCCGCCTTGAGCGGCAGACCGTCGGCCGTGGTGAGCGGGCCGTCCCGTCTCGTGCCCGCTCCGCCCGGTGGCATCGTCGCGGTCGCCTCGCTCATCGTGCGTCTCCGCGGCGTGCGGACGCTCGGGCGATGTCGCGCGGCGTGGCGGTGGGCGTGTGCACGCGGATGGCTCTTCTCCTCGACTGGCGACCCCGCGGCATGAGCTGCCGCGGGGAAGGTCGGCGCCGCGTCGTCAGCGGCGCGCGGGCTGCGTCAGGATGCGAGCCAGGCGTTGAAGCGCTCCTCGAGCGCATCACCGTAGTCGGCCCAGAACTCCACGTCGAAGCGCACCGGGGTCGTGAAGTTCGCCGGGTCGGTCGGCATGTGCGGCTTCATGTCAACACCAGTCTCGGCGTGGGTCGACACCAGCGGGGCGGACGAGGACCGCGCCGGCGCGTAGGAGATGTACTTCGCCTGGTCGGCGAGGCGCTGGGTGTCGGTGGAGAACTTCAGGTACTCCTTCGCCGTCTCGAGGTTGTCGGTGCCGACCGGGATCACCCAGCCGTCCGCCTCGAACATCTGCGCGTCCCACAGGATGGTGAACGGCTGGTCCTCGTTCACCTGCGCGGCGAAGATGCGGCCGTTGTAGGCGGAGACGATCGTCGCCTCACCGTCGGCGAGAAGCTGCGGCGGCTGAGCGCCCGCCTCCCACCAGATGATCGAGTCCTTGATGGTGTCGAGCTTGGCGAAGGCGCGGTCCTGGCCCTCCGGCGTGGCGAGCACCTCGTAGACCTCCTCGCGCGGCACGCCGTCGGCGATCAGCGCCCACTCGAGGTTCTTCTGCGGGATCTTCTCGAACGCCCGCATCCCGGGGAACTTCTCGAGGTCGAACACGTCCGCGACCGACTGCGGGCCGCCGTTCGGGAAGGCGTTGTCGTTGTAGGCGTAAACGGTGGAGTAGAGGATCGTCGGCACGAAGCAGTCGCCGAGCGTACCCTCGATGAAGTCCTCGCTCGCCGGCGTGCCGTCAGGCGCGGGAGCCAGCCACTCGTCCTTCGGGATCTCCATGATGAGGCCCTCGTCGCAGGCGCGCTGCGCGTCGGCCTGAAGCATGTCGACGACGTCCCAGGTGACGTTGCCGCTTTCCACCTGGCTGCGGATGCCGGCGAGCGCCTCGTTGGACTTGTCCTCCTCGAAGATCTGGACGCCCGTCATCTCGGTGAAGGGCTCGCTGTAGGCCTTGTTCTGGCTCATCGAGTAGGCGCCGCCCCACGACACGATGTTGAGCGACTTGTCCTGCGCAAGGGCGCCCGCGGCAGACACGGCCACGAGCGCGGTGCCGATCATCAGAGACCGCAACATTCCGATCCTCCTCCGTTGTGCTTGCTTGCGGCCGCCGACGCGCGTTGCCGCCACGGCGCGCAAGGCGCGGCGGGGTCGGGCAGTCGCATCGGGTGGGGCCGAGAGGGCTGCGCGGTCGCGGCGTCCCGCCGGGCCGCATCGGTCGCGGCGCGGGTCGGGACAGCGGTGGGAGCCTTCGCAAAACCCTTCATGGCGCCGAACGTTACGGATCGTTCGGCGGAGCGCAAGGGCGCGCGCCCAATTTGTGCCGTATGCCCAGTGGGTCGGCAAGCGAACCGCCGGCCCGGCCCCCGCGATCGGCGGTGGCGGGCCGGCGAAGTGCGTTTCAGCCCGCGGCGGCGAGGCTGCGGAGGCAGCGTTCGGTCCAGAGGCGGACGTCCGTCGCCTCCACGACCTCCATGAGCGCACGGTGCCGCTCGCGCCGCTCGGCGTGGGGCATCGCGAGGGCGCGCTCCATGGCGCTCGCCATCCCGTCGATGTCATGCGGGTTCACGATGAGTGCATCCGTCATCATCTCGGCCGCGCCGGCGAACTCGGAGAGGATGAGGACGCCCGGGTCCGCTGGGTCCTGCGCTGCCACGAACTCCTTCGCGACGAGGTTCATCCCGTCCGCCGTCGGCGTCACCAGGCCGACATCGCTCATCGCGAGGAGGTGCGCCACATGGGCGCGATCGTAGGCGCGGGTGACGAGGCGGAGCGGGCTTGCCGACAGGGTGCCAAACTGGCCGGCGATCCGGCCCGCGACGCATTCGAGCTCGTGCCGCGTGTCGGCGTAGGCGCGGACCGTGCCGCGCGAGATCGGCGCCACCTGGGTGAGGACGGCTGAGGACGCCCGGGACGGCTCCGCGCTGAGGAAGCTGTAGAACGCCTCGAGCTTCTGCGGCAGGCCCTTCGAATAGTCGAGCCGGTCGACCCCCGTCATCGCGCGGCGACCCGCGAGGCTGTCGCGGAAGGCGCGCACCTCGCGCGGGGCGGGCGCGGCGAGGACGCGGCGGAGGGCGTCGACGTCGATGCCGATCGGCAGTGCCGACACGCGAACGCGACGGCCGAACGCCGCCACCTCGAACCCGTCGGCCCGCTTCAGCACCGTTCCCTCGCCGAGCGCGGCGAGGCATTCGGCGAGGTTGCCCGCGTCCCGCCGCGTCTGCACGCCGATCGCGTCGTAGCGCGTCAGTGCGCGGGCGATCGCCTCCGCCTCCGGCAGCGTGCGGAAGGTGGTGAGATGCGGGAACGGGATGTGGAGGAAGAGGCCGACGGTGTTGGTCACGCCGAGCGAGCGCAGCGCGTCGGCAAGAAGGAGGAAATGGTAGTCGTGCACCCAGACGAGGTCGCCCGGCGCCACGACCTTGGTCACCGCGTCGGCGAAGGAGCGGTTCACCGCGGCGTAGGCGGCGAACGCGTCGCTTCGCCGGACGGCAAGGTCGGCCCTGTTGTGGAAGGTCGGCCACAGCGCGCCATTCGCGTAGCCCTCGTAGAAGCCGTCGAACGCCGCCTTCTCGAGGTCGAGGAGCGCATAGTCCACGTTGCCGTAGGCTTCGGTGGAGAGTTCGGTGTCAGTGCCGGCGTTTGCGTGGTTGCCGGACCAGCCGACCCAGGTGCCGCCCTCGGCAGCCAGCGCCTCTGAGAGAGCGAGGGCGAGACCTCCCGGCGAGGCGCCCTTCTTCGGCCGTGCCACCCTGTTGGAAACCGCGACGAGCCGGCCGCCGAGACCGATCCGGCGGGCTTGCAGCAGCCCGAGGCCGATGGATGCGCCTGCCGCCCTTGCCCCGTCGGTGTCTCCGCCCATACCCGCCCCTGTTTTTATTCAGGTATAGACAACGCCTATCTTCATCTTCGGTTCAGGTGGTGCGGCGGATCGCCCTGAGGTGCGCCGCCGTGAGGCGCTGCTTGACGCCGCCCATCTCCGCCCAGGGATCCGGCCCGGTCACGACCTCGCCCACGTGGATGCCCGACGCGCTCTCCAGCGCCGGCAGCTCGTCCCACGACAGCGGCACCCCGAACGGCGCCCCCTCGCGCGCGCGAGTGGAGTACGGGGCGACCGCGGACGACTTCCAGTCGTTGCGCAGGTAGTCGATGAAGATGCGCCCCGTGCGCTTCGCCTTCGTCATGGTGATGAGGAAGCGCCCCGGCTCAGTATCGGCGAGGCGGGAGGCGAAGGCGCGCGTCCAGGCCTTCGCCTCGTCCCACTCGTTGCGCCGCTCGATGGGGACGACGACGTGGAGCCCCTTGCCGCCGGTGGTCTTTAGGAAGGAGACGAGCCCGTCCGCCTCCAGCGCCTCGCGCACCGTGACGGCGGCTGCCTTGACCTCCTCGAACGGCACGTCCTCGCCGGGGTCGAGGTCGAAGACGAGCCGGTCGGGCCGCGTCGGCTTGTCGGCCTTCGCGCCGCGAAGGTGGATCTCGAGGACGCCGCGCTGGACGAGCTCGATCACGTCGCGCGGCTCGCGGATCACTGTCGCGAGCCCCGCATCCTCGCCGATGTCGGCCGCCATCCGCTCGGGCAGGCCCTCCGGGTGGCGCTGGTAGAAACACTTCTTGCCGCGCCCCTGCGGGCAGCGGACGAGCGTCAGCGGCCGTCCCTCGATGTGCGGGAACATCCGCTCCATGTGGTGCACGTAGTGCGCCGCAAGCGCGGCCTTGGTCACCGCCTGCTCGGGGAAGAGCACCTTCTCGGGGTGGCTGAGGGTGACGCCGAGCCAGGTGCTCCCCGTCGCCGGCGGCGCCGGCTCGCGTGGCGGCACCGGCCCGGTGGAGCCGCGGGCCGAAGCGGTCCGTGGCCGTGCTGCGGTCTTCGCGCGGGCGCCTCGCCCGGCGCTCCCTTCATCGACGCTGGGGTCGCCGCCTCCGGCGCCCTCGCCCGCCCCGGCCTTCACCGCGCCGCCGCTCGCGCCAGCCCGGCTCGCGCCGCGCCGCGCCGGCGCCTCCGGCGCGCGGTCGACGGCACTCGCAGGATGGTCGGACGGCAACAGCACCTCCTCCGGTGCGAGGTCGACAAGCCCCGCGTAGACAGGATGCCTGAGGTTTCCGTCGGCCGTGAAGGTCAGGTAGCGGATTGTTGCGACGAGCTCCGGCCGAACATAGCGGACGCCCCTGATCGCAAGCTTGGCACGGAAAGGGTTCTCCTTCGTCTCCCGCGCAGCGAGCGCCTTCAGGACGCGCTGGATCTCCGCCGCGCTGAACCCCGTCCCGACGCGGCCGACAGGGACGAGACCGCCCTCTCCCCAGGCACCCACCACGAGCGCGCCGAGCCCGCCGTTCTCACCCCTCGTGTAGCCGCCGATCACGAACGGCGCGTCCCGCGTGGCGCGCACCTTCACCCAGGCGCCCTGCCGGCCGGACTGGTAGCGGCTCCCCGCCCGCTTGGCGACGATCCCCTCCAGCCCCTGCCGCTCGGCCTCGGCGAAGAGCTCGGCGGCCCGGCCCTCCAGATGGTCGCCGTACTGGATGGTCGTGCCGCCCTCGAGCAGCGTCGCGAGCCGCGCCTTGCGCACCTCGATCGCCTTCCCCCGCCAGTCCTCTCCGTCGAGGAAGAGGAGGTCGAAGGCGACGAACACCGCATCCACCGCCCCGTTCGACCGGAACGCCCGCTGGAGGGCCGAGAAATCCGTCCGCCCCTCGGTGTCGAACACCACGACCTCGCCGTCGAGCATCGCGGGGGCGAGCCCCTTCGCAGCCTCGGCGATGGTCGGGAAGCGGTGCGTCCAGTCGTTCTCGCCGCGGGTGACGATCGCGACGCCGTCCTCCCCCGCCCGCAGGATCGCGCGGTAGCCGTCGTACTTCACCTCGGCAAGCCAGCCCTCGCCTGCTGGCGGGGCGGTGCGCGTCTCGCACAGCATCGGCGGCACGAACGCCGGCATTGCTGCCTTCGCCGGCCGCCGCCGCTTCGGCTTGCCCGGCGCCTCGCCGGTGTCCGAGTGCCACTCGCGGTCGGCGTCGGCGGCGATCTCCTCCAGCGTGCGGCCCGTCTCGACGCTGGTGACCGCCTCGTCGGTGATCGCCTCGCCCTCGCGCGCCTCGTCGTCGCGCGTCTTGATGAGAAGCCACTGCGGCGGCCGCTTCGCCTCCGACTTCAGCCGCTGGAGGTGCCAGCGGCCCTTGAGGCGGGTGCCGAACAGCTCGAACGACAGCGAGCCGGCGGCGAGCCCCTCGTCGGCATCCTTGCCGTCCACCATAGCCCAGGTGCCCTCGTCCCAGACCATGACGGTGCCGGCGCCGTAGCCTGACGGGATCACGCCCTCGAAGCCGGCATAGTCGAGCGGGTGGTCCTCGGTCTCCACCGCGAGGCGCTTGTCGGAGGGGTCGAGCGAGGGACCGCGCGTCACCGCCCACGACTTGAGGACCCCGTCGTGCTCGAGGCGGAAGTCATAGTGGAGGCGGCTCGCGTCGTGCTTCTGGACGACGAAGCGGCCGGCGCCCTTGCGGGCCCGGCCGCGCTTCGGCTTCGGCTCGGGAGTCTGCGTAAAGTCGCGCTTCGCCCGGTAGGCGTCGAGCGAGGCGGCCACCTTACGCGCTTCTCTTCTGCCGCGCCTTCGGGGCGGCCTTGGCGGAGGTGGCCGGCGCCGACTTCTTCGGCTCCTCCGGCTTCTTCGCCCTCGTCCGCCGCGCCGCCGACTTCGCCGGAGCAGGGTCCGCCGCCGCCTTGGCGGGCTTGGCGTTGTCGCCGAGGCTCTTCTTCAAGGCGTCCATCAGGTTGATGACGTTCGACTTCTGCTGCTTCGGCTTCGTGAAGGCGGGCTCCTTGCCCTTCAGCTTCGCCTGGATCAGCTCGCGCAACGCCTTCTGGTACTGGTCGACGAATGTGTCCGGCTCGAACGGGCCGGAGCGGGCCTTGATCAGCATCTCCGCCATCTCGACCTGGTCGGACGAGACCTTCACGTCCTCGATGTCCTCGAAGTAGGAGCGGGCGCTCCGCACCTCCTCGGCCCAGCGCAGCGTCTCGAGGATCATGCCGTCTCCGCACGGCTGGATCGCCACCACACGCTCGCGCTTCGACAGCACGATCTGCCCGAGCGCCACCTTCTTCGCCGCCCGAAGCGCATCGCGGATCGTGACGAACGCTTCCGTCGCGATGTCGCCGTCGGGCGCCACGAAATAGGGCTTGTCGAAGTAGATCGGGTCGATCGCGGCAAGGTCGACGAATCGCGACAGGTCGATGGTGTGCTTGGATTCCACCTGGAGGCCGTCGAGCTCCTCCTCCGTCACCGGCACATAATGATCGCGCTCGTACTCGTAGCCCATCACGATGTCGGACTTCTCGACCGGCCCCTCGTCGGGGACGACATTCTGCATGCGCACCCGCTCCCCCGTCTCGCGGTGGATGCGGTGGAGTGCGATCCGCTCGGTCTGGGTGACGGCGGCGTAGAGGCGGACGGGGAAGGAGACGAGCGCGAGGCGTATGTGCCCCTTCCAGTAGGCCCGGGGCGCCATCAGTGGTTCCTGAGCGCGCGAATGAGGCCGTCCTTCGACAGCTTCGAGCGGCCGTCGATGCCGATCTCGCGAGCGCGCTTGTAGAGATCGTCGCGGCTCATCTCCTCGTAGGCCGGCGACTTGCCGCCCTTCTTGGAGGGCTCGTCGCCGCGCGCCTTGGCGTTCGCGATGCGCGCCGCCTTCTCCTTCGACGCGCCGTCACGGCGGAGCGCCTCGTAGGTCTCGTCGTCCTTGATTTGTGAGCCGTGGGTCTTGGCCATGATTCGCTTCCTCGCGCACACGGGCGCTCGGGGGTTTCTCCCCCTGTTCCGCGGAACGAATCAGAAAGCGGAAAAGCCGGCGAAGGTTCCGCCGGCGTGTCAAGCCCTCACGTGCTCGGCGGCTCGGCGAGGTCGCCGTCGAGGTGGCGCGACAGGATGTCGGCGTACTCCGGCGCGGCGAGGAGGTCGGCCAGCGCGCCGTCGATGGCGCTGCGCAGCGCGTCGTTGCCCTGCCGCACGGCGATTGCTGCGGTGCGGGAGAGCGCCTCGGGGTCCGCCGTCTGCTCGAAGCGGAAGCCCTCGCCAATGGGGGTGGCGAGGAAGTCGCGGCGGGCCATGATCGCCGGCGCGAGGACGCCCGCGAGGCGGCCGAGGGAGAGGTCGATCCACATCTCCTCAGCGGTGGCGTAGAGGCTGACCGCCCGCTGCGGCTCGACGCGGACGAAATCCTCCGCTTGCGCGCTGCCGGCGACGACGCCCCACGCATCCACCCCCTCCGGCACACCCGCGCTCGGGACCACGAAGCGACCGGCGATCCGCACGTAGGGGTTGGTGAAGTCGACCTTTCCGTCGAGCCGGGCGGGGGTGAGGGTCGCGACGGCGAAGTCGATGCGCCGCTCGTCGAAGGCCGCGGCGAGGTCCTCCGCGGCGAACGGCGTGATCGTGCAGGTCGCGTTGAGACGGCTGCAGAGGGCGAGCGCGATGTCGACGTCGAAGCCGTCCCTGTTGCCGAAGCGACCGCGCGAGCTGAACGGCGGGGCATTGTCGAGAACACCGACGCGGAGTTCGCGCGGCTCCGGCGCCGCCGCCGCGCCAGGCAGCCTCGGGGCAGCCGCCGGGGAGGCGGCCGGCGGCTGGGCGCTCTCCGGCGCGGCGACCGGCGCGGTCGACGCCGACGAGCCTTCAGCCGCGGCGGCGCCCGCGGACGGAGCTGCCTCTGTCGGCGCCGCAGGCGGGGCGGCCTGCGCCAGCGTCGCGGCGGGCGCGAGGGCGAGCGCGCCGGCGAATGTCAGGGCAAGGCTCGCGGCGAGGGCGAGCGGGGCAAGCTTGGGCATCAGTCCACCTGTCGGCTGGCGCGGCGCGCGGCGCGAGTGATCGCGGCGGCCGCAGCGTCCGGCTCCGTATCGCCGCGCAGCATTGCGCGGACGGCCTCGGACACCTCGTCGGCGAGGTCGAGATAGGCAAGTCCGTAGCGCGACACAGGAGGCAGCCGCATCGACGGGATTGCCTCCGCGATCTTTCCGAACACGGGGCTCGCGGCGAGGATCTCGCTGTCGGCGTAGAGAGTCGTGAGCGTCGGCGCGAGGCCGAACTCCAGGGCGGCCAGACGCTGCGTCTCCTCCGCGACAAGGAACGCCGCGAGGTCCGCCGCCGGACCGGGATTCGCGGAATGGCGCGACACGCCGACATACCAGACGGAGGCGAGGACCGCCGGCGTCTGCGAGAGGCCGGCGGCACTTGGCCGCGCGAGGGTCGAGATGGCGTCTGCCAGCGTCGACCCGGACACCGCGGGGAGCGCGGTCGACGGGGCAACCAACGCGGCGCTGTTGCCGCTGGTGAAGTCGGTCAGCGCCTCGGCGGGCGTCGTCGCGGCCACGGTCGGCGATCCGACGGCCCCGAGTGTCCCGTTCATCGCCTGCAGCGCAGGGATGAGGACGCCACGATCGTCGAGCGCGGTCGCGCCATAGGAATAGAGCCAGTCGAGGATGAAGGGGAACATCGTCGGGCCGGCGCCGCCGAGGCTGAGGCCGCTCACCCCGTCCGCCGGACCCATCAGCAGGGCCTCGCGCACGTCGCCCCACGCCATCGTCTCGTCGGCCGCAACCACGTCGCTGCGCACGAAGAGGAGCGTGATCGCGAGGTGATGCGGCAGGCCGACGAGCCGCCCGCCCGAGCGCCCGCTCGCGAGAAGCTGCGGGATGAAGCGCGGCGCCTCGGCGGGCTGGTCGAGCGCGGCAAGGTGGGTGGCGAGGGCCGGCACCCACGCCTCGGGGAAATCGATGACGTCGAGCCGACCGCTCGCGACGCCGAAAAGGGCGCCGTATCGCTCGAGCGCGTCGCGGCCGGCCGGGTTTGCGGCGACGACGCGCACCTCGTGCCCGGTCATCTCGCCGAAACGGGCAGCGGCGGCGCGGCAGGCCTCCACCACACGGCCGATGTCGAGGCAGGCGAGGGTGAGGTTGTCGGCCCGGGCTGCGGCGGGTACGAGGCCCGCGCCGGCGAGTGCGGCAGCGAGGAGGGCCACAAGCAATGGCAGGCGCACGCGATCGTCTCTCCCGTTCTGTCCCGCCGCTTTGGCACCGCGAGGGCAACCGGGGCGGCTCTCCCCGGTTCCGACGCTGCAGTGCAGCATAACGCCGGGAACGATCCCCGCCGCGAGGCGCTTCCCTGCGGAGAGCCGCCCCGTGACCGACGCCGATGGGTTGCCCCGGCCGCCGAAGCCTCTTAGACCCCGCCGCGGGAGCAGCTCAAGTGTCGCCCCGTCCGGCGGCCGCCGCTCCCGCCCGCAACAGTTCCGCGAGTCCCCCCCGATGCCGAGCTTCCTGCGCGCCGTCGCACTCGTCCTTGTCGCCGGTCTGATGGCAGGGGTCGACCCGGCGGCGGCCCAGCCGTCGGACCTTGTGGAGATCCGCGACACCGCCCTGACGATGCAGCGGAGCGCGGAGAACCTCGGCGCCGCCAACGAGCGGCAGGCGGCGGAAAATGCGCGCATTGCCGCGCAGCTCAACGCGCCGGAGACGACCACCCCCGTCAGCTTCGACGCGCTCCGCCAGGCGCAGTTCGAGGTCGACATCGCCCGCACCCGTCTCCTGACGCTGGAACATCGGGTCAACGAGCAGGCGGCGCGCGTCGAGGCGATGGCCGAGCAGATCGTCGCCGCGAACGCCGCGATGACCGACGCCGGGGCGGAGACGCTCGCCGGCGTTGTCGACGAGGCAACGCTCGAATGGCTCGCCCGCAGCCGCGTCGCAGCCGGCGACGTCCTCGCAAAGCTTCAGGCGTACCAGGCGCTGTCGGCAGAGTACCTGTCACTCCGGCAGGAGCAGCTCACCATCCTCCAGCGCCTCATCAACCTCGACGCGCTCGCCGATAGCGGCGACCGGGCCGACGATGCGCTGGTGACGCGGCTGCGCGCGCTCGTGGACGAACTGGGCCAGACCGCGCTGTCCCTGTCCAACGATGCCGCTGGCGTGACGGAAATGAATCCCGCGGCGGTTCAGCGCCGCAACCTCCTGCGGCTGCGCTCGGACGAGGCACTGCTTCGCTCCAACGCGCGGCTCACCGACATAGCGATCGTGGAAGGCCGACGTCGCATCGCCGGGCTGGAGCCGCTTCTCGAGGAGCCGGCGGTGCCGACGCGCCTGTTCGACCAGGCGATCGACGCGCTGCAGACCGAGCTCGCCACCCTCGCGCAGCGGCTTGGCACCGTGGCGGCCAACAGGAGCGCCCTCGCCGACCTCGAGCGCGTGCTCGGCGAGCCGGCTGGCGACGTGGGCGCGGCGGAGCCGCTGCGGCGGCGGATCGAGAACCTCGACGTCCTTCTCGCGACGCAGGCCGAGGAGCTCGCGGCGCTGCGCGAGCGTGCCGCCGTCACCCGCGACGCCCTCACCGCAGAGCGCACGGAGCGGGAGCGGCAGACCCTCCTCGACCGGCAGGTCGCGCGGACCGACGCCGCCGCCCGCGCCCGCATCCGCGCCGAGCTGTCGGAGGTGCCGGGCGAGCTCAAGACCCTCTACACCGCGCGCCTCAACGAGGTGCGCTCCGCGCTCGAGGTGGCCGAGCCGCGCCGCTTCGCCCTGTTCGGCGCGGCGGTTCTCGTGCTCCTCGTCGTGACGCTCTACCTGCGCGAGCGGCTCCTCAAGCGCTTCGTCTCGTCCGGTGCCACGCGGGCGACGGAGGTCCCCCTCGAGGTGCTGCGGCGCAACCTCTTCTGGCTCTTCCCGGTCGCGACGTGGGCGATCTTCATGGAGCTCTTCTCGATCTCCCGCACCACCGGCTTCCAGATCCTCACCCTCCTTGCGATCCCCGCCGCGGCGGCCTCGCTGCGCGACCTCACGCAGGTGATCGCCGTCCGCCGCACGCGCGGTACGCAGCAGCGGATCGGCATCCTCATCACCCGCGCGATGGCGGTTGCGATGCTCCTCGTCTCGCTGGTGGTGTTCGCCTACGCCATCCTCAACGAGATCACGCTCCTCCCCTCCACCGAGGTCGCGGTGAACCGCCTCGCCTACTCGGTGTTCGTGCTCGGCGGATTGCCGATGCTCCTCTTCGTGTTCTTCTTCACCTCGAACGGAGGCGGCGGACGCAACAAGGTGGTCGGCTTCATCGCCGCGCTCCTCTCCCTGCTGCCGCCGGCCGCCCTGATCGCGACGGGCGTCGCCGGGCTCGCCGGCTACACGACGCTCGCCGAGGTGATGCTGCGCAACCTTTCGCTCGCGATAGCGATCGCGGCAGCGCTCGCCCTCGCGCTTGGCATCCTCAACGACGTTCTCGAGGGCACCGCGGCGCGGATCCGGGCATCGGACCCGGCGCGCGCCTACTTCGTGCGGCACAACTTCCTTCACCCGATCGCCCGCGCGCTGCAGGTCGTGCTCGTCATCGTCGCGATCGGCGTCGCGAGCCGGGTATTCGGGTGGACCGCCGACACCCCGGGCATTCGCGAGGCGCTGGCGTTCTGGAATGCCGAGCTCTTCACCCTCGGCGGCACGCCGTATTCGGTCGGCAGCGTCCTCATCGGCCTCGCCGCGTTCGCGTTCGTCTTCTGGTTCGCGGCCTGGAGCCGCCGCGTCACCTACACGGTGGTGTTCGGCCAGCTGAAGGACATCGGCATCCGTCAGTCGCTGTCCGTCTTCGCGCAGTACGTCGTCATCGTGATCGGCGTCCTCCTGACGCTGACCGCAATCGGCTTCGACGTGACGACGCTCACCGTCTTCGCCGCTTCGCTCGGCGTCGGCATCGGCTTCGGCCTTCAGAACGTCGTGAACAACTTCATCTCCGGCCTCCTCCTCCTCGTGGAGCGGCCGCTCCGGATCGGCGACATCGTCACGGTCGGCACCAACTCGGGCGTCGTCAGCCAGATCGGCATCCGCTCGATGCGCATGAAGACGTTCGACGAGTTCGACCTCATCGTGCCGAACTCGCAGCTCATCTCGGACTCGTTCACCAACTGGACGCGATCCAACTCGCTGATGCGCGTCATCCTGATGATCGGCATCAGCTACGACGACGATATCGACGAGGCGATACCCATTATCGTCGACATCCTGGGCAAGCAGCCCGGCGTGATGCCGGCACCGGCGCCGCTCGTGACGGCGGAGGAGTTCGGCGACTCCTCCATCAACATCCGCGTGCAGTATTACATCGACCTGCGCGGCTCGATGTCCGGCTTCGTCATCAAGAGCCAGTTCATCCGCGAGGTCTGGCGCCGCTTCCGCGAGGCGAACATCGCGATCCCGTTCCCGCAGCGCGACGTGCACTTCATTCCGATGCGCGCGCCCGCGGGGCAGACGCAGATCGGCGAACGGGCGCGGCACGACCACGAGACCGACCTTCTGAGCGAGGCGGAAGCGCACGCCGACAAGGCGTCCGAGGCGGTCGAAATGGCCGACGCCGACGACGGCCGGGAGACCTTCTGAGGCGGCAGCGCGCAGGCCAGTCGGCCCTTTCTGCCGGCCAGGCGGGCGGCCGCCTCAGCCCAACAAAAAGCCCGCCTGGCGGCGGGCTTTTCCGTCCGGTGCGGGCTTGGTCAGCCCTTCGGCGCCCAGATGGCGCACCAGCCGTTGTAGGCGATCTCACCCTTCACCATCTGGCACGCGCCGACGCCCTCGGGGTCCGCGCCCGGCACCCAGAACACGCAGTTGCCGCAGATCTGCTCCGGATTCGGGGTCTGGTCGACGTAGTTCACCGCGGGCTTCTCCAGGGAGGCCTGCGCGCGGGCATGTCCGACGAGGGCGAGACCCGCGGCGAGGCCCAGTCCGGTCCCGACGAACTGGCGACGCGACATGCACTTGATGATGGTCTTGCCCATAAATCCCGATCCTCTCCGTCTCTATCCCGCCGCCTCAGCTGGCCGGGCTCGTTCTGCCACCTTAGAATAACTCAAAGGCAGAACAGTTCCAAGTGCGTGCGCGCGCCGCACCCGAGAGGCTCACGCTGCTGCCCGATGCGGCATTCGCTGCCCACGAATCGGGTCGACGCGCGACGTCAGGAGAGCTAACCTCCGAGTGTCATCTGGAGTTGACGCTTGTGACCGTCACGTCAGTAACGCCGTCGATGCCGCGACCGGCCGTGGTGCTGGAGCTTCTGAAGCCCATCACCTGGTTTGCGCCGATGTGGGCGTTCGCGTGCGGCGTCGTCTCGGCGGGCGTCGCGGTGGACCCCGTGCGGCTCGTCGCCGGTCTTCTCGTCGCAGGGCCGCTCGTGTGCGCGGCGAGCCAAGCGGCGAACGACTGGTACGACCGTCATGTCGATGCAATCAACGAGCCGAACCGGCCGATCCCGTCCGGCCGCCTGCCCGGCCGCTGGGGGCTCTACGTCGCCATCCTGTGGACGGGGCTGTCGCTCGCCGTGGGCACCCTCCTCGGCCCGTGGGGGTTCGGCGCCACTGTCGTCGCGCTCCTCCTCGCCTGGGCCTATTCGGCGCCACCGCTCCGCTTCAAGCAGGACGGCTGGCTCGGCAACTTCGTCTGCGGCATGTCCTACGAGACGCTGCCCTGGTTCACGGGCGCCGCGGTAATGCTGGGCACGCTTCCCTCGGCCGAGATCCTGGCGCTCGCCGTCCTCTACGGCCTCGGCGCGCACGGCATCATGACGCTGAACGACTTCAAGTCCGTTGAGGGTGACCTTGCGAGCGGCGTCCGCTCCCTGCCCGCCCGGCTCGGCGTGAGGCCGGCGGCGATCCTCGCCTGCGTCACCATGGCCGCCTCGCAGGTGGCGGTGGTGGCGCTCCTTGTCGTATGGGCGATGCCGATCGTGGCCTCGATCGTGGCCGTGCTCCTCCTCGCGCAGCTCTTCCTGATGCGCCGGCTCCTCGCTGACCCGAAGGGCAAGGCGGCCTGGTACAACGCGACGGGCACCTCCCTCTCCGTCCTCGGCATGATGGTGGCGGCCGTCGGCCTTGCCCTCGCCGAGCCGCCGCCCCCCGTGCCGTGCGACATCGCCACGAGCGACGCCTGCGTCGTAGCGCCCCGATGAGCGCCGGGGAGAGCACCGCGCGGGCCTGGCTGACGATCTTCCGCCTTGGCCTCGTGCAGACCGCGATCGGCTCGCTGACGGTCCTCTCCACGTCCACCCTGCCACGCCTCATGACGGTGGAGCTGTCGCTCCTTGCCGTCATCCCGGCCGTCCTCGTCGGCGCGCACTACGCGGTTCAGGTCTCGCGGCTTCGCTTCGGCTACGGCTCGGATGTCGGCGGGCGGCGGACGCCGTGGATCATCGGCGGCCTCCTCGTGCTCGCCGGCGGCTCGATCCTCGCTGCCTGGTCGGTCACGCTGATGGTGGAAAACACGGCACTTGGCCTCGCCGTCGCTCTCCCCGCATACGTCCTCGTCGGGATGGGCGTCGGCGCGGCAGGGACGACCGTCCTCGCCCTCCTCGCGACAGAGGTGGCGCCGGAGCGGCGTGCGCCGGCGGCGACCCTCGTCTGGCTCATGATGATCCTCGGCCTCGTGGTGACCGCCATCTCCGCAGGGTCCGCCCTCGTCCCGTTCAGCTACGCCCGGCTTCTCGAGGTGGCGGGCATCGTGGCCGCGATCGCCGTCGGCGTCGGCACCCTCGCGATCCTGGGCGTGGAACGGAGCCGCGCCGCGCCGGAGCCGCAGCGCGAGCGAAGCGGCGCCCTCGCCGCGCTGGCCGAGATCTGGCGCGAGCCGGCAGCGCGGACCTTCACGGTCTTCGTGTTCATCTCGATGTTCGCCTACAACATGCAGGAGCTCGTCCTCGAGCCGTTCTCGGCGCTCGTCTACGGCTTCTCGCCGGGCGAATCGACCAAGCTCTCTGGGATGCACCAGCAGGGCGTCCTCGCCGGGCTCCTCCTGTTTGCAGCGGTCGGACGCCTCTTCCGCAGCCGCCAGCAGGCGCTGACGGCGATCATCGTCGTCGGCTGCGCCGGCTCGGCGGCCGGGCTTGCCGCGATCGCCACCTCCGCCTTCTTCGCCGACACGTGGCCGCTCCAGCCGACCGTGATGGCCTACGGCGTCGCCAATGGCGCCTTCGCCGGCGCTGCCATCGCGTCGATGTTCTCGCTCGCCGGCGTCGGCCGCGAGCGGCGGGAGGGAACGCGGATGGGCATCTGGGGCGCTGCCCAGGCGATCGGCTTCGGCCTCGGCATGTTCGCCGGCGCCGTCTCGCTCGACATCGCCCGCGCGCTCCTCGCCGACGCCCATGCCTTCGCCGCCGTCTTCACCGCGGAGGCGGCGATCTTCGTAGTCGCCACCTTCGTCGCCCTCACCCTTTCCCGCGCGCCGGAGCGCCTGCGCGCCGCACCAGCCCCTGCATGAGGTCCGTCATGAGACAAGAGCCGGCCGAGACCCGTGATGCCCTGACCTACGATGCGGTGGTGATCGGCGGCGGCCCCGCCGGTGCGACGGCGGCGGAAAAGCTCGCCGCGAAAGGCCGGCGGGTGATGCTCCTCGACAAGGCCGGCCGCATCAAGCCGTGCGGCGGTGCGATCCCGCCCCGCCTCGTCCGCGACTTCGCGATCCCTGACAGCCTCCTGTGCACCACGGTCTCCTCGGCGCGGATGATCTCGCCGACGGACCGCACGGTCGATATGCCGATCGAGAACGGCTACGTCGGCATGGTCGACCGCGACGTGTTCGACGAGTTCCTGCGCAAGCGGGCTGCCGGCGCGGGCGCGGAGCGGGTAAAGGGCCAGTTCACCACCCTCGCCCGCGATGCGGACGGGACGACCGTGGTCGTCTACCGCGCGGGCGGCGAGGATCACCGGGTGCGCACCCGTAGCGTGATCGGCGCGGACGGGGCGCGCTCGGCCGTCGCCAAGCAGGCGATGAACGGGGCGGTGACAAAATCTGTTTTCGCATACCACGAGATCATCCGCTCCCCGGCCGAGGGCTTCGACGGCTCGCGGTGCGAGGTCTACTACCAGGGCAAGCTGTCGCCCGACTTCTACGCCTGGGTCTTCCCGCACGGCCCGACCGCCTCGATCGGCGTCGGCTCCGCCAACAAGGGCTTCTCCCTCCGCGGTGCGGTGCGCGAGCTCCGGCAGTCGACCGGGCTCGACGTGGCCGAAACAGTACGGACCGAGGGCGCGCCGATCCCGCTGAAGCCGCTGAAGCGGTGGGACAACGGGCGCGACGTCGTGGTGGTGGGCGATGCCGCCGGCGTGGTCGCCCCCTGCTCCGGCGAGGGCATCTACTACGCGATGGCGAGCGCGGAGATGGCGGCCGACGGCGTCAACCGGATGCTCGAGACGGGCGATGCGCGCCACCTCGCCGCCGTCCGCAAGCGCTTCATGAAGGCGCACGGCCGCGTGTTCCTGGCGCTCGGCGTCCTCCAGTGGTTCTGGTACGCCAACGACAAGCGGCGCGAGCGGTTCGTGACGATGTGCGCCGACAAGGACGTGCAGGACCTCACCTGGCAGGCGTACATGAACAAGGAGCTGGTCCGCCGGCGCAAGACGGCGCACCTGCGCGTCATGGCGAAGGACCTGGCCCACCTCCTGCGGCTGGTGAAGCCGGCGGAGAGCGCGTCACCTCCCTGACGCAACGCCGCCGGACCGCCTCTTCGCTGGGCTTCAGTCCCTCGCGCGGGCGAGCGCGTCCGCCAGCACGGCGACGCGCAGCGCCGAGGCGAGCGAGCCGTCCTCGCGGCCGCGATCGATGGTGGAGATCAGCGCGGCCACCGACATCGCCTCCCGATCGGCCCACGCGGAGAGCGCGTCCCAGTAGGCGCGCTCGAGCGCGACACTGGTGGCGTGGCCGTGGAGGACGACGGACCGCTTAATCAGGCCGGTCGCGCCGATGCGCTTCGTGCCGCGCATGGGCTCGTTCGCTTTCTGCGGCCTCATGCCGCCGTTCGTCTCGCGTGCGCCCGTGGCGGGCACGGTTCGCGGCAGCCTTCGCCTGAGCCTCGGCGCGCACTTTCTCTTTCCGCGCGCGCCGGAGGTTGACGACCTCGGTCATAAGGACGGGCCAATCATCGTCTCGGGCCGGACGACCCTGTCGAACGTCTCGGCGGAGACGAAGCCGCCGCCGACGGCCTCCTCGCGCAAGGTCGTGCCCTTCTTGTGGGCGAGCTTGGCGATCTTGGTCGCGTTGTCGTAGCCGATCTCGGGCGCGAGCGCGGTGACGAGCATCAGCGACTTCTCCATGAGGTCGCGGATGCGCTCGCGGTTCGCCTCGATGCCGACGACGCAATGGTCGGTGAAGGAGAGCGCGCCGTCGGCGAGGAGCTCGACCGACTGGAGAAACGCATCCGCCATCACGGGGCGGAACACGTTGAGCTCGAAGTGGCCCTGGCTCGCGGCGACGGTCACGGTGGTGTGGTTCCCGAAGACGCGGCAGGCGAGCATCGTGACGGCCTCGCACTGCGTCGGGTTCACCTTGCCGGGCATGATGGAGGAGCCCGGCTCGTTCTCCGGCAGCGACAGCTCGGCGAGGCCGGAGCGCGGGCCGGAGCCAAGGAGGCGGATGTCGTTGGCGATCTTGAACATCGCCGTCGCCGTCGTGTTCAGCGCCCCGTGGGCGGCGACATAGGCATCGTTGGCGGCGAGCGCAGCGAACTTGTTCGGCGCCGTGCGGAAAGGAAGGCCGGTGATGTCGGCGATGTGCCTTGCCACCGCCTCCGCGAATCCCTTCTTCGCGTTCAGCCCGGTGCCGACCGCGGTACCGCCCTGGGCAAGCTCAAGGAGGCCGTCGACCGAGCGCTCGACATTGTGGATCGCGAAGTCGAGCTGCGCGACGTACCCGGAGAATTCCTGTCCGAGCGTCAGCGGCGTCGCATCCTGCGTGTGGGTGCGGCCGATCTTGATGATGTCGTCGAACTCCCGCGCCTTCGCGTCGAGCGCATCGCGCAGGTGCTTCAGCGCGGGGAGGAGGCGGTGCGTGATCTCTTCGACGGCGGCGATGTGCATCGCGGTCGGGAAGGTGTCGTTGGACGACTGCGAGCGATTGACATGATCGTTCGGGTGGACCGGCGTCTTGGAGCCGACGGTGCCGCCGAGCCGCTCGATCGCGAGGTTCGAGATCACCTCGTTCGCGTTCATGTTGGACTGCGTGCCGGAGCCGGTCTGGTAGACGACGAGGGGAAACTCGTCGTCGCGCCGGCCTTCGATCACCTCGTCGGCGGCGGCGGCGATCGCGTCGCCGATGCGCCGGTCGAGGTTGTCCTGCTCGATGTTGGCGAGCGCGGACGCCTTCTTGATGATGCCGAGGGCGCGGATCAGCGGGCGGGGCATGCGGTCGCCGCCGATCTTGAAGTTGATCAGGCTTCTGGCGGTCTGTGCGCCCCAGTAGCGCTCGCTCGGCACCTCGAGGGGGCCGAACGAGTCCGTCTCCGTGCGTGTCGCCATCGTCCGCTCGCTCTCGTCGTCGCCCCCGCCCGATAGCAGCTTTCAGCCGCCGCGGCCAAGGGAAACACGGCGGATCAGTAGTCCTGCGCGGCGTTCGTAGTCTCGGCGATCGCCTCGATGATGCCGACGGCCTTCTGCTTCAGCTGCGGGTCGGAGATGGAGGCGAACGCCCGCACGAGGCGGACCGTGGCGGGGTCGGATAGCGCCTGCGCGAGGGGCGACTGCTCGTTCGACCGCGGCAGGGCCGATTCGCTCGCCCCTTCGAAGAAGTACGTGATCGGCGCCTGGAGCACGAGGGCGATCTGGTGCAGCCGGCTCGCACCGATGCGGTTGGTCCCGCGCTCGTACTTCTGCACCTGCTGGAATGTGATGCCGAGCTGCTCGGCGAGCTTCTCCTGGCTCAGGCCGAGTTCAAGCCGGCGAAGACGCACCCGCGAACCGACGTGTCCATCCACTGAGTTGGCGGAACGCTGGTTCGGTACCGATTCGGAACGCGGCTCGTCCATTGTGGCTCGCTGGGTAGAGAGGGAGATCATCTGTTCTGGTCCTTTTTGTCCGTCTTGCGAGGAACTCCCCGACTGGCCCGTCCGACCCCGCAATGGTGCCTCGTCAGCGTGGCACACTCGAGTGGCCAGAACCGGCGCGACCCAGTCCCCAGAGAGAACCTGCCTCTCCACGCTCTCGGTTCGCCTGACACGGCTTCGCATAGCTCAACCCGGCGAAACATACAACCTATAGCAGATAGTAAGAGAGCCGAGGCGGCGCCTCGACGTGAGTTCCGCCTTCGTTGCCGGAGGCGTCGTGGCCGATAGGGCTCACTCATTAGGGAAAGGAGCATGAACGCTCCGTGAAGGCGATTTCGGCCATATTCTTGACAATTTCCTCTAAGTCGGTCCGATTGTAAAGAGAAAATGGAGAACCGTGTCTCAATGCAGCGCCCGGAGCGGAGCTACGGGCGACGACGCGGTCCGGATTTCGGTCGCACGGAAAAAGTTCTCGGCACGAAGAGGCGCGACGGCGATGGCGGCCGGATGGCTGGACGGGCCGAAAGGCCGATGCTAGAGCGGTGCCGTTGCCGCAGTAGCTCAGTGGTAGAGCGCACCCTTGGTAACGACGTGCCTCTCCCGCGGGAAACCGCGGGATGCAAACCGCTCAAATTCGGGGAACGCTCTGGCCGAGCCGTGCCGATCCCGAGCCAAGCCGCCCGGTCCCTCAGGGTCGCGCGGACGGTGTAGAGACTAGACGGGCGGCACCCTCCCCGGCATCGGCCGGCGGGTGAAGGGATAGTCCAGACCACGAACGCGCGGGATTCCTCGCGCGGCGGCGAAAGCCGAAGTGGGATGAAGGGTGAGGTCGGGAGTTCAATCCTCCCCTGCGGCACCAGCCGGTCCCGGTTCTGCCGCCACCTGCGCGGTCAGACGGGCAATTCTCCCGTGACATTTTGGACCTCGTGCCTCCGCCGGAAGCGCACGGGCGACCGGTTCCCGTCGACAGCCACCCGCGCGACCGGGACGAGATCTCGCGGCGTGCCTTACGAGCTGCGGTCGAGCATCATGTCTTTTGGAACCGCGGAGGCCTTCTTGGGGCAGAGAGGAGCCCGGCCGCCCCTGTCGCAGTCGAGTGCGCCCGTCGACACTCGCGATCTCTGCGGCATGGGACAGAAAGCCGATCAGAACACACTCCTCCCCTCCGGCCCCGCGGCGCCGTGGAGCGCGACGACCTCCGGCATCAGCGTGATCACCCTCGAGCCGAGCCCCTCGCGTATAGGCCAAGCTTATCGGGGAGCGACCTCGGCGGCATTCATCGGCGCCTGAGGCCGGAGATGGATGAGAACCGCGTCGGGCTCCGTCGCGGCTCGCTGGTTGGCGGCGGCGCGGACAAGACCGGCTCCGGTCGCTGCTCCGGCTCCCGGCGCGGCTCCGCATGGGCGGGCTCGGAACGTGCCGGCCCAAGCCGCTGCGCCTCACGCCGCGGCTCCTGCCGCGAGGGCGACCGTGCGTCCCGGCCCGCCTCCACCGCGGCGCGGGACTGCCCGCCCTGCGCGTACGATCCTGTGGAAAACCCCTCCACCCGGCCCTTCTCGTCGAGCGCCGTGTGGCGCGGCAGCTCGCCCCGGGCACCCCCGCCGCCCGTCAGCGACGACGCTGCGCGCGCTTCGGCGGACAGCGGCCAGCGCGCCTTCTCCGCCGCCACCTGGCAGCATTCCACGAGCGCCGTGTTCTTCGCCACGCGCCGGTGCGCCTTCATGTCCCCGTCGCGGTAGGCGTTCCGGATGCGGAGTTCGATCGGATCCATCCCGATCCGCTCCGCCACCTCGTCCATGTGGCACTCGATGGCGAAGTCGACGCCGGTGATGCCGAAGCCGCGCATCGCCGTCGCCGGCGTCCGGTTGGTGAACACGCAGAAGACGTCGGCGTAGACGTTCGGGATCGTGTACGGCCCCGGAAGATGCCCGACGGCCTTGATGATCGCGTATGAGGAGAGCCGCGTGTAGGCGCCCGAATCGAAGTAGCCCACGAACTTGCGGGCGACGATCCGGCCGTCGTTCATGACGCCGTCGGTCAGGTACCAGCGCTCGCCGCCTCGTGGGGCGCCGACCTGCATCTCCTCCTCGCGGTCGAACATGTACTTGCACGGCCGGCCGGTCAGCATCGTGCCGAGGATCGCGAGCGGCTCGTGCAGCGAATCCACCTTGCCGCCGAAGCCGCCGCCCACCGTTCCGCCGATGAAGTGGAGCCGCGCGGAGGAGACGTCGAGGAGCTTCGCCGCCGTCCCCAGCGAAAAGAAGAGCGCCTGCGTGGAGGTGTAGCAGACGAAGCGGTCGTTGGCCTCCGCCGCCGCAATTGCGCCACAAGTTTCTATCGGAGCCTGCTCAATTGGGGACATCTGGTAACGTCCCTCTATGATATGATCCGCTTCGCGGAGCGCCTGCTCGACGTCGCCGTACCGCAACTTCTGATGGTCGTACTTGCCGTGGTAGACGAACCTGTTCCCAGGATAGGTGTCGTTGACCGCCGGCGCGCCAGGACGGATCGCCTCCTCCACGTCGAGGACGTGCGGCAGCGGCTCCCAGTCGACGCGGATCGCGGCCGCCGCCTCCCGCGCCTGTCGCTCGGTGTCCGCGACCACGGCCGCGACGGGCTCGCCCTTGTAGGAGACCTTCTTCTCCGAAAGGAGCGGCTCATCGTCGAGCCCGAAGTCGAGGAGCGAGAGCAGCGTGTTGAGGTTCCGCGGCACGTCGCGACCGAGGATGACGCGCCGCACCCCCGGCATCCGCTCGGCGGCGGAGGTGTCGATCCGCCGGATCCGCGCGTGATGGTGCGGCGAGCGGTGGCATCGGATGTGGAGGAGCCCGTCGAAGAGGTGATCGTCGTAGAACGGCGAGCGGCCGGTAACGTGGCCGGTCATGTCCTGCCGCTGCGTCGGCTTGCCGATCTCGTTCAGCGTGTCGTCGCGCTCGTCGGCGAAGAATTCCTTCCGGAACTCGATCGGCATCAGCCGGCCCTCCGTTCGCCCGCGGCCGACAGGACCGCCGCGATGATCGCCTCGTAGCCCGTGCAGCGGCAGAGGTTGCCCGAGATCGCCTCCACCACCTCCTCCCGCGTCGGACGCGGGTTGGCGCGCAGGAGCGCCGTCGCGCTCATCAGCATCCCGTCCGTGCAGTAGCCGCACTGCGCGGCGAAGTGCTCTGCGAAGGCGGCCTGCAGTGGCGACAGGCGGCCGGCGTGGCCGATGCCGGCGACCGTTTCCACTGCGCGGCCCGCGACGGTCTCGGCGAGGGTGAGGCAGGAGAGGCGCGGCGCGCTGTCGACGAGCACAGTACAGGCGCCGCATGTGCCCTGGCCGCAGCCCCACTTCGGGGTGAGGTCGCCCACGGAGCGGCGCAGCACGTCGAGGAGGTTCTGCCCGTCGTCGACGAACACCGCCTTCGCCTCGCCGTTGTGGGTGAACTCGACCGGCGTCTTCGGCACTAGCGCGATCCTTCCAGCAGGCGGCGGAGGTGCACCCCGGCAACCTCGCGCCGGTACCAGGCGGAGGCGATGGCATCGTCCTCCGGGGTGAGGCCCTCGGCAGCGGCGGCCGCGGCGCGGGCGATGGCAGCGGCGTCGAGCGGCTGGCCGGCAAGCGCACGCTCGGCCCCCGTCGCCCGCATCGGCCGTGGCCCCATGCCGTTGAAGACGATCCGCGGCGCCTCGATGCGCCCGCCGCCGGACGGCAGCAGCGCGGCAACCGAGAATACCGAGATGCCTTTCGGCTTCACGCGGGAGACCTTCAGGAACCGGAACGCGCTGTCCCGCGGACGGGGAATGTGGACGGCCGTGACGAGGACCCGCGGCGCGTTCGGGCGCAGGAGGTCGTCCACCGACATCCGCCGCCCGTCCGCCGTCTCGACGCTTGCGCCGAGGGCGAGGAGCGCTCCGGCAAGGTCGCCATAGGGCGGCGCCGCAAAGAGGTTGCCGGCGACCGTCGCCGCCGCACGCACCTGCGGCCCACCGATCACGCGCGCCACCGGAGCGAGGAAGGACAGGTCGCGGTGCGCCACGACCTCCGCCATGGTGACGCCCGCGCCGAGGACAACGGCCGCGCCCTCGACCCGCACCTGCCTGAGCGCGGGGTCGGTCGTGCGGACCACGGTTTCGACCCCTGCATCCGCCTCGTTCACGGCGCGCATGAGGATCGTCCCCCCGCCGAGGAAGTGCGCGGCGCGCGCGGCGAGCATCGCCCTTCCCGCCTCCGCCACCGTCCCGTAGGTTTCGACCCTCACCGGCACCGCCGCCTCCTCATGCCCGCTCGCCGCCGCGTTCGCCCACATGGGCGCGAACGGCCTCCATGCCGGCCGCATAGATGTTGGTGCCGACCATCTCGGCGAGCTCGCGCTCCCGCCCCTTCGGCGTGTCGAACCGGCTCTCCCAGTGCCAGAAGGCCATGTCGCCGTCGGTCACGGGCAGCAGCCAGCAGTGGGCGACATAGTTGAACAGCGGCACCGGCGTGTCGATGAGGCAGTAGCTCATCGTCATCTGAAGGTCGTCGAGCGCGAGGAGCTGCTCGCGCAGCTCCGATCCGTCCATGAGGTGGAAGCGCCGGACGCCGCCCACCTTGTCTGTCGGCGCGCCGCGCTCCATGACGCTGTCCGCCACGGCAGGGTGCCAGCGGTCGTGGCCATTGAAGTCGCGCACCACGTCCCACACCCGCTCCACGGGCGCGTCGATCACGGTGCTCTTCACGAGGCGGACCATCATCCCCCCTCGAGGTCGGCGATCAGCCGCTTCATCTCCGCGATCTCCTCGCGCTGGGTCGCGATGATGGCGTCGGCGAGCTCGCGAACACGCGGGTCGGTGATCTGTGCCCGCTCGCTGGTCAGGATCGCGATCGAGTGATGCGGGATCATCGCGCGCATGTAGTCGACGTCGTTCACCGTCGCCTGGCTTCGCAGAAGCACCAGCGCCGCCACGAACACCGCCGCGCTGCCGACGTAGATCGCGACGTTGACGCGCCGCTTCGGATACATGGCGAGCATGAACGAGAGCATCACGACCGCCATCATCGCGCCCATGTAGATCGCCATGTAAAGGCGTGTCTCGCTCCAGAACACGTGCTCCCAAGCATAAGTGTTGAGGTACATGAGAGCGTACATGATGACCGTCGATGTGATGATCATCGCGAAGAAGCGCCAGTAGGTCATCGCCGGGTCCTTTCGCATCCGCAGCGCGTTGGACGCGCCCTGCGAAAGGGTCAAGCGCCGCAGCGGCGCATTGTTCCGGGCGAGGACGAGCGTCCCGCTCACCGTGCGAAATGCCGCTTGAGCGCGTCGAACCCGCCCTGGAAGACGTTGCTGCCGATGCCGTCGACGAGGTCACCGGCCACGGCGTCCTCGCACTCGAACTCAGCGGTCCATTCGATGAAGGCGCGGTCGCCGTCGGTGATCGGCGTGACGCGCAGGGTCGCGATGTAGTCCGTCAGCGGCATCGGCGATTCGAGGATCGCGTAGGTGCAGAACATGTCGTAGTCCGACAGGCCGAGGAGCTTCTCCCGGAGCCGGTCGCCGTTCTGCAGGCGGAAGTCGCGCACGCAGCCGACCTTGTCGGCCGGCTCGCCGTTCTCGATGCGGCTCTCGCGGATTCGCGGGTGCCAGCGCGGCAGGCCGTTGAAATCGCGCACGCGCTCCCACACGCGCGCGGCGGGGGCGTTGATGACGGAGGAGACGTAGACGCGCGGCACGTCAGGCGTCGCCCTTCGGAGCGGGCTTCTTCTCGGCGTCCTTCGCGATCCGCTGGAGATCCGACGCCTCGCGGATGAGCCCGCCCATCTTGGAGAGGTTGCCGCCCTCGATGCCGAGGTCCGCCATCAGGCCGTCGATGAGCGGCGCCTGCACGCGGTAGCGAAGCGCAGAGTTGATCACCTCGTCCGTCGCCGTCCGGTTGGTGCCGTCGCCGTTGGCGTAGCCGTTGGCGCCCTCGAGCTGCACGATGCGGATGTCGGAGATCTTCTCGAGCGGCTTCACCGAGGCCGCCACGATGCCCTCGATCCGCGTCAGCAGGTTGCGGCGGAACAGCGAGGCGCGTGCGCCGTCGGTGAGGATGTTCTCCGCCTCGTTGACGAGCCGCTGCGCCTCCGCCTCCACGGCGCGGCGGACCTTCTCGGCGTCGGCGGCAAGGCGGGCCTCCTCCGCCTCCTTCTCGGCGATGAGGACGTCGATGGACTTCCGCCGCTGCGCCTCCTCCGTCTCGCGCACCGTCTTGACGCGCTCCTCCGCCTCGGCGGCGCGGGCGCGGGCGTTGTCGGCCTCGATGCGGGCGGCGGTCTCCTCCAGCGACTTCGCGTAGAGCGTGATCGCCTTCTCCATGCCGGCGAGTTCCACCTCCCGCTCGCGGGCGATCTCGCGGCGGCGGCGCTCGGTCTCGTGGCCGATCCGCGCCTCGTCGAGGCCGCGCTCGGAGGCGATGCGGGCGCGCTCGATCTCCTCCGTCATCGCGATCTCGGCCTCGCGCAGCGCCTGAACGCGGGCGATCTCGAGCTGCTCGGTCGCGCGGCGCCGCTCCAGCCGGACGGCGTCGAGCGCCTTCTCCCGCTCGATCTCGGTCTTCTCGACGTCGCGCTTCGCCTGCACCTCCGCCTGCCGTACGCGGGCATCGGCGGCGGCCCGCTCGGCGCGGCGGGCGGCGAGTTCGATCTCGCGCGCCTCGGCCGCCTCGCGCACCACGCGCTCGCGGTCGATGTCGGACACCTCGCGCTCCTGCCGGGAGGCGATGCGCTCCATCTCGATGCCGAGCTCCATCTCGATGCGCTGCCGCTCCACCGCATCGCGCCGGCGGATCTCGGCGGCTTCCAGCACCCCCTCCCGGGAAATCTCGCGCTCGCGCGTGTCCTGCTCCGCCGCGATCCGCTCCGCCTCGACGATCTTCTCCTTGGCGATCCGCGCGGCCTCGACGGCCTCGTCGGCCTTCACCTGCGCCTCGTCGAGGACGCGGTTGCGGATGATCTCGAGCTGGCGGACCGTCTCGTCGCGGCGGATGCGGTCGCGCGCGGTCTCGACCTCCTTCTCGATAGTGATCTCGTCGATGAGCCGCCGGCTTGACACCTCGGCCGACGCGATCGCCTCGTTGCGCTCGATCTCGCGCGAGCGCGTCTCGGCCTCCGCGCTGATCCGCTCGGCGTCGACCTTCCGGCCGAGGGCGATCCGCGCCGTCTCCACCGTCTGCCGCGCCGCGATGTCGGCCTCGTCGACGGCCCGCATCCGCGCGATCTCGCGCTCGCGGGTGTCCTGCTCGGCGGCGATGCGGTCGGCCGCGATCGCCTTCTCCCGCGCGATCCGAGCCGCCTCGATCGCCTGGTTGGCCGCGATCTCGGCCGCCTCGACGGCCTCCTGCCGCGCGATCTCGAGCTCGCGCACACGCCGGTCGGTCGCGATCCGCTCCTCCGCGGTGCCGGCGGCCTCGGCGATCCGCATCTTCTCGATCGTCTCCCGCGCGGAAATCTCCGCCTCGTCGACCGCGCGGTTCCGGGCGATCTCGCGCCGCCGCGTCTCCTCCTCGGAGGCGAGCCGCGCCTCCACGACGGCGAGTTCCTGCGCGATCCGCGCCCGCTCCGTCGCCTCCCGCGCCGCGATCTCCGCCTCGGCGACGGCCCGCTCCTGGTCGATCCGCGCCCTGTCGGTCGCCTCGCGCGCCGCGATCTCCGCCTCCTCGATGAGCCGCCGCCGCGCGATCTGCCGGGCCTCCACGTCCTGCTCGTTCAGGATGCGGCTTTCAGAGACCGCCCGCTCCTGCTCGATCCGCGCCGTCTCCGTCTCGCGCCGGGAGGCGATCTCGGCCGCGTCGATGGCGCGCTGCCGCGAGATCTCCCGCTCGCGGATCTCGCGCTCGGACTGGATGCGCACCTCCGCGATCGACTGCTCGTTCGCGATCCGGGCGAGCTCGATCGTCTCCCGCGCCGTGATCTGCGCCCGCTCGGCCTCGGTGTCCCGCTCGGCCCGCTCGCGCGCGATCTCGGCCCGCTGCTGTGCCCGGCGGAATTCGATCTCACGCTCCTGCTCGAGCCGGAAGTGCTCGGAGTCGCGCTCGATGTGCAGCGCCTCGCGCTCGGCCTCGAGGTTACGGGCGCGGATGCGCAGCGTCGCGTCCTGCTCGATCTCGTTGCGCAGCGTGCGCCGCTCCTCGATGTCGCGGATGAGCGCCGTCAGGCCCTCCGCATCGAAGCGGTTGGACGGGTTGAAGAATTCGAGCGCGGTCTGGTCGATGTCGCGGATCGCCACCGTCTCGAGCTCGAGCCCGTTCGCATCGAGCGCCTCCTGGGCGAGCTCCTTCACCCGCCGCACATAGCCGTGCCGCCCCTCGTGGATCTCCGCCATCGGCATCTCGGCGGCCGCCGTCCGGAGCGCCGCCTCGAACTTCGCCGAGAGGAGCGGCTGCAGCCGGTCAGGGTCGGTGGTCCGGCGCCCCAGCGTCGAGGCGGCGCGCGAGACCGCCTCGCGGGTCGGGCGGACGCGGACGTAGAACTCGGCGTCAACGTCGACCCGCATCCGGTCTCGCGTGATGAGCGCCTCCTCCCGCCCGCGGCTCACGGCGAGCGGCAGGGTCGCCATCGAGACGGGCGTGATGTCGTGCACGATCGGCCAGACGAAGGCGCCGCCGTCGATCACCACCTTCTCGCCGAGGAAGCCGGTGCGGACGAACGCCGTCTCCTTGGTGGACCGGCGGTAGAGCCAGTGCATCACCCAGTAGATGACGAAGATGACGATGACGGCGAGGATGAGCCAGAGAACGAGCTCTCCGATGAATTCGCCGGTCATGGGCAGACGCCTCCGCGAGTTTGGACGGAGAGTTCAGCCCGAAGCGGCCCGGCGCGCATTGCGGTGCGTCTGATTTTGGGACCGTCAGTCCCCTGGCCCCGTTCCGTCGCGGTGCATCATCGCAGACGCGCCGACGGTCTACCCCCGCGTCATCGCCTTGAACGTTTCGGTCTGCTCGCGGATCGCCTGCTCCGTCGGCAGCCGCTCCATGGACGACGCACCGTAGAAGCCGTGGCAGTGCCTCGTGTTGCGCAGCACGAAGAGGGCGTCGTCGGGCATCGCGACCGGGCCGCCGTGGACGAGGACGAGGGCATCGGGGTTCACGGCCAGCGCCGCCGCGGCCCAGCGGTCGACCATCGCCGGGCAGTCCTCGAGCTTCAGCGCGGTCTTTGCGCCGATCGCGCCGCCCGTGGTGAGGCCGAGGTGGACGACGATGATGTCCGCGCCCGCCTGCGCCATTGCCTCCGCGTCGGCCTCGCCGAAGACGTAAGGGCTCGTGAGAAGCTCCTTCTCCCGGGCGGTGCGGATCATGTCGACCTCGAGCGCGTAGCTCATCCCCGTCTCCTCGAGGTTAGCGCGGAAGACGCCGTCGATGAGGCCGACCGTCGGGAAGTTCTGGACGCCGGAGAAGCCGATCCGCTTCACGTCGTCGAGGAAGCGGTCCATCACGCGGAACGGGTCGGTGCCGTTGACGCCGGCCAGCACCGGCGTCCGCTTCACGACGGGGAGCACCTCGCGCGCCATCTCCATGACGATGGCGTTGGCGTCGCCGTAGGCGAGGAGCCCGGCGAGCGAGCCGCGACCCGCCATGCGGAAGCGGCCGGAGTTGTAGAGGATGATGAGGTCGATCCCACCCGCCTCCTCGCACTTCGCCGACAGCCCTGTGCCCGCGCCGCCGCCGACGATGGGCACGCCGCGGCGCTTCATGTCCTGGAACTTCGCGACGAGTTCGGCACGGGAAGGGATCATCGTCAGCGGGTCCTCGGGCGGGAGTGGGGGCGAAGCGCAGCGCCGTGACGGGCATCACAGCGCGGGCCGGCCGTCCAGTGCATTCTCGGAACATCAGAACGGCGCCGACGCCGGACACGAGAGGACACACCGATGACCCGCACCCGCATCGCCACCGCCAAGGTCGCCATCCTCGCTGCCGCAGTCGCCATCGGTGTCGCGTTCGCGCCGACGACGGCCTCCGCCTCGCCCTGGTGCGGGATGTTCCACTGGGACATCAACTGCTGGCGGTGAGGCTCGCGGGCGATCCGGTGGCGCGCCGCGGCGCCACACCGGCGCTCAGCGGCGGTCATGGATGCTTCTCGTGCCGCCGGGCGGGTCCTCAAGCTGCCGGCGAGACGCGTCCTTGAACTGAACGTTCTCGCGTGGGTTGGCCGCATCGAGAACGAGGGTGTGGAAGAGGTCCATCGCCTAGCCCGCCCGCCGCCGCTTCTCTCCGCCATGAAGGGCACGGAAGGCGTCCACCATCGCCGCCGCGACCGCCGGGTCGTTGATGTTCTGCGGCATCCGGATCAGCTGGCGGTTGGCGGTCTGGCGCACTGTACGGGTGAGCGCGTCGAAGAGGGCCTTGTCCGCTGCCGGATCCCAGAAGGGTTTTCCGGGCGCGTCGAGGGCGGAGACGCCGCCCTCGGGCAGGAAGAAGCGGACCGGGGCCTCCATGCGGTTCAGCCGCTCGCCGATCCACTCGCCCATGCGGGCGTTCTCCTCGGCGGTCGTGCGCATGAGGGTGATCTGCGGGTTGTGGTGGTAGAGGCTCCGCCCGCGGTAGCGCTCCGGCACGGTGTCGGGCGCGGCGAAGTTCACCATGTCGAGCGCGCCGACCGAGCCGACGTAAGGGAGACGGCGACGGATCACCGCGCCGAAGCGGTCGTCCGTGGCAGGGAAGATGCCGCCCATCATCATGTCGCAGACTTCTGTGGTCGTGACGTCGATGACGCCGGTGATGAGGCCGGAATCGATCAGCGTCTCCATCGCCTGCCCGCCGATCCCCGTCGCGTGGAACACGAGCGGGTCCCAATCGCGGCGCAGCATCTCCTGGAGCTGCTGCACGCAGGTCGTCGTCACGCCGAACATCGTGAGGCCGACGGCCGGCAGCCCCGCCGCAACGGCCATGCCGCGGGCCGCCACCATGCCCGCCATCGCGTGGGCAGCATTGGCGAGAACGCGGCGGGTGATGCCGTTGAGGCCCGAAACGTCCGCCACCGAGTGCATGATGGTGATGTCGGACGCGCCGACGTACTGGCGCACGTTGCCCGACGCCACGGTGGAGACGATGAGCTTCGGCACGCCCACCGGCAGCCGGCGCATGGCGGGGGCGAGCATCGCCGTTCCGCCCGAGCCGCCCGCGCCGATGATGCCGGCTATGCCGGACTGCCGCTCGATCCAGCGCTCGAAGGCGAGTGTCATGCCGGCGACCGATTCGCCGCGGTCGCGGGTGAAGACGGCCGCCGCGCCGCGCGGGTGGAACGCCGCGATCTGGTGCGCCGGGATCTCCGCCCCGGTGTGCGCGCCGGAGGTGGAGAGGTCGGCCATCCGGACCGCGAGCCCGTGGCCGCGGATGATGTCGCGGATATAGCGGAGCTCCGCGCCCTTGGTGTCGAGCGTGCCCGCCACGATCACCACCGGCTCGCCGGAGGAGGCGAGCGGGCGGAGCTCGGCCTCCACAGTGCTGCGAACGGCGTCGGCAACGGTGCGGGCGGACTGCTCGATGAGGCGGACTGGCGCCGCCGGCGTCCACCGCGTCGGGATGACGGGATTCGAGATGTAGACCTTCTTCAGCGCCGGCCCGGCGGCTGCGGGCGCCTCGGCGGCGGCCTCGGGCTCGGGCGTCTCGTCGTGGGCGTGGCGGCCGACGCCGAGGAGGCGCTGCTGCAGGTCGCGGTCCGACGCGAGGCCGGCCGAATCGAGGAGGCGATCGACGCGGCCGTTGACCATGATCGCGACTCGCGGCGCGACCTCGCAAGCGACGCCGATATTCTGCTCAATGACGAGGACGTTCTGCCCCTCCTCGCCGAGCCGGACGAGCATCTCCTCCACCTGCGCCACGATGACCGGAGCGAGTCCCTCGGTCGGCTCGTCCATGACGAGGAGGACGGGGTCGAGGAGGAGCGCGCGGGAGATCGCGAGCATCTGCTGCTCGCCGCCGGAGAGCTGGCCGCCGCCGTTCCCCTTGCGCTCGCCGAGCCGCGGGAACGTCGAATAGACGCGCTCCGGCGACCAGGCGCCGCCGGGCTTAGCGACCATCCGCAGGTGCTCATCCACTGTCAGCGAGCGCCACAGGCGGCGGCCCTGCGGCACATAGCCGATGCCGAGGCGGGCGATCTCGGCCGGCGCCCTCCCCCGGATCTCCTGCCCCTTGAAGCGGATCGAGCCGGACGACGGGACGAGCCCCATGATCGCCTTGCAGAGGGTCGTCTTCCCCATGCCGTTGCGGCCGACGACGGAGAGGACGCCGGAGGTGAGCGTCAGGTCGACGCCCTGCAGGGCGTGGCTGCCGCCGTAGTAGACGTTGAGGCCGCGGACCTCGAGGACCGGCGGCCCCCCGCTAGTGACCGCCATGGGCGCCTCCGAGATAGAGGGCCTGGACCTCCTCGTCGTCCTCGATCTCGTGCGGGGCGCCTTCCTTGAAGATGCGGCCGTTGTGCATCATCGTCACCCGTTCCGAGACGCGCAGCGCGACGTCCATGTCGTGCTCGATGATCATGTAGCCGATGTGGGAAGGCAATCCCGTCAGGATCTCGATCAGCTCCCGCCGCTCGGTCGGCGACAGCCCGGCGGCAGGCTCGTCGAACAGGATGAACCGGGGTGCGCCGGCGAGGGCGAGCGCGATCTCGAGCTGCCGCTGCTGCCCGTAGGAGAGGTTGGCGACGAGGGTGTCGCGTGCGTCCGAGAGGTGGACGGCGGTGACGAGGTCGTGCGCCGACTGCATCAGCGCCTCCGACCGGCGCGGTCGGATGAAGGAGAAGCGGCCGCGCGAGACGCCGCGGCAGGCGAGGTACACGTTATCGAGCACCGACAGGCCGGAGAACAGGAGCGAGATCTGGTAGGTGCGGCGGAGGCCGCGGCGGATCCGCTCGTAGGGCGGGAATGTGGTCACATCCTCGCCGAAGAGGCGGATCGAGCCCGCCGTCGGCGGGAAGTCGCCGGTGATGCAGTTGAAGAGCGTCGTCTTTCCCGCGCCGTTGGAGCCAAGGACGGCGCGCCGCTCGCCGGGTTGCACGGTCATGGTGATGTCGCTGAGGGCCGCCAACGCGCCGAACGAGCGGGAGACGCCGCGCAGCTCCAGCGCGTTGGCGGTGCCGGTGGCGGAGAGGCGGGCGGCGACGGTCTCCGCCATCAGCCCGTCTTTCCGGTGAGCGGATCGCGGCGGGAGCGCTCGCGGAAGCGCTTCCAGAGGCCGAGGATGCCGTCGGACGAGAAGAACACGATGGCGAGGAAGCCGAGGCCGATGAGGAGCTGGAAGCGCTCGCCGGCGAGGCCGACGGCGACGAGGAGGTCAAGGGCGAAGGTGCGCAGGAGGACGTAGATGATCGCGCCGATAAACGGCCCGATCGGGTGCCCGATGCCGCCGAGGACGGCGATGATGAGGATGTCGATCGCGGCATTCACGGCGATGGTGCCGGGCGAGACCTGCCCGTTCAACCAGACGAGGAGGACGCCGCCAATCGCGGCGAGGAAGCTCGCGAAGGCGTAGGCCGCGATCCGGTGGGCGGTGACGTTGAAGCCGAGCGCCGCCATGCGCCGCGAGTTGTCGCGGACGCCCTGCAGGGCAAGGCCGAACGGCGAGCGCGAAACGTAGGTGACCGCCCAGAGCGCCAGCACCGCGAGGGCGAGCGTCAGGTAGTAGAAGGGGATCGGTGCGCGCCAGTCGACGCCCCAGAACCGCGGCGCCGCGACTTGGTTGAAGCCATCGTAGCCGTTGAAGATGCCGTAGTTCTGGCGCGCGAGGTAGAACGTGGCGGCGGCGATCGCGAGGGTGATCATGATCGTATAGATCCCCTCCGTCCGAACGGCCAGCGCGCCGACAAAGGTGCCGAAGAGGGTTGCGACGAGGATCGCGAGCGGCACCGCGACCCACCACGGCCAGCCGAGCGAAATCCCGGTCACGCCGGAGACGCCGAAGATCGCCGTGGCGTACGCGGCCAGCCCCGCGACGGTCATCTGCGCGAGGCTGACCATGTTGCCGTAGCCGGCGAGGAACATCAGCGAGAGGGCGATGATGCCGAGGATCATCGCCCAGCCGAGGATCTGGACGAGGATGAAGTCGTTCGTGATCAGCGGCGCGATGAGGAGAAGGCCGCCGACCACCACGGCGGGGAGCGGCAGGCGCGTCACGTCCCACCAGCCGGTCGGCTCGGCCGCGGGCGCGCGGTTGCCTTCGACGACGGCCATCAGCGGCGCTCCCTCACCGCCGCACCCTCACCGTCGCACCGTGGCGACGAGGCCCTGCGGCCGGAAGGCGAGGACGAGCACCATGATGAGGAAGGTGAGCACCACCGAGTAGGTCGGTGCGTAGACGGACCCGAACTGCTCGGCGAGGCCGATCAGCAGGGCACCCAGCGCGGCGCCGGGGATCGACCCCATGCCGCCGACGATGACCACCACCAGCGAAGCAAGGAGGAAGCGAATGTCCTCGCCCGGCGCGATGGACTGGAAGGTTCCACCGATCACGCCCGCCACCCCGGCGAGCCCGGCGCCGAACGCGAACACGACGACGAAGACGCGCTGGATGCGCACGCCCGTCGCCGACAGCATGTCGCGGTCGTCGACCCCGGCGCGGACGAGCATGCCGATCCGGGTGCGGTTGAGGACGAGCCACATCGCGATCCCGATCGCGACCGCGGCGACAAAGATGACGAGGCGCACCACGGGATAGGAGAGATAGCTCACCTCCCCCGTCCGCCGGCTGATCCCGGTCACGAGCGGCAGCTCGATCGGGCCGGACAGCCACTCGGGCGGCAGGATCTGGTAGAAGTCGCCGCCCCAGATCCACAGCATCAGGTCGGCGAGGACGATCGAGATGCCGATGGTGACGAGCGTCTGCTTGAGGTCCTGCCCCTCCATCCGCCGGAAGACGACGAGCTGGAGCAGGATGCCGAGCGCCGCGACGACCACGAACGCGACCACGAAGGAGAGGAGCCACCAGCCGGTCGCGGTCGCCACCTCGTAGCCGATGTAGCCGCCGAAGAGGTAGAGCGAGCCGTGCGCGAGGTTCACGTTCTTCATGAGCCCGAAGATCAGCGTGAATCCGGAGGCGACGAGGAAATAGAGCGCGCCGAGGGTGATGCCGTTGAAGAGCGCCGACAGGAAGACGCGCTTGCGGCCGATGAGGTCTTCGAGTCCTTCCGGCCACGGCGCGAAGATGGCCCAGACGAGCACGGCGACCGCGAGGGCGATGATCGTCGCCCACACCGGGTGCCGCTCGAAGAACCGCGCCATCGTGCCTCCCGGCGAGCTGCCACCGGCGTACCGGCCCACACCGAGGTTACGGCGGGGGACCGCGGAGAGCATACCTCCCCGTCTCTTTCGGCCCCGGCTTTGCCCCGGCTCAGGCGGCGAGCCCGGCCTCCGGGATTGCGAACGAGCGGCGGACCTCGGCGAGCGGGCGGCCGGTGAGCGCCCAGAAGTTCCAGCCCGGCGCGAAGGCGTCGATGCGGGCCGCCGCCCCCGCCGCCCATGCGCGCCAGAACTCCCGCGGCTCCAGCGCGCCGCCGGCGGCGCCGGCGACGGAATTGATCTTGAGCCTGAGGTGCCAGCTCATGATGACGGGGAGGATGTGCCCCGCCATCGGGAGGACGCGGTGCGCGGCGGCGGTGAAGGTGGAGACGAGGAGCTCGCCCCTCGGCTTCGTGTCGTAGCCGGTGAGGACGTGCAGGCTGTCGTGCGGCACGGAAAAGGCGGCGTTGAGGGCGTGAGGCTCGCCGGGGAAGGCGTAGCCGTTCTCGGTGAAGTGGCGGAAGAAGGCGTTGCCGAACGTCTCGGCCGGCAGTGTGGCGAGCGCGTGGAAGCGGGCGGCGAGCTTGGGGTCCGGCGTGCGGTCGTAGACGAGGATCCAGGCGGTCTGGTCATCGCCCGCGAAGGGTTTTCCAGTGATGGATTCCATGTTGGCGCGCGTCATGTCGGCGAGCGCCTCCTTGATCCGGCCCTCGGCGGCGGTGACGACCTCCTCGAGGAAGCGGGGATGAAGGCCGAGCGCATCCGCGTAGCTCGCGGCGGCCTCGATCTTCCTGCCGTCGAGGACGCCGTCGACGAGCGCCATCACGACGAGGAACTTGAGCGCGTCCTCCGCGAAGCCGGTGCCGGCGAGGGCTGCGGCGAGCGCCGGCGGCTCGACCGGTGCGAGCCCGTCCCACGCCGGCGGCGCGGCGCCGAACATGTAAACGGCGCATGCCTCCACGGCCTCGCGGTCCGCCGCGCTCGCCGGCGAGCCGGTCTCTGCGACGCGCCGCATCGCGCCGAGCACCGCCGCGCGGGCCGCCGGCTCGATCCCGGGGAACACCGCCGCCACGTCCGCCACCGTCATCGCCATTCCTCCTCCCGCGACACCCTCTGCCGACGGCAGAGTGTGGCAGCGGCCGGAGGGTTGCAACGGCGAGTTGCGCTCTTGCCGGCTCGACTCAGGCGGCGAGCAGCGAGGCGCGGCGGTAGTCCGTCGGTGCCATCCCGACGTTGTTGCAGAAGAAGCGGGTGAAGCTCGCCTGGCTCGCGAAGCCGAGGTCGAGGCCGATGGAGGTGACGGGGTCGTCGCTCTCCGTCAGCCGCGCGATCGAGCGCTCCATTCGCAGCGTGTTGAGGTACATGTTCGGCGTGATGCCGATGTTCTGCCGGAACAACTTGTAGAAGTGCGGTCGCGACAGCCCGGCGTCTCGCGCGATGCGGTCGAGCACGCAGGCGTCCGACACCCGCTCGTCCATGAGGCGAAGCGCGTTGCGGATGCGGAAGTCACTGACGCGCTGACGCACCAGCGGAACCGTCTCCCGGCCCATCGACCAGGACTGCTCGAAGGCGGCGGCGGTGAGGGCGAAGAGCTCGCCCTGAAAGCGGTCGCACGACCGGCCGTTGACGAGGAGGTCCGTCACCCGCGTGGCGATGGTCGACATGACCGCATCCGGCGTGAGCGGCGTGGCGCCAAAGCGGAGCGCCGCGTGGCCCGCGCCGGCGGCGAGCTCGAGGAACCAGCGCGGGCTGATGTAGAGCGTCAGGAACACCGCTCCGCTCGCCCAGTCGCCCGGCCGGAAGTCGTGCGGCTGCCAAGGGGAGATCGCGACCGCCTCGCCCGGCCCGACCCGGTGCGGCGCCCCCTCCACCACCACCGTCGCCGGCGCACCCGTGACGTGGAAGATGAGATGCCCCTCGCGGTGCGCGTGCGGGGCGAGCGGTTTGTTGAGACGATACAGCGAGGCCCGCCCGAAGCGGCCGTGAATGCACGCGAGCGCCGTGCTCATGCCCTTGTCCCTCCCGAAGACAGGGGTGTTCCGCGCGGGAACACACCGGGGCGTGTCGCCCTCGTTGCGGGCGATTAGGGCATCCGGGACACGATCTGTCAAAAGCTTGCGGCGGCAGACCCCTGTTTCGTCACGGCCGCGTCGCCGCGGGCGTAGAGCGCGACAGGGGAGCGATGGCCGCGGATGGCGGTTGCCGGCAGCGCCCGCCATCCGGCTGCGGCGAGCCGCGCTGCCGTGAACACCGGCTCCGTCACGATCAGGGGCGCGCCGAGTGTCTTCGTCGCCTCCTCGACGCGGGCGGCGACGTTGACGGTGTCGCCCACCACGGTGAACTCGAGCCGCGCCTCGCCGCCGACTGCGCCGACGAACGCCTCGCCCATGTGGATGCCGATACCGGCCGTGACGGGCGGCAGGCCGTCCGCGGCGCGCTCGGCCGACCAGCGCTCGAGCGCGGCGAGGATGGCGCGACCGGTCGCGACCGCCGCCGCAGCGTCCCCCGCTCGCGGCTCGGGGATGCCGAACACCACCAGAGCGCCGTCCCCGATGAACTTGTCAACGACGCCGCCCTCCGCTGCCGCGGCAGCCGTGACGTCCGCGCGGAAGCGGTTGAGGAAGGCGCTGACGGCCTCCGGCGGCATCGGCTCGGTGATCTCGGTGAAGCCGCGGATGTCGACGAAGAGCACCACCACCTCCTGCCGGCGGCCGCGCAGGAGGTCGCTCGCCGTCGCCGTCTCCACGATCCGCGCGACCTCCGCCGGCATGAAGCGGGTGAGCTGCTGGCGGCGGCGGCTCTGCTCCAGCGCCTCGCGCAGGAGGAGCCGCGTCCGCCACACGGCGATGACGAGCACGCTGCCAGCGATGACGAGCATCGTGAAGCGGATGACGTTCGGCTGCCGGGCGAAGAAGGGGTTGAGTTCCACCGGCGGCGCGACCCCGGAAAGGTCGTTCCAGCTGAGGTCCGGCAGCAGCGCAACAAGGAAGCCGCCGATGAGGACCACCATCGCGTAGGCTTGGAGGAGCGGCGAGTAGCGCATCGCGCCGATCGACAGGAGGATCGGCAGGATCCAGATCGTCGGCATCGCGGTGGCGTAGTTGGCCGGGACGCCGATGTTGTCGAGCGACAGGAACAACCCCGCGTTGAGGAACACGGCGTCGGCGGTGACGAAGGCAAATCCATGCCAGCGCCGGTGGAATCGCCGTGACGAGACAAGGAAGGCGGCGATCCCGATAAGGAGATAGCCGCCGATGGTACCTGACGCGATCACCAGCTGGCGCGACAGGAATGCGTCGTCTGTCGGCCTGTCCCCGACCACTTCCGAGAACGCAACGGCGAGCGCGAGGCCGACGACGACGCGGACGGCAGCGACGACGCGCTCGGCCCGCCGCTCCGCCTCGCGGACGAGGTGGTCGAGCTCGGCGTCCGTCCCATTGCGGGCAGGGCTCACCGGCGCGTCAGCGTCCGGCTTACCGCGTCGCGCCAGGCGCCGATGAGGGCGGAGCGCTCCGCCTCGGCCATCGCGGGCTCGAACCGGCGGTCGCGCGCCCAGGAGGCGGCGAAGCCCTCCGCATCCGGCCACACGCCGGCGGCATGGCCGGCGAGCCAGGCGGCGCCGAGCGCGGTGGTCTCGGCGACCGTCGGCCGGTCGACCGGCGCGGCGAGGACGTCGGCGAGGCGCTGCATCGCATAGTCGGACGCGGTCATGCCGCCGTCGACGCGCAGCACCGTGTCCGAGGCGCCGCCCCAGTCGCGGTGCATCGCTTCCACGAGGTCGTGCGTCTGGAGCGCGACGCTCTCGAGCGCCGCCTTCGCGAGTTCCGCCGGGCCGGTGCCGCGGGTGATGCCGAAGAGGGCGCCGCGGCACTCGGCGTCCCAGTAGGGCGCGCCGAGGCCGACGAACGCCGGAACGAGGATCACCTGCTGGTGCGGGTCGGCGCGAAGGGCGAGCTCGCCGGACTGCCCGGCGTGCTCGATGATGCCGAGCCCGTCGCGCAGCCACTGCACCGCGGCGCCGGCGACGAAGATCGCGCCCTCGAGGGCGTAGTTCGTGCGCCCGTCGAGCCGGTAGGCGATGGTGGTCAGGAGGCGGTTCTTCGAGGCGACGCGCTCCGTGCCAGTGTTGAGGAGGGCGAAGCAGCCGGTGCCGTAGGTCGACTTCACCATGCCCGGTTTGAAGCAGGCGTTGCCGATCACCGCCGCTTGCTGGTCGCCGGCGACGCCGCGGACGGGGATCGCGGCGCCGAAGAGCGCAGGGTCGGTCGAGCCGTAGTCGGCCGCGTTGTCGCGCACGTCGGCGAGCATCGCGCGCGGCACGCCGAGCATCCGGCAGAGCTCGTCGTCCCACTCCTGCCGGGCGATGTCGAAGAGGAGCGTGCGGGAGGCGTTGGTGACGTCGGTCGCGAACTCACCGGTGAGGCGCGCGATGAGGAAGCTGTCGATCGTGCCGAACACCACCTCGCCGCGTTCGGCGCGGGGTCGGAGGCCGTCGATGTTGTCGAGGAGCCAGGCGAGCTTGGTGCCGGAGAAGTAGGGGTCGAGGAGGAGGCCCGTCTTCTCCGTTACCGATGGCTCCAGCCCTTCCGCCTTCAGCTCGGCGCAGCGCTCGGCCGTGCGGCGGTCCTGCCAGACGATGGCGCGGTGGACGGGGCGGCCGGTGTCGCGCTCCCAGACCGCCACCGTCTCGCGCTGGTTGGTGATGCCGATCGCCGCGATGTCCTTCGCCTCGAGCCGCGCCTCGGCGAGCGCGCGCCGCACGGTGGCGACCGTTGTCGCCCAGATCTCTTCCAGGTCGTGCTCCACCCAGCCGGAGCGCGGGAAGTGCTGGGCGAATTCCTGCTGGCCGACGCCGACGATGCGGCGCTCGCCGTCGAACACGATGGCGCGGGTCGAGGTGGTGCCCTGGTCGATGGCGAGAATGGGGGCGGTCATCGTCTGTCGTCCATGCGGCGGGTCCGGTCCGTTGCGGGCCGGACGCTCGCCTCTCCGACCCGCCCTGTCAAACGGTCAGCGCGGTTCCTGCACCGCCTCGAGGTAGGCGATGATGGCGTCGATCTCGTCCGGCTCGAACATGAACGCCGGCATGTCGACGGTCGGGTGGTTGACGATGATCCCTTCGGCGAGCGCCTCCTCCAGCGCCTCGACGGGGTAGTGCTCGGAGAGCGTCGAGAACGGCGGCGCGTCGGCGACGGGGCTCG
>JAESGF010000076.1_pt1 | contig 95655 bp, 94 predicted proteins | sample 9269621 | NCBI WGS metagenome assembly JAESGF01 (sample SAMN14515066, study PRJNA621663) | algae metagenome | isolation source: Tolypothrix carrinoi HA7290-LM1 and co-occurring heterotrophs from dry rock... | place: USA: Makauwahi cave, Kauai, Hawaii | collected 2011-01-06
CCAGTTCTTCCGGAGCCAACTGGAGAAGCGTTTCACGGTCTAGTTTCACAGGCAGGTCTTTTTCCATAATTGTGATATTCCGCCTGAGATGTCACACTTGTCAATACCCCTGACCTGAATCCTTACCTTGTACCCAATGATTTTCCCCAGGAAACTGGTACTCAAATCTATTATCAGCTAAAGGTTTTTCCTCAACACCGATCAAGCGTAATATAGTTAGTAACTCAATTTCTGTAAGATTAATATTGTATGATGACCATCCATCATTATCTCTATCCAAAAGCTGAAAAACTGTTCCAAAAATTGCAGAGGAGTTACCTCGGTTAATCTCATCTATAACCAAAGCCACATTTGCTGCATTATTATAGGCTAATTGTCGGTTTCGCTCAAGCCTAGCCCACTTTTCAGTATTCGACAAGTCTTTAAAGTCTCTATCTTTAGTTGGATCGTTATATTTTGCAATAATATTGTTAAAAGCCTGTGTGAGCGCCCTTAAAAAATGACCTTCATAAAATTGGTAACGTACAGTGCTACCTTTTGTAATTGGCACAAGTTTTCCCATAAAGTCGCCGTAGGTATATTCTGGATGAAAAACTGTGCTGACAATATTTTCTGAATTTATTATTTTTAATTGTTCTTTAATAATTTCGTTATGAACTCTGTAGCTTTTCCCAGTTCCAGGGCTACCAAAGAGAATTTTCTGAATAGGACTTGTCATGATTGTTTAGATTCGATGATTGACTGACAAAGCAAGTAATACCAAATTGGCTTTTGTAGCTTCCTTTTCCCCTAGCGACTGGTAGTTACAACAACACGAACAAGCTTCGCTTTAGCCAACTACAGGGAAAAGCAAGTTATTGAACCAAGTTTGGTATGAGGCTTTAGTTATAGAATTCCCCAGAATGTAAACAAACTAACAGCAGTTAGCCGTTAGCTTGCTGGGGAAAAAGCCAAAAAATGTGAATCAGCCGACGCAACGTCGTTTTTTTAGATAAGCTTAAATTTTGTAGGGTGCGATCGCCTAATTCTAAAAGCCCAATTATTCCGAGCGCGAGAATCAAAACTCTGTCCTTGATCTGCTTGTCTGTCTACAAAGACATGTCACAGCAGTTCCACAAATTCGTCCACGTTCAACCCTACTTGTCGGATAATCACACGCAAAGTGCCCCGATCTAGCTCATTGTGGTCGGGGACACTAACTGTAGTTTTAGGTTCTTCACGAACCAAAATGATGTGGCTCCCACGCTGACGAGCTACAACAAAGCCGATTTTTTTCAGTGCTTTGACACACTCTGCACCTGAAATAACAGGCAATTTACTCATACCAGTACGATCTCAACTGTATCGTCGGGTACGGGTTCACCTCGATCTTGAAGAACTTCAATGTAAAGAGTAATCGCTTCAGAGATGTTTGCCACAGCCTCTTGACGAGTTTTTCCCTGGCTAATGCAACCCGGTAAACTCGGCACTTCGACAACAAAATAGCCGTCTTCGCCAGGGTACAACAGTACTTTGCGCTTTGGTTTGGCTTGAGGCTTTGCCACAGTCATTACTTGATTACTCAGTTACTTCATCTGGATGCTAACACTTTAGTCGAATGAGTTATCAGCAGCGATCGCGCTTGATTAGGATAATAAATTATTACTATAAATTCTAACTCATGAAAGTGTTAGTCACCGGAAATCAAGGCATGATTGGATCAGTTATAGAAGCCACCTTAAAAACTGAAGGATTTGAGGTGATTGGCTTTGACTTGGCAAATGGTGACGATATCCGCAACTTAGATTCAGTGCGCGATGCAGCAAGTGAATGTGATTTCATTGTGCATCTTGCAGCTTTGCTGGGTTACAGCGATGAGACTGCTGAAGATATCATGGACACTAATCTTCTTGGTACTTGGCACGTACTTTTGGCAGCAGCCTACGCAAAAGTTAAGCGTATTATCTTCTTTAGCAGCGTTGACGTTTTAGGCATCTTTAAGGGTGAGAGAACCCCAGACTATCTCCCACTTGACGATAACCACCCCTGTTATCCGAAGACTACTTACGGCATTTCAAAATATCTTGCTGAAGAAATGTGCCGATTATTTACTAATAGTAGTGGTATATCAACGATCTGCCTTAGACCGCCAGGTGTCTTTGACGAAGAGCTTTACGAGTATATTCGATCGCGTCGTCAAGCTGAACCAGAATTTGAGTGGAAGCCGTTTTGGGAATATGGCGCATTCATTGATGTCCGCGACTTGACAAACGCTACAATATGTGCGCTAAAATGTCCCGATCCTGGACATGTCGCACTGTTACTGTGCGCTAATGACATTTCATCCGCACAGAAAACAAGCCGGGAATTAGCAAGTTTTCTATTACCGGGCGTTAGTTGGCGAGGAGGTTTAGAATTTGATCGTGCCCCTTATAAAGCACTTATCGATACTACCCAAGCACAACAAATTCTTGGTTGGATACCACGTTACCATTGGCGTGCTTAGGAAAGTTAGGAGTTAAACGCACCAGGTAGCGGAGGTTATCGCAGAGGGACGCAGAAAAAGACATACTCCTGTGCGTATTTCATTTAGTGTTGTAGTGCGGGGGTTTGTGGATTAACTTTCAACCGCTTAAACATTGCTTCTCGCGCTTGCATTGCTAAAGTATCATCTAAAGGCTTTAAGGAAATGGGTTGTTGATATTTTAGCCGCAACGCTGTTTGAATTAACCAATCTGCGACAAAGGGATTTTTTGGTAACAGCGGACCGTGGGAATAAGTGGCGATCGCATTCTGATAAAATGCTCCTTCTGTCCCATCTTCACCATTATTACCCAAACCGTACATTACTTTTCCCAAAGCTTCTACTTTACCCAGCTTAGTGCGTCCGCCGTGATTTTCAAAGCCAACTAAATACGCTTTACCACCCGTCATCTCTTCCAAATCCCGCGCTAGACGAGTTGCTGTAACTTCTATCACCAAGTTACCAATACAGCGCTTAGTATTTTCACCAGGATGCACCGAGACTAAATCAAGTATTCCCAAACCTTCAATCCGCTGTCCCAAACCTGGTTCATAATAATGTCCCAGCAATTGCGGTGAACCACAAGTAAACACTCCCGGAGTACCATTTTCGATTTTATCGCGCATTGCGCCCGCTTTCGCACCTTGCAAATCGCGCATGACGATTTCTTGCTGACGGTCTTGTGCGCCACCACCAACTATCAAATCTACAGACTTTATATCATCTGGGGTTGCGTTTTGAGCCAGGGGTAAGACCCTCACATTATATCCCCGCCATTGTGCGCGGCGTTGTATGGTGATAACATTTCCGCGATCGCCATAAGTACTCATCAACGTCGGATATAACCAACCTATTGTTAATTCAAAACTCATAAATCCTCTCTTAATTAATAATTCATAACTTTCTTTTTCTAACTATGGTCGGCTAATCCGGTGCATATAAGCGAGATGGTGAAGTAATTTCGGTTTGGGTAAGCATATCGTGAATTTGTCCTCAATGGTGTATTTGCTACTAAAAAAATTGCCATCATCAGGTAAATGGGTTGGTGTAAATTTTATTTTGATTGAACTGTTGCCGAAGAAATTCACATTTAACATACTTAGTTTTTAATTTATTTTTGTATTTGAAGTCACAGTTTTTCTAGTTTGACAACGTGTCGTTTTGAAATTTTAAAATATATAACATTATTGGTAGAATTATGGGCATTAAGCCGTAAGATTACAGGGTGCATTCGGTTGATTTAAACACCGTCAAAATTACCATATGGATTGTAAAACGGCTACTTTGGTCTACCAAACTGAGAACCATCTCGAAAAAATTAGGGAAATATTTCCCGAAGCTTGGAAATTTTTAGAGGAAGTATCTTTTGCGTATGTTCAAGGCACATATGACAAGTTTGACTCGGATATTAGAAATTTGGTAGGTGAAAAACCTTTCAAATTTAGAATGGTTCACCGCGATGATAGAGACCAACTCACCAAAGACCTTTCCGACTTATTAGGAGATATTACATCGCGTTTACTACTAGAAAAGCATTTTTCGCAAGTAGTTGGTCAGCAAGTATTTTTCAGCACAATTTGTTGTAACAGTCACTTGACAACCGACCACGAATTAACTTTGGAAGAAGTTCTACCTTTACAACGTGCAGCTGTGAAGTTGCAATAATTGGGCATGGGGCATTGGGCATGGGGCATGGGGCATGGAAAGAATCTCTCCCAAATCCAATTCTCAATGCCCATTGCCCATTGCCCAATTCCCAATTCCCAAATTATCTAATTTTCCTACCCGTCAGCGCTTCTCGCACATCTAGCATGGCTGTATAAGTAGGTAAAATATGTAAAGTTTCGTTAAGTGGGGTGCGTTCTAAAGCAGTATTGATAGCTTGACGCAAATTTTCTTCCACAATTAGATTAAAATTGCTTTGGGGAGAAGATTCGCTGTAGCGAAGACGTAACGCCATATCATAAGCGCGATCGCCACTAACTACCAAAGTACCTCCACGTTCTACCAATTTCTCGGTATCGACATCCCAAATCCAAGAAACATCTTCGCCATCTTGGATTTTATCATTCAACACTAGCAAAGTTGTTGTATCACTGCTTTGAGTTACTACGCGAATAGTTTCATTTGTGCCTACAGGATTTTTGGATAACAGAATTATGACATTTTTGCCATTAATTTTTAATTCTTCAGCACGACCAAAAGCAGCTTGAAAGTTAGGAATTGCATCGCGGATAATTGCTTCATCAACACCTAATTCTTTCGCCGCAGTAGCAGCAGCTAGAGTATTATATTTGTTATACAACCCAACGAGAATTTGCTGCCATTCGCTGCTATCAAGCGTTGGTTTACTTCTACTAAAGCCGCAACTAGGACAGGAATATTCACCCATATGGGATAAATAAACTCCTTTGTAGTTTAAAGCGTGCCCGCATTTGGGACAATAAATAGAATCAACAGCATGGGGAATTGCTTCGAGATAGTTTTCTGGTTCATTCAAACCAAAGAATGAGACTTGTTGCTGAGATAATTGTTGACCAAGATAACAGATTGTTGGATCGTCAGCGTTAGCGACAACGATAGTTTGAGAAGGTAAAGTAGCGATCGCTTTCGTCCAACGCTTACTAATAGTATCAACTTCCCCATATCTGTCAAGTTGGTCGCGGAACAAATTTAAACAAAGAATCAGCTTTGGTTGAATTGGTGCCAAAACAAGAGGCACAATATTCTCATCCACTTCTAAAATGGCGTAATCAACATCCAGCTTACCTAGCAAGTTGGAATTTTCCATCAACGCCGTCATCAAACCATTTTCCAGGTTTGCACCTGTAGAATTATGCGCTACGCGGTAGCCTTGACGTTGTAGTATCTCACATAAAAGCAGCGATGTCGTGGTTTTCCCGTTAGTACCAGCAATTAAAATTACCCCGTTTTTGACTTGCTGACTCAATAACTGCAATAATTGGGGTTCAATGCGACGAGCAATTGAGCCTGGTAATACACTAGCAGCACCCAGACGAAGCGATCGCACTCCAAAAGTTACACTTTTCGCTACCGACACCGCAAAGCCTAGTCTCAGTCTATCTATAAATTTAATTTTTCCCACATCTGTATCCTAATTTTCTCGCGGTTACTAGCTTATAGCCACAAGGGGACAAGGGGCAGGGGGCAGGGGGACAAGGAGGACAAGGAGGAATTTCTTCCCCATCTCCCTTGTCTCCCCCATCTCCCCCATCTCCCCCATCTCCCCATCTCCCCCATCTCCCCCATCTCCCCCATCTCCCTTGTCTCCCTTGTCTCCCCCATCTCCCCATCTCCCCCATCTCCCCCATCTCCCCCATCTCCCTTGTCTCCCTTGTCTCCCCCATCTCCCCATCTCCCTTGTCTCCCTTGTCTCCCTTGTCTCCTTGTCTCCCCCCCTCCCCCTCTCCCCTCATCCCCCCTTCAAGCGTTATCTTAAAACTTGGTACTTCGGCGTAATTATATATCCGGTTTAATTCGCTTTATTCAGTACAAACTCACGCAGTAGCCGAACAAAATTGAGGTTAAAAGGTTTCTTTTGATGACTGGTATAAAGTTAAATTTTTCACCCAAAATTATTTTTTCCTGGTGGCATTTTTTCTCTAAATGCCTGTTGCTGATAGCTTGCCTGTTCATCATTGGGATTCAGCCCGCATTTGCAAGTATCAATAATGATACGTATGATGGCAATATTTTTGTCGTCTATGCTGGCAATGGTTCGCTGGTTCCTCCAAAACAGACCCTCGCACAAACTTTATCAGAACATAAACCCGCAGTATTAGCGTTTTATGTGGAGGACAGCAGCGATTGCAAGCAATATGCCCTTGTAATTTCACGAATACAAGAATTCTATGGTCGCGCCGCAGAGATTATACCTGTAAGTGTGGATAGTATCTTACCCAAAGAAACTTATGCTACCACAGAACCAGGTTATTACTACTCTGGGGCTGTTCCCCAAATCGTGGTGTTTAATCAGTCGGGTAATGTAGTTTTGAATAAAAACGGTCAAGTGCGGTATGAAGAAATAGACGACAGATTGCGCGAAGTGTTTGATTTATTACCCCGTGATAAATCAGTGGAGTTAAAACGGCGTTCCTTCAATGAGTTAAATAGTGAAATAACTGAATAACTTATGAGGCAGACAAACTGAGTCTGCCCTAATTTTTTTTTGTGAAATCAGATACGACATAGTGATTGAAATCAGGAGATAATATCTAAATATTACGATGAATAATCAGGCAATAATCACAAAATCAATAACTAGGGACTGGGGAATGGGGAATGGGTAATGGGTAATGGGTAATGGGGAATGGGGCATAGGTTTGGCTGTGCGTTGGACGGGTTCCCCGGCAGACGCGCATCTGCCGTCATGGGGCATAGGTTTGGCTGTGCGTTGGACGGGTTCCCCGGCAGACGCGCATCTGCCGTCATGGGGCATTGGGCATGGAAAGAATCGTATTTATTCACCCACTCGCTTTCTTGAACTTCTTTAATTCCCAATGCCCAATGACGGCAGATGCTCCACTTGGTCCGACACCAAGACCGCACAGCCAAACCTATGCCCAATTACCAATTACCTTTTTCCCAATTCCCAATGCCCAATGCCCTATGCCCTATGCCCAATGCCCAACCAATGACTAATAGAGTGTGTTCTCATGTCAAAGGTTTATACTACCGAGGAACTAATCCAAATTTTACGTTCTGAACGCCAAGCCTGTCTCAAGGGTGAGCGTTTAAAGTTAGAGGTCACTGTCTCTGGCAATCCTTTAATTGACCAGTTTATCAAAAGTGATGGGCTACAAAAATTTACTGCATATGAAGATTTTAAAGCCGCTATTCACGACTATCAAAAAGAATACCAAGTTTCCGGAATTGTCTGGCGCAAGGTAACTATTAAAACTAAAACTTTGCGATATCCAGAAGTAGATTCTCAATTAATTGCTTTACCCGGCGATGTGGAAATATTAAAAAATGCTAAAAGTTATCTTTTGAATTTTTGGGATGAAGTAACAGATGAAATGGATTTGTACTTGAGTTTTAATAATAGCAAACAATACCAAAATATTATCAAAGCTGATGTAGAGAGAATTGCTCAAAGAACAGAATGGGCAAGTTTATGTGTGTTTGAAAATTCTAACTTTTTGGAAATAATTTTGCAGTTGGGATGGGGTAAACCAGAAGAAGCCAGTTATAAACGAGGAAGACCCCATTCTGGTAGTGAGTATATTCACGCAGTCAATCCGGGTAATCGTCCGATTGGTTAAATATTGTAGTAAGCACGGAGAGTGCTTAAAAGCGCTCTCTGCGCTTACTACGAATTTAAATTACATTTGCTGTCAGTCCCAGGCACGAATCACCATAAGATAATTAGCGCGGAGATTCAAAAAATGAGGACTATTTTATGGAGATTTTGCCAGAAAATTTGCGTTATTTGCGGGGACAGGTGGCAATTGTTACGGGTGCTTCACGGGGAATTGGACGAGCGATCGCACTCGAATTAGCGACACAAGGAGCTTATATAATTGTCAATTATGCCAGTTCTAGTCGCGCTGCTGAGGCATTAGTAGAAGAAATTACAACAGCGGGAGGTCAAGCTTTAGCACTACAAGCTGATGTTTCCCAAGCTGAACAAGTAGACGCACTATTTAATAGCGTCATGGAAAAATGCGATCGCATTGATATCTTAGTCAACAACGCAGGTATCACCCGCGACACATTGCTGTTGCGAATGAAGCCGGAAGACTGGCAAGCCGTAATAGACTTAAACTTAACTGGTGTATTCTTATGTACACGCGCCGCCAGTAAAATCATGCTCAAGAAACGTTCCGGGCGAATTATTAATATTACCTCCGTTGCCGGACAAATGGGCAACCCCGGACAGGCAAACTATAGCGCCGCTAAAGCAGGCGTTATCGGCTTTACGAAAACCGTCGCCAAAGAACTTGCATCTCGCGGGATCACCGTCAACGCCGTCGCACCTGGTTTCATCGCCACCGACATGACCAGCAAACTCAGCAATACTGAAGAAATTCTTAAATTTATTCCCCTAAATCGCTACGGTCAACCCGAAGAAGTCGCCGGTATGGTGCGCTTCCTCGCCGCCGATCCCGCCGCTGCTTACATCACCGGGCAAGTCTTTAACGTCGATGGCGGAATGGTTATGGCGTGATTGAAGGAGAGGGGGGGAGGGGGAGAGGGGGGGATGGGGAGAGGGGGGGATGGGGAGAGGGGGGGATGGGGAGAAAGAAGAATTATTCTCCTTGTCCCCACGCCCGTCGCCCTTGTCCCCTTGTCCCCTTGTCTCCCACTCCCCCACTCCTCACACCGTCGCCCGTATCCTCTGCCAGAGAGTGAAGCCTAAAAGGATAATGATGCCGCTGAGGGTAGCAACCATCACTGCTAAACTCATGTTCTGTGTTCTCATTGCCAGCAAGTTGAAAATCAAAGTAATTGACCACAAAGTAAACCCAGCGTTGCGCTGGGATAAACCCCAAGCTAACAAGCGGTGGTGCAAATGGTCTTTACCGGGGGTACTCATGGGATTTTTCCCTGCCATCAATCGCTTGACTACCACTTGAGTGGTGTCTAGCACTGGCAACAGTAAAAATAACACTGTCGGCACCAGGGAAAACACGGTAGTTACTTGGAGTTTACCGAGAATACTGGTTGCCGCTAGCACATAGCCAAAAAAGTATGCCCCAGCATCACCCATAATGATTCGCGAGGGGTGGAAGTTGTGACGCAAAAAGCCCAGCGCCGCTCCCCCCAATGCTGCTAAAACTAAAGTTGCTGCTGCCCGATTGGGAAATTGAGCAGAAACTGCCAACAAACTCATGGCGGTGATAAAGCTGACTCCTCCCGCCAAACCATCCATACCATCCATCAAATTGATGGCGTTGGTAATTCCTACTACCCAAAACACCGTCAACAACATTGACAAAATTGAGTCAAAGGGAGTGCCAAAATTTATATCAATACTGATGCCATTAGCAACTAGCAATAGTGCGGTGAGAATTTGAGTAAACATCCGCACAGACGGGGGTAAGCCGAACTGATCGTCTATAAAGCCGACAAGAACTAATATTGAACCTCCGAGTAAAATACTCAGCACCTGCACCAATACGTTTTGCACTTCGATTGGTCGCAAGAGGCTAGCTAGTACCAACGCGGCAATTACTCCGCTGTAGATAGCCAAACCCCCCGCATTGGGCAAAGGTTCTCGATTTAGTCGTCGTGCGTTTGGTTGGTCAGCCCAACCGACGCGCAAGGCAAACTTGCGTAAAGTCGGAATCATACGCCACGTAACTAGCCAAGCCAAAAGAAACGTAAATACTACCGCTAACCAGCCGGAACCGCTAGGTTTAGCTATACCAATAGACTGAAGGGAGTCGTATAGATTCATCTCCCGATTTAAGCATTACTGCCAATAGCCGACATGAGCATCAACTGTATATTAATCAATTTTTTTCCATTTATTTGTAAAATGAACTGCTTCCTCAGTTAGCACTCAAAGCTATTGAGTGCTAAATTGTCTATTGGAAGCGCTAGAGAAGTCAAACATGGCAAAAATTGTTGCATTCGATGAAGAATCCCGTCGGGCACTAGAAAGAGGCATTAACGCCCTTGCCGATGCGGTAAAAATCACTTTAGGTCCAAAAGGTCGCAACGTCCTTTTAGAAAAGAAATTTGGTGCCCCTCAGATCGTCAATGATGGTATCACCGTTGCCAAAGAAATTGAACTAGAAGATCCGCTAGAAAATACTGGCGCGAGACTGATCCAAGAAGTGGCGTCAAGAACCAAAGATGTGGCGGGAGATGGCACTACCACCGCTACAGTTTTGGCACAAGCGTTAGTCAAAGAAGGTTTGAAAAACGTCGCCGCAGGCACGAATCCAGTAGCTTTAAAGCGGGGGATCGACAAAACCATCGAAGCGTTGGTGCAAGAAATTGCCGCCATCGCCAAACCAGTTGAAGGTAGTGCGATCGCCCAAGTTGCCACCGTGTCAGCTGGTAACGATGAAGAAGTCGGCAATATGCTTGCCGAAGCGATGGAAAAAGTCACCAAAGACGGTGTAATCACTGTTGAAGAATCCAAATCGCTAACCACTGAGTTGGAAGTTGTTGAAGGGATGCAGTTAGATCGGGGTTATATTTCCCCCTATTTCATCACCAACAACGACCGAATGACGGTGGAATTTGAAAATGCCCGCATTCTGATTACTGACAAAAAAATCAGCAGCATTCAGGATTTAGTGCCAGTCTTGGAAAAAGTCGCCCGTTTGGGTCAAGCTTTGCTCGTTATCGCCGAAGATGTAGACGGCGATGCTTTGGCAACTTTGGTTGTGAACAAAGCAAGAGGTGTGCTGAGTGTCGCTGCGATTAAAGCCCCTGGTTTTGGCGATCGCCGCAAAGCAATGTTACAAGATATTGCGATTCTCACCGGCGGACAAATGATTTCTGAAGAAATCGGTTTAAGTTTGGATACCGCTACTTTGGAAATGCTGGGAACTGCCCGGAAAATCGTTATCGATAAAGAAAGCACCACCATTGTAGCTGCCGGTGAAGCCAGTTCGGATGTCCAAAAGCGGATTGGTCAAATTCGCAAACAGTTGGAGGACACTGATTCCGACTACGACAAAGAAAAACTGCAAGAACGCATCGCCAAGCTAGCTGGTGGTGTGGCAGTGATTAAAGTCGGTGCGGCAACCGAAACCGAACTCAAAGACCGCAAATTGCGGATTGAGGATGCCCTCAACGCTACTAAAGCCGCTGTGGAAGAAGGAATCGTTCCGGGTGGGGGAACAACCTTGATTCACTTGGCGAAGAAGATTGAGGAAATTAAAAATCAACTCGACACAGAAGAAAAGATTGGCGCTGATATTTTAGCGCGATCGCTCGAAGCTCCCCTCCGTCAAATTGCAGATAATGCCGGTGCTGAAGGTTCGGTTATTGTTGCCAGAGTGCGCGAAAGCGATTTCAACATCGGCTACAACGCTGCTACAGGCGAATTTGAAGACTTGATTGCTGCTGGGATTATTGACCCTGCCAAAGTTGTGCGTTCAGCTATTCAAAACGCCGCATCTATCGCAGGTATGGTCTTAACTACCGAAGCGATCGTTGTCGAGAAGCCTGAGAAGAAACCCGCCGGCGGTGCCCCTGACATGGGCGGCATGGGCGGTATGGGCGGCATGGGCGGCATGGGCGGCATGGGCGGCATGGGCATGATGTAGTCCAGAACTGGGGACGCTTGGACTGGGTAATAAAGCCCCACCCCAATCCCTAATTTCCGTCATCAAATCCTGTAAGGGCGGGGTTTTCCCGCCCTTTTTGATATAAATATTTTTGCAGCGGTTTGTCTGACAAGGACAAACTGTTTTTTTATCGTCGCTTCGCTCCTGGGTGTGGGGTTGCAGTGATGGGGTGTGGGGAATACCTTGAAGAATGCTCACACCCCGCCCCAGGAGCATTCGGGTTTAAGACCCCACCGTCTTACGGTGTATAAAGGTTGGTTGGGGTTAGAATCCCCATCCAACCGAACCCTACACCCCACACCCTACCCCCTACACCCTGTTCAAAAGATTATTTTATTTTTCGGATTGTATTCTCAGCAAGAAGATGCTAAAACACTAAAACAAAAATAATGTAATTTTTCATGAGAAAACCAAATAGTATAAAATGACCAATTTCAATTATTCAGATTAATGTTAAAAAAAACTAAATAAATCTATCTTGCGTTTTTGCCAGTTCAAAATTCAAGGAAAGATAATTTTTGACTAATTAATGACTTGTTACAGGTAAAAGTACATGATGAGAAAACTTCGTCGCCTTCCTCTAAAATTAGTTAAGCCAAAAGATGATGAGGAAGACTTTTTTCACCGACCGGGTGATATGCCGGGAACTATCATCGTTGATGCCGACGCTCCACCACCGATAATGTTCCTGATTGATTATAACAAGACTAACGTGATTCGCAAGCAACTGAATACACCAGAGGAGTGTACCCCCTATCTGGATAAAGAATCTGTTTCTTGGGTGGATGTGCAAGGTTTAGGCTGTATGGACACTTTGCAACGTTTGGGAAAGGTGTTTGATTTGCATCCTTTGGTTTTAGAAGATGTAGTTAATGTCCCAGAGCGTCCCAAAATAGAGGATTATAACGATCAATTAGTGATAATTTCGCGCATGGTGGTGCCAAAAGAGAGAGTATGTGGCTTTTATAGCGAACAAGTGAGTTTGGTATTGGGGAAATATTACCTGCTGACAGTGCAGGAGGAACCAGAGCATGATTGCTTAGAAGGAGTGCGATCGCGTATCGATAAAGGTAAAGGCATTATCCGCTCATCAGGAGCCGATTATTTAGCTTACACTCTGTTAGATGCGATAATTGATGGGTTTTTCCCTGTGCTGGAGCTTTACGGCGATCGCATTGAAGAGTTAGAGGAAGAAGTCATAATCAATCCTAGCCCCAAAACTTTACAAAAAATCTATCAAATTAGGCGAGAATTACTGCAACTGCGTCGCGCTATCTGGCCCCAGCGGGATGCAATTAATTCTTTAATTCGAGAAGGCAACGATTTAATCAGTGACGAGGTGCGAATCTACTTACGAGACTGTTATGACCATGCAGTACAAGTGATGGACATGGTGGAAACCTACCGAGAACTTGCATCTGGGTTGATGGATGTGTATCTTTCGGCAGTCAGTAACAGAATGAATGAAGTCATGAAGTTTTTGACGGTGATGTCGTCGATTTTTATTCCATTAACTTTTGTTGCTGGAATATACGGCATGAACTTCGATACGGAAAAATCGCCCTGGAATATGCCTGAGTTGGAATGGTATTGGGGTTATCCACTTTGTTTAGCAGCAATGGCAGCGATCGCAGGTGGGTTGATATTTGTATTCTGGCAGCGCGGCTGGTTTGAGAACTTTTCCAAAATCGACCAAAAGTGACAATTTGAGATTGGCAATGAATAGAATATCCAAACACATTAGCAGGGAGTCTATATTCTAAGTTATGAGAGGAACAGGCGATCAGAATTTATTTGTTTTGACGTTTTATATAATTGGTGTCACTTACACTTTCAATCGGATGATTGAATCAATCGACGACCAAATTAAATTTGAATATCAAAAAAAAGACGTCGATCAACAACTTCAAGAACAAAATATCCAAGACCATGTGGGTATTTCTTTTAAATTTAAACCCTCAAACTCACTTGAAGACGTCAAAGAGTTGTCAATTAGCATTGAGAATAAATCCGATAATCTTGCCGTATACGTTGACTGGGACAATAGCTCGATAGTAGTCGAACATAACAAGCAATCGCGCAGAGTAATTCGTAAATCACCAGACTTAACCCGCGACTTAGCTGTACCGCAAAGTCCGAGCTTAGTTGCTCCCAAGAAAACACTTACAGAAGCGGTGACAGCAGAAGATGTTTTCCAGCGCGATCAAGTAGCCGGAACCTACACACCCCAAAAACCGATAGTTAATATTACAGGGCTGGAAAAAAGTCCCGTCAAAGCGCAAAGGATTTTGTACAGCGACTTTATGAAGCAAAGAAAAAACTTGAACTTTTCGCTACAACTAGTGCTAAGGATATCTGAGGTGCGTGTCGGTCTAACTCCAGGTGTGAATATCCCTCCTATGTGCATTATAAATTGTCCCTTCGTAGTTAGAAAACTACCTTGGACATACGCTCTACCTTGGAATAAAAAAAGATAAGTTAATCTCAAACCGGACACACGACCCCATCCAAGATTACACTTGATCGTGGGAGAGAGTAGGCGCAGGCGGTTGCAGATCAGTTTCCTTGAAACTGGTTTGAGGAAAGTCCGGACTCCCGAAAGACCAAACTTGCTGGATAACGTCCAGTGCGAGCGATCGTGAGGATAGTGCCACAGAAAGATACCGCCAAATAAAGTTAGGAATTAAGAGTTAGGAGTGAGGAGTTTTTAATTCATAACTCATAACTCATAACTAATAACTAATTTGGTAAGGGTGCAAAGGTGCGGTAAGAGCGCACCAGCAGCGTTGAGAAGCGCTGGCTCGGTAAACCCCGGTTGGGAGCAAGGCGAAAGGAACTACGGTTGGTCTTTTACCAGTTCCGTTATAAAAGAGCCGCTAGAGGCGTTTGGTAACAAGCGTCCCAGATAGATAACTGCCCTCGCAAGAGAACAGAACCCGGCTTACGATCCGACTCTCTCCCCCATTTTTGTCCAATGCCCAATGACCAATGACCAATGACCAATGCCCAATGCCCAATGCCCAATGCCCAATGCCCAATGACCAATGACTCTCGCTTATCCACGCCGTCAACGGCAGCTTGAAAGCTTAGTACAAAAATTAGGTCTGTCAACACAAGCACCTATAAAGTGGCAGCTTCTTGACTTAGCGCTGACTCATCCGACTGTCTCTGAGTCGGCAAATTATGAACAACTGGAGTTTGTCGGCGATGCGGTGGTGCGTCTGGTGGCGGCTGTTGTGTTGTGGGAAAATTATCCTGATTGCCCAGTGGGAGATTTTGCGGCAATTCGTTCGGTGTTGGTAAGCGATCGCATTCTCGCTCAATTGGCAAAAGAATACGGTTTGGAGCTATATTTACTCGTCGCTGGCAGTGCTACCGCTGATAAAGTTGGTCAAGAGTCACGACTGGCAGATGCTTTTGAAGCCGTCCTCGGAGCGCTTTATCTGAGTACTCAAAATCTTGAACTTATTCACCCTTGGCTAGATCCCCACTTCAAACAATTAGCAGCAGAAATTCGCCTCGATCCCGCCAGACTCAACTATAAAGCTGCTTTACAAGAATGGACTCAAGCCCAATTTAAAGTTTTACCTGAATATCGAGTTGTAGAAATTAATCTACCGCACCACAATCAAGAACGTTTCATGGCTGAAGTGTGGCTGCACGGCAAAAAGCTCGGTCAAGGCAAGGGACGCTCCATTAAAGGTGCCGAACAAGCTGCGGCAAAGGTAGCTTTTTTTGCAATCAACTCTCAGGAGAAACACTGAAGCTAAAACTCGCTTAATAAGCTGATAATCAGTTGGTTGTTAATTGTTGGTTGTTGGTTGTTAGTTGTTGGTTGTTAGTTGACGGTTATCGACTAACCACTATCGACTAACCACTAACCACTATCGACTAACCACTATCGACTAACCACTATCGACTAACCACTATCCACCCTCCCACTAACCACTAACCACTATCCACTATCCACTAACTAATAACTATTAACCAATGATTAAAATCGCTGTTATCGGAGTTGGACGTTGGGGTGTGCATTTGCTGCGGAATTTTTTAGAACATCCCGATGCGAGTGTAGCGGCAGTAGTAGACCCCAATCCGGAACGATTAGCAGCAGTAAAACAGCAGTTTAACTTAGATAATACTGTAATATTAACAACCCAGTGGCATGAACTTAAGCATCTGCCTGGGTTGCAAGCTGTGGTAATTGCTACTCCCGCCATCACTCATTACTCTTTAATTGCCGATGCTTTACGCTGGGGATACCACGTTTTAGCAGAAAAACCCTTAACCTTAGATCCAACAGAGTGCCAAGAATTATGTCAGTTAGCAGAACAACTGAACTTAATTTTGATGGTTGACCACACTTATTTATTTCATCCAGTAGTTGAGCGAGGGCATACTGTAGTTCAGGCTGGTAAATTAGGTGATTTACGTTACGGCTATGCCAGCCGCACGCATTTAGGACCAGTCCGCCAAGATGTCGATGCTCTGTGGGACTTAGCGATTCACGATATAGCCATTTTTAATAATTGGTTAGGTCAAACACCCGTGAAAGTACAGGCGACGGGTACAGTTTGGTTACAGGGAGGAATGGGGGAGATGGGGGAGACAAGGGAGACAAGGGAGAGGGGGGAGAGGGGGGAGATGGGGGAGACAAGGGAGAGGGGGGAGAGGGGGGAGACAAGGGAGACAAGGGAGAGAAATTCCTCCTTGTCTTCCTCATCCCCCTTGTCTTCCTTGTCTTCCTTGTCCTCCTTGTCCCCCTCATTCCCAAATCAAGGACTAGCAGATTTAGTCTGGGTGACACTTACATACCCGGATGGTTTTCAAGCTTACATACACTTGTGCTGGCTCAATCCTGATAAACAGCGGCGTCTTGTGGTTGTGGGAAGCCTTGGCAGTTTGATTTTTGATGAAATGTCAACGGAAGCACCTTTGACGCTACTACATGGTGAGTTTGCGGTCAAGGAAAATCAATTTATACCCGTGAATCAAAGCCGCGAGGTGTTGGAAGTAGAAACAAGTGAGTCATTGCAGCGGGTTTGCTCAAACTTTGTTAACTGCATCCTTGAGAATACTCCTTCAATGATTTCATCTGGCTGGGTAGGCACAGAATTGGTGCAAATTCTCACGGCTTTAACAGAATCTCTCAAAGAAAATGGTAAATCTGTTTTGATTGACAAATTTGTTAGTCGTTAACTAACTTTTGAGAGATGGGGAGTTAGCGCTGTGCGGTAAGAATTCGGATGTCTGACGACGAGTCGTCCGCAAAGTGTCTGTACCGGAAGTATCTCGGACTTCTCGCCATATTCCTATCTCTTCGGAAGTTCCCATTGAAGGAAGTCTATGCTCGGATTTTTCTACATCTATTATTCCTTTGGGAGAAGGAAAAATGTTTTCCTGAGAACTAATTTCCTCTATTTCTTTGATTTGATTTGCGCTTCTGTGTTCTGAAACCTCTTGATGTGCTGAAGTAGATAACAGCGAGATATCAATTAAAGGTAAAGCGATCGCAATCGTGGTGCCTTGGTTAATACCCGCACTCTCTAGAGTAATCGTACCTCCCATGAGTTCGATTAAGTTTCGTGAAATCGCCAGTCCCAGTCCTGTACCTTCAACTTTACGCGTGTTTGCATTATCTGCCATCACAAAGGGGCGAAATAGTTTATGCTGTTGGGCAGGATCGATGCCCACACCTGTATCTGTGACGGTGATAATCACCTGAGATTGACGAAAACTATTTTCGATTTCTGTGGCGATCGCAATGCTTCCGGTTTCGGTAAACTTAGTTGCGTTGCCAATCACATTAATTAAAACTTGTTTCAGTTTAGCTGCATCTGCCTTAATTGCAATTACTTCCTCTCCTAAATCAATTTTTAATTGCAAGCCTTTTTTTTGCACATTAACTGATTGTAAATTAATCACCTCTTGCAATAATTTTCGCAGGTCAATCGGTTCTGTGACAACTGAAAGCTTGCCTTCTTCAATTTTGGAAAGGTCGAGTAAATCATTAATGATTCCTAACAAGTGAATTGCGGCTTTATCGGCATGTAAAAGATACTCCATTTCTTCTTCACGGCTATCGCACATGCCATCTTTAACTAGCTGAACACAGTTAATAATGGTATGAAGTGGATTTCTCAACTCATGGGAAGTTGTCGCTAAAAACTTGCTTTTGAGATGATTCGCAGTTTTCGCTTCTTTCCAAGCTATTTCTAATTCTTCTGCCCAAGCTTTAAGCCTTTCTACCATTTGGTTTAGTGCTTGCGCTAGTTGATTGAATTCTCTAATTTGAAAGTTGTGCGGAACTGATTCGGCAGAATGATGACTGTTAAGATTTAGTGCATAGTCTCGCAATTTTTCTACGGGACGTGCTAAGTAACGACCTAAATACAACGATGCCAACACACTCACGCTAATTAACCCAAATGTTAAAGCGAGTAAAATTAGTTTGATTTCCCCAAGCCCAAACAAAGCATTATCTAAACTTGTAACGGCTAAGACAATCCATTTTTGCTGCTGTTGATTTGTAATTGGATTGGGAATAGCCGTGTAGCCAGCTACTAATTCTGTGCCTTCTTTTTGTTCTCCTTCTTTGAAATATAAAGTTACAGAATCTCGTTTTCCTTTGATCGCACGTTTCAATATCATTTCTAGCCGAGAAGCATCTGGATGCTGTTTGATATTAGTCCCCACTCTTGCTGGCAGTGGGTGTGCTAAAATTGTCCCATCTTCAGCAATTACTACTGTAGAGCCTGTTAATGAACCCCGCTTATTTTTTATTTGTTGGTGTAATGCTGTCTTAATTCTTAAGGCGTAATGCAAGTTACCAAATCTATCGTATACTGGGGCAGATAAAAGTAATTGCAGTTGATTTCTTGAATCTTTTTTACCAGTTTTCCCGTCTAGTGATGGTGAAATTGCCTCAACTTCAATTTCGTCATTAGGTAAAGGTAATTTTAATTCAGCAATTGGTTCGTCACCACAAGTACTAGCAATTATGTTACTGTTTCGCAGATTTGCTAATTGAATACATTCTATGTGAGTTGGCAATTGCTGTGCGATCGCGTTGAGAAATTGTTGCGCTTCCCCAGAAGAACCAGACTTAATAACTGTTGTTTGACTGGCACTTAACAAGTTAGATTTTAGAGCTGCGATCGCATCAACAATCTTCTCCCCTTTAATCTGAGAACTTTCTGTTAAGTTTTTCCTGGCAGTTTCTAATAGGCTAGAACGTGCCTTGTTTAATGCGAGAATTTCTCCTGCTAATAAAACTGGAACGAACAGCAGTAAAATTCTTGACACTAAAATTCGACGGAAAGATGATTGACTGGGTTTAGTCATCGACAGTCTCACTTCGCATCTGCAAACCAAAACAGTAACGATATGCTCTTAAAACAGCTAGATGAGACATTTTGTCAATTTATAACAATTTTATTTCTAGCTATTAAAAGTAACAAATCGGGAAATTCCAAAAAGAAACTTGCTATACAAAAAGTCTTTGAGAGTAACTGTAACAGAATTTGTTACAGATAGATACACTTGTGAAATAAAGCAAAACAGTTTTTGCTAATATCCGGATTTTTTGATAATTCACACACCAACAAGGAAAATATCAAAATCAACTTAATGATGCAACATCGTCCTCATACCACTGTAGTTATGGCAATGAGTGCAGATGGCAAAATAGCAGATGTCAGGCGATCGCCTGCTCGATTTGGCTCTTTAGCTGATAAAGCACACCTGGAGAAGCAAGTAGCTGCCTCTGATGCCATTTTGTTTGGTGCTGGTACTCTTCGGGCTTACGGTACAACACTCACCGTATCGCATCCACAACTGCTGCAACAAAGAACACATTTGGGTAAATCTGCCCAGCCAGTTCATATAGTAGTTACACACTCAGGCAAGCTAAATCCGGAAATTCACTTCTTTAAGCAGCCAGTTCAACGCTGGTTGCTCACTACAACAGCAGGAGCGCTCTTTTGGCAAGGCAGGACAGAATTTGAGCAAATTTTAATTTTTGAAACACCAACAGAAGAAATTGACATTTTTACTGCCTTACAACATCTGACGAATCTAGGTATAACACGCATAGCCGTACTCGGTGGTGGTAGTTTGACTGCCTCCATGCTGGAATTGAATTTAATTGATGAATTATGGCTTACTGTCTGTCCGCTGATTTTGGGCGGTGCTAGTGCGCCCACACCAGTGGATGGTATAGGATTCTTACCACAGTTGGCTCCCAGGTTGCAACTACTAGAAGTTCAGACTTTTGAACAAGAAGTGTTTTTGCACTATCGGCTGCAACCATTAGTAGATTAGATTACCTGACCGAACCAATGTCCCTCAGGCTGTTCGCCCTTGGCGTTCCCGAAGGGTAGCCTGGGGCTGTATGAACCAAGTCCGCGTAGGCAAACTATGGAAAATTAAGGATTTTATAGCCTGCGAAGGCAGGCTTCGTTCGTATAGCCCCAGGCTTCCAGCCTGAGGGCACGAAGAGTAAGTTACCCTAAAAAAAGCTTTTGCAAAGTTTTGTATCTCCAAAGCCTCCAATGGTCGAACAACTCAAGCCTCGCTATTCTGCTGCCTGGATTAACAAAATTGCTGAAATTCCCCGTCAGGCGTGGGATGCTTTGGCAATGCCACTCAAAACCCCGTTTTTAGAGTGGGAATGGCTGAATAATCTAGAAACTTCCGGCAGCGCAACTAGAAAAACTGGTTGGTTGCCAAATCACTTGACAGTGTGGCGAGACAGAACGCTGATTGCTGCTGCCCCACTTTACCTGAAAGGACATAGTTATGGTGAATTTGTCTTCGATCACCAGTGGGCAGAGTTAGCCGATCGCATTGGTGTGCGCTATTACCCTAAGTTGCTGGGAATGACACCGTTTACCCCGGCTGAAGGCTATCGATTTTTAATTGCACCCGGAGAAGATGAAGATGAAATAACATCGCTGATGGTGCATGAAATTGACGCTTTCTGCACTAAAAATAAAATTTCTGGCTGTCATTTTCTCTACGTAGATCCCGAATGGCGACTTGTTTTAGAACGCCTTGGTTTTACAACTTGGCTGCACCACAGCTACATCTGGGAAAATCTCGGCTTTAACACTTTTGATGATTATTTGGGTGTGTTTAATGCCAATCAACGTCGCAATATCAAACGCGAACGCAAAGCGGTAGAGAAAATCGGTTTACGATTGGAAAAACTGACAGCTGATGAAATTCCTCAGTCTTTGTTTCCTTTGATGTACGAATTCTACGCCGATACTTGTGATAAATTTGGCTGGTGGGGTAGTAAGTATTTAACGAAACAATTTTTTGAGCAGTTACACGCTAATTATCGCCATCGGGTATTGTTTGTGGCTGCATACAGCGAGCAAGATAATCGTCAACCTTTGGGAATGTCTTTTTGTTTATATAAAGGCGATCGCCTTTATGGTCGTTATTGGGGTAGTTTTCAAGAAATAGACAATTTGCATTTTGATGCTTGCTATTATTCACCAATTGAATGGGCGATCGCTAACGGAATTCAAAGTTTTGACCCTGGTGCTGGTGGTCGCCATAAAAAACGTCGCGGGTTTCCGGCTATGCCCAATCACAGTTTGCACCGCTTTTATAATAGTCGTTTAGAACAGATTTTACGCCCTTATATTCGTGAGGTGAATGAACTAGAACAGCAAGAAATGGATGCGATTAATCAGCAGTTGCCGTTTAGTCAAAAAGATTCTTAATTTTAATGAGGTCATGAATGTGGTAGCAGATGCCGAATAATGTCTCATTAGTTCGGCATTCAATGCTGCTAAAAGATTTTAGCTACCGTGATTATTGAAATTTTGAGATGAAAATGCTCTCGTTCGCAACAAATCAAAATTCACCGTCTTCAATACCTTCCCGAATCATTTCTTCATGTTGTCGCATTACTGCTGCCCATTCTGATTGTCCTCTAGATTCGCAGATAGATGCTGCTTTTTGTAAATCCTCAATTCCCTCTTGCGGTTGTCCTTCTAAAGCCAGAGCATTACCCCGGTAAAAATAAGCTTCAACATAGTTAGGTTCAAGCTGGATTGCTTGCGTATACTCAATAATCGCCTCTTGATGTTGACCTTTTATATCAAACTCACGCCCCTTGCCGAAGAATTCTTCAGCACTCACCATAGATATCAACTTTTTTTTCCCAGTGTTGGGACTACACAAATCTTTTAAATCCCTAACCTGTCCTGATAGAGCAACTATGTAGCAAGCTGACTGTTGTTGAGCTTTCGCTTTAGAGTCAATAATTGTAGGGCAGGCGATAGCTACAGAACATAAGCCCAATATAAAGTAAAGGCGCTTTTTTCTTTTTGATTTCATTTTATATTGCTCTTGATTTTAATAGTTACATTTCAGGGAAGGAAACAATTACACTGAAGAAGAAGTGTAAAAACCTAGATTAAATTTGATTTTTAGAGTGACTATGGATTTGACAGCTGAAAATTTGGCGGCAATTGATGACAAGCTTTCTGGGCGTCATATTGACCTTGACCCAGCTGGATATTTTATTATTTATCTAGATCGGGAAGCGGGTTTAATTTCTGCCAAGCATTTCACAAATGTGATTGATGAGCATGGTTTAGCTGTCGATCCAGAAACGGGAAAAGTGATTCCAGCACGGGGTAAGGTGCAAAGAACTCACACAACAGTATTTACAGCAAGGACAGCTAAGGAACTTTGTGTAAAGATTTTTGAAGAAACTCAGCCCTGTCCGGTAAGTCTTTTTGACCACGCAGCTTATTTGGGTCGGGAATTTGTCCGCGCTGAGGTTGCTTTGGTGACAGGGCAAGAGTATGTTCAAGATTAATGGTTGTTAGTGGATGGTTGATAGTGGATGGTTGACAGTTGATAGTTGATGGTTGATAGTGGATGGTTGATAGTTCTTGGTTAACAGTCAACAGTCAAGAGTCAACAGTTATCAACGCTCCCACTAACCACTATCCACGCTCCCACTAACCACTAACCACTAACAAACAACGACTAACAATCTTTATTGCCCGTCAGAAGATGGTTGAATTACTAGATAGATGTAGTAAGTTGCCATCGGGATGACGGTAGCGGCAATTAAAAGTCCTACTACCCAAGCAGTAGCGTTACCTTTGATATTTTCGGTTTCTTCTGCTTTTTTAAATGTGCCTTCTACTTGCACTGTTTCGGCGATTTGGGGTGGTCCTGGGTCGGGTTGACCGGAGAGGACGGCAACAAGGCGATCGCTTGCATCGAGAAATGCTTGATTGTATTTGTTACCGTTTCTTAATGGTTCTGCCAAGGTTTCAGTCGCGATACTATTAGCGATCGCTTCTGGCATCAAAGACTTGACTTTATCGCCACTAATAATAGCCGTACCGTTAGTAACGGTGTCAATCATCAGTATGCTTTGATTTGCTCTTTGCTCTTTTGTAGGAAACCATTTTTCAAAAAGGCTTTTGGTAAAGCTTTCCGGTGTTTCTCCGTAGTCTAGACGGCGAATTGTAACTATTCTTACTTCATTACCAGTTTGCTTTGCTAAGTCTTCCAAGGCACTGCTAATTTTACCTTCATTAAAGAGGCTAATAACTTCGCCTTTATCCACAACCCAGGTGCTGCCTGGTGTAAGATTCGGCATATCATATACACCTGTCGCAAAAGCGGGTGTCGCAAGCAACGACGAAGCCAAAATTATCATCACCAGGGGCAGAATAAGCCGTACTAGGTGTTTTGTCATGCTAAATACTTGATTTCGGAGCTGTTTCATAAAATGAATCCTTCATACCTTCTGACGACAAAATACTACACAACTACTATAAAAAATCACATATTTAAATGCTTTTCTCCACTTTTCCGTTTAAGGATACGGTATAGGCAGTAGAAAAACTTAAAACCCCTCATTCTTTCGTAGTAAGCGTTTTAACGCTTATAAGTATTTTAATTTTCAGCAGTTAAGTTTGGGGAAAGGTCATCCAGCCAAATCGAACATTCGACCAGGTGGGATATTGTGCTTATGCTGCGTTGAATTTAACTTCAAACCCAGGCAAGTTTCTGTTACAGCTTGATTGAAGAAAAACCGTCCCAGCCTTGGGTTTTGGGATTAACCCAAGTGCTTGGGAGCGGACTCTGTAAACGATGTGTTAATTATATCCTATGGAGAAATTTCTCAGCAAGTTGCTTGATGGGTTGCAACGTGCTAGCAGGGAAAGACACATGAAAGCACTTTCGTTGTAAATTTGAGCGCAAGATTCGGAATTTTGAAGCAAAAAATATATGACTCTCATCCTCACCAATGACGACGGAATCGACGCTCCCGGAATTAAATCGCTGCTCAAAGCTGTCAATGGTCAAGATATAATTATCGCCGCTCCCAAACACCATCAATCGGGTTGCGGACATCAAGTAACTACAACTCGTCCAATTCACTTACAGCGACGTTCTGAGCGCGAATATGCGATCGCCGGCACTCCCGCCGATTGTATCAGAATAGCTTTATCACAAATTACCAAAAATGTCAAGTTTGTTTTATCGGGGATCAATGCTGGTGGAAACTTAGGAGTTGATGCGTATATTTCCGGAACTGTGGCTGCTGTCAGGGAAGCTGCGATGCACGGTATTCCCGGAATCGCGGTTTCTCACTATCGTAAAGGCAAGCTGAATGTAGATTGGGATGTAGCGGCAAGATGGACAGAAGGCGTTTTAGCTGACTTACTTCAGCGCCCTTTAGAGCCTGGAAGTTTTTGGAATGTTAATTTACCACATTTAGTGCCGGGAGAACCAGATCCAGAAGTGGTATTTTGCCAACCTTGTACCAAACCGTTACCGATTAATTACCGAATTGACGGCGATGATTTTTATTATGCAGGAGAATATAGCAAACGCGATCGCACTCCAGGCAGCGATGTCGATGTATGTTTTTCCGGTAAAATTGCTGTCACTCAGTTAAAAGTTTAACCTATCGGTGTAAGTCGCACTCATCTAACGGGGAAAAGCAAGTCCTAAAGAAAAATTAAATATTATCTAGTGGTCTTGACCGAAGATTGTTCACTTCCTACTTTATACTTCGGATATCCTCGTTAGATGCGAACGTTATAGCTTCATCCTTCAGATGTACCTTGAATCAATGCCATCAAGCGGTCTAAGGTATGTGTCAGATGATTTAGCCTTTGCAGTGTATCATCCTGAGATTCAGCAAGGGTTTGCACTGCATCACATAATGCCAAAATTTGATAACCCTGTTGCTGTACCTGCTTTCCCTGTTCTTCTACTTGCACGCTGATAGTATCTACTCTTTCAGCGAGACGTTCAATAGTTTCCGTGGTAGCAAGTACTGCTTCCCCTATTTGTTCAACAATGGATTCTAGGCGATTTATTTTAACTTCGACCCCTGCTGATACCATGTCTGTAACACCCCAACTTTGAGAGAGCATAAAAGTAATCTCACTACTAATGTTTGAATAAGTTAATACAGATAGCACAATGCATTCGCTGCTATTGTCATATTATTTGCGATTTTATTCCTCGGTGCTTTTGCTGAATATATAAAGGTCTTGCTCTTTAGTTGTGATGATTGCTTTCGCATTAACTCACATTTTCATTTTGCAAACAGCGCCATCCGGCACATTACCTAGTAAAATCTACCTTGAAGGATGGGTTTTACATCTGTGTCAGATATTTTTGAATTTATCAGCCGACCTTTTTGCAGAGCTTGACTAACGGCAGAACGAGTGAAGTGGGAAATTTTCTCCAGTATATGCACTCATTTGGTATGAAATTCTAACATGAATACATCTTCACTTCACATTTAAAAAGATTTTTCATCCACCATAAGTAATATTTAATTAACTTCACATTAAGTTTATCAAATATGATGATCTCAATCTGATTGATGAAGATTCAGTGAAACTACTGGGGACATGGATTTTCTTTTCCTGAAGCTAAGTCTATAGTCGAATTAAAGCTCCGTGATTTTACGTTCTTCGCTTAATATTCGGCTCGGCAATGTACCAAACACCATTAAAAACCGTTTTCCAGGGTGCAACTTCACAAGTTTGGGAATTAGAACTTACCCCTCACCCATCAGTGCAGTCTAAACTTAAACGTTGTTTAGATATTTTCGGAAGCTTGATAGGACTTTTGATTTTAGCGATCGCCTTTGTGCCGATAGCACTGGCGATTAAAATCGATAGTCGCGGTCCAATTTTCTTCGCTCAAGAACGTTATGGACTGCAAGGACGTTCATTTCGGATGCGTAAATTCCGCTCGATGGTTGTTGATGCCGAAAAATTAAAATCGTTAGTGGATAACGAAGCTAATGGACTTTTGTTTAAAAATAAAAATGACTTCCGTGTAACAAAAGTCGGGCGCTTTTTAAGAAGTACCAGCTTAGATGAACTTCCCCAGTTTTGGAATGTGCTAGTAGGCGAAATGAGTTTAGTCGGAACCCGTCCCCCTACCGCTGATGAAGTAGCTTACTACAATCAGCGTCACTGGCAACGTTTAAATGTTAAACCAGGGATGACTGGTGAATGGCAAGTTAACGGTCGTTCAAGCGTGAAAAATTTTGAGCAAGTGGTCGATTTAGACTTGCGTTATCAAGCAAATTGGCATCCGCTATATGACTTGCAGTTGATTTTGAAAACAATCTACGTCATATTTGCAAAAGTAGGAGCTTTCTAGACGTTGTTCATAGGTAATTGCTAATAGATATTGGCTCATGCTGTTTAGCAATTCCCATGATTTATTTGCTGTAAATTAAAGTTGTTTATATTATCGAATAGCTAAGAAAAACGATGCCGATCGCCCAAAAAGCGAAGCCAGCATTGCGAATATTCTCAAGTTTTCCTATGCTGATTATATTGCCAATTTCTCTGGCACTCATGGCAACAACAAATTGAGTCAAGGTTAAACCTAGCATATAAGCAATTTGTGAACTGATTGGTGTCTCTAAAATCGCTTGACCATAAGTGTAACCGTGAAATAAACCAGCTGTAGCCGTCAGCAGCACCAGTACCATTAGATTTGGTTGACTGGGGATCGCCAGCATAACCGCAAAAACGATTGTGAAAAAGGCGATCGCTGTTTCTGCGCCTGGTAAATTCAGATATAGTAGATGATTGATAGTTCCTAAAAGTGTTGCTAACACAAAGCCTGCTGGTATCAAAGCACCACGCACAACTACACCAGAGAGTAAGCCAATAGCAACCACACTAACCATATGATGCAAGCCGAGTACAGGATGTGCTAACCCCCCCAGAAAGCCATCAAACCAGTTAGAAATGGCTAGGTGTTGTGTCAGCGTAAATGAACTCAGCAGGCTAATTACAAGTAGAGAAGCGATCGCGTAAACATGGCGATGCACTAACTTAGATCCAGGAAACTCGCCAGAAACACGATTTGATAACTCAGTGTGAAACATCGTTTATGCCAAATAGTTTTTTTGAGGTTATTTATAGTGCCCAAATCTCAAAAAAACTAACGCATGTTTTCATCTTTTAGATCCCCTTGAGATCCCCGACTTCTCGCGAGAAGTCGGGGATCTTGTGGGATCTTGTGCTAAAGTGCATCTGGATCGATATTCAACTCTCTGAGTTTAGCGGCTAATTTTTGCGCTTTCTCTTCTGCTGCTTGTCGTGCAGCAGCTTCTTCTTCATAAGTTAGCAGTGTTTTGCCCGTTGCTGCATCGTAAAAGCGCATATCCCCAGACTTAACTCGTAACTCTAACCCTAAAACTTCACTGGCTAGAGACACAGTACTATCTTCTAAAGTATTACTAGCAATGGGGAAATAATTGCCCTCGACTAAGCGTAAACCCTGAAGTTGAGGAGTAAGATAATCACCTGTAGGGTCATATTGGAAATATTCACGCACTCCTAAAAAAGCGTAGATTCCTTTCTTTGCACCTTGGTCTTTACTGCGGGTTGCTTTTGAGGTAATTTCTAAAACAAAATCAGGACTTTTATTATTTTCTTCCCAAGTTTTGTAAGAACGACGTTGGCGATTTTCGACACCAAAAACTACAAAGACATCTGGGGCAACAACTGCTTCTGGATTACCTTTTTCGTAGTAAATAAATAGATTTCCAGCAACATATACATCAGAACGGCTTTGAAAAAATACTTTTAGCGCATTTATACCATAAGTTAAGTAGCTGCACTGGATATCACCTTCAGCCATTGGCTTACCGTCCTCATCCGGATATTCAATTGGAGTAACGGGGATATACTCTATAGAGACTGTCATAGTAATCCGTCAAAACTACGATTAACTTGAATGTAGCAGTAATGTGCAGTGAATGGCGCTACAAACAATTAATTATGTTTTACATGAATCGGAATCTGGATAATAAACTCTGTACCTTCAAGCGGTGCGGAAATACACTTCAACTGACCCCCATGTTTGTCAATAATTTGGTAGCTAATCGACATCCCTAAACCTGTACCTGAACCGACAGATTTTGTCGTAAAGAACGGGTCAAACATTTTTTGCTTTACTTCTTCTGTCATCCCACAGCCATTGTCATAAAACCGAATCATCACTTGATTCTTGTCTACAACTTTAGTATAAATGCGAATTTGCGGTTTCTCGTTTGGTAAAAGTATGGCGTGTCCATTATCAGTTGTTTTGCTACTAACCCCAAGTGTCCTAACTGAAATCACTTTCTGACAACTGACCATTGATTCCTCTAAAGTATCAATGGCATTAGTTAGGATATGCATAAACACTTGATTAATTTGTCCGGCATAGCATTCGACTTTAGGCAAATCGCCATATTCTTTAATAACTTCGATAGCTGGAGAATTTGTTTTAGCTTTTAAACGATTTTGCAAAATTACAAGAGTACTATCAATACCTTCGTGTAGATCAACTTTCTTTATTTCCGCTTCACCTAATCGGGAGAAATTTCGCAACGATAAAACTATCTCGCGGATGCGATCGCTTCCCATTTGTATGGAAGATAAAATTTTTGGGAAGTCTGCTTTAATAAAATCAAGGTCAATTTCTTCTGCACAAGCATGAATCTCTGGTATTCTACAGGGATAATATTTTTCATAAAGTGAAATCAAATTGAACAAATCTTGCACATACTCATGTGCCGGGGCAATATTGCCATAAATAAAGTTAGCAGGATTGTTAATTTCGTGGGCAATTCCTGCAACTAACTGTCCTAAAGAAGACATTTTTTCAGTTTGAATTAGTTGAGCTTGTGTATTTGCCAGTTCCTGAAGAGCAAGTTTCAATTGGCAGTTAGCAGTTTCTAGTTGTGCTGGACTTGGCAAAGCTATTGCCTTGGGAATTACTGGTAGCAGTGCAATAGCTGTAGACAAAGAGACTAACGCAGTAATAACTTTGATGAAAGCGGATAGCCAGTAAGTCGGATGCCAAAGCGTCCACACGTCCATTATGTGTGTTGTTCCACAAGAGACGATAAAAGCTCCAAATAATAGAATTATCCATTTGAAGGGTAAATCCTCTCGCTTTTTGACAAAGTAGACAAGGATAACCGGGATAGAGTAATAGACTAGGGCAATCAAAGAATCTGATGCGATATGTATCCACACTAACCAAGGTTTCCAGAGGTAACAATGTCCATGTGGAATGAATGAGCCATCACTAAAAAAGCTTTGCAAAAATTGCAGCATCTGAGAAAATACTTAGTATAATTTTTTTTACGTCATGCTGACAAATTATACGCGCTGCAATGATAATTGTCCCTAGTGGAAATTATTGACAGTAGCAATATTATAAAAACTTAATGCAATAATTCTTCTACTTGATGCTGACTCCATAAATTTCTGTAAAGCCCCGGTTGCTGTACAAGTTCTAAATGATTGCCTGTCTGGACAATTTTACCTTTATCCATCACAATAATGCGATCGGCAACAGCAGCGGCAGATAATTGATGAGTGATAAAAACAACAGTTTTACGTTGCGTACCACCAGAGAGATTTTTTAAGATTTGTGTAGCTGTTTGATTATCAACGCTGGAGAGGGCATCATCCAAAACTAACACTGGGGCATCAACTAACATTGCTCTAGCTAAAGCTGTGCGTTGTCGCTGACCGCCAGAAAGAGTAATACCACGTTCTCCAACCAAAGTCTCGTATTGTTGCGGAAAATTAATAATTTCTGGGTGAATTTGTGCTAAATGAGCGGCTGATTCTACATCTTGTTGTTCGCTGAAAGGATCGCCGTAGCGGATATTATTTTTGATGGTGGTACTAAATAGAAAGCTATCTTGAGGAACGTAGGCGATCGCATTTCTTAAATCTGCCAACTCTATTTGGGTGATGTCTTTACCATCCAAAAATAACTGCCCTGATTCAATATCTAACAAACGTGGCAAAGCATTCGCCAAAGTTGATTTACCCGAACCGATCGCACCGACAATTGACACAGTTTCCCCAGGAGTAATCGTAAAGTTAACTTTATCTAAAGCTGGGGTGGTCGCACCCGGATAAGTGAAACTGAGGTTTTTCGCAGACAGTTCCCCTTTAATTGTGTCTAAAGGTAGATGTATAGCGGTGCTTGTGTCTTCAATTTGTGGTGTGACAGAAAGAATCGCCTGAATGCGATCGATACTAACTTCACCGCGTTGATAAGCAGTAATTGTAAATCCTAACAAAGCGGTGGGGAAAACTAAACGCTCTACATAAAGCAACAGTGCGACAAAATCGCCCACACCGAGGTTTCCCGAAGCGATTCGCGTTGCCCCCAACCAGATAATAATTAGCGAACTGAGACTAGCGAGTCCGCCAATTAGGGGGAATAATCGATTTCGGGTGTTCGCTAATTGCAGGTTAGCCTCAAATAAATTCTTATTTTTTTCCAAGAAAGCGCGACGCTCGTTTTCTTCTTGGGCGTAGATTTTAATTAAGGCAATACCTGATATATCCTCTTGGATGAGATCGCTGATGTCGGAAATTTTCTCTTGAACTGTTGCTTGTTGGTTGCGTAAGCGATCGCTAAACACATGCACCAACAAAAACATCAATGGATAAACTGCCAGAGATGCTAATGTCAAATCCACACTCAAAGACAGCATCACCGGCAGCGTCAAAGCGTAGGCAAACACAGTATTTGCCAAACTTAATACAGCAAAACCCAACAACCTGCGGATATTATCTACATCACTAGTCGCTCTACTAATCAAATCACCAGCAGTATTCGTAGCAAAATAAGCCGGTTCTAATTTCAGTAAGTGTTCAAAAATCTGTTGTTTCAAGTCAAATTCTACCTGACGCCCCACCCCAAACAGCCAGATGCGCGAAGCCATACGCATTAACCACATCGACGTACTCAGAAAGAAGATTGGTACTACAGAATTTAGTACTTGATTCAAGCTGAAGCTGGCTGAGAGTTTGTCAACTGCCGAACGAATTAATAAGGGGATATAAACCCCCAAACCGTTGACAATCAACAAAGCAATAATGCCTAATGTAGCCTCCCGCCAATGGGGACGCATGTAAGCACCAAGTTTAGCAAGTCGTCGTGATTGTGCCATTTAAAGCGAATGGGTAATTGGGCATTGGGAATTGGGAATTGCTAATTGGGCAATTTGAGGAGGGGGAAAGGGAAAAGGGTAAAGGGGAAAGGGCAAGAAAGAAGAAATATTTCGATAAGATTGCGATAAGATTGCTCCCTCATCTCCCCCTTTTCCCCTCTTCTAATCCCCTTTCCCCTTTCCCCTTTCCCCTTTTCCCCTCTTAAAATCCCCATGCCCCATGCCCCATGCCCGATTTTCAATGAGAAAATAAAATGCCTCACAGCTTACCAACCCTCTTTAAGGAAAGTAAAAAGGTAAAAGAATTGCCCCATAAATTTAGGGGCTTGCATCCTTTTATTGTACATGCGTACCTTGAAACGAAGCGCCGTTACCTACCACGCAAGAAGAAGTAAGTCTGGTTGAGATAACTTTCCCAAACTCGCGTTGTTAGTGACAGTGTTTCTGCATTGGGTACAAAGTCTTCTAGTCGCAATCCTCGTCTGGTGATATCCGCAGGATTTTGCAACAGGTAGGGTGGAACTTTAATCTCCAGGTTGTTTAATGCTATGGTTGCCACACTTGTATCCACAGCAGGTAGAATGCGCGAGCCGACGACGACATCAGAAATAATTGCATCAGATGATTGCCCCAATGCTACTAGTGTCCCAGATGTTGACGCGAGGCGGTAATTTTCGACAAGACTTGCGATGGAAGGTTCACCCACCATTGCGACAGGCGATCTAACTAAGAAATAGGCAACAGCTGGTGTACTTGCCAATATTAAAATCGTTAACGCCCAGCCAAGCAAGTATCCGCCTGGTTTGTCTATTCCTCCACCCTTGATTCTTTGAGCTGCAAACATCATCATCAACATTGATGCTCCCAGAGGCTTGAGCGGAAATGACACCACTCTCCACAACGAAGCCACCGCCGGTTCATTCGGGTTAACAAACGACAGCGCCAAAACGAGCAACAAAATAACTACGACCAATCGTCCGGCAAAAGTTCCTGAGGGATAAAATCTCTGGAACAAAGAATAGACGATTGTACCAACAAGCAGCCACAGAAGTACCCGGCTTAACAGTAGAAACATACATTTACTCTCAAATCTTCGCTTTGCGGTGAGCGCTAGTTTGGTGAGTACACCACTGCGGAGGAAAACCTGACGCAGGTTAGTAGGCACGAACCCCTAAGGGTCAGCCTAGAGGTTTTGGGCAGTTGATTGATTTTATTGTCAAATTGTAAGCACATTGTTACCTGACTACAAATACATCACAACGTCACTCCCCAAGAACGGGGGTGACTCCCCTCACACAAAGACTACCGTCGTAGTGATTTTAGAGCAATTTTGTGATATTGGACGCAGTATTTATAATTTTTCAGTCAAATTAAGTATGTTCGCTGAAAATTTTTGCGATTGAGAAGGATAAAGTTAAGACTCCACCGAAGTTGTGGAGGATTTGAAGTAAAATGCTTTGCTTAATTTTTTTCTCCACAAATAAGTCTGGAGGTAAGCAAGCAGCTATGAAAGATAAAAAAGTTCATCATTCATGCTTTCTTCCAACAGTCATCTGCCATTAGTAAATTAAATTAATTAAGTGGTTGTGAAATTAAACATGAAAACTATGTCGTCGGAAAAGCCCTGTATTTTGGTAACTGGGGGAGCTGGATATATTGGCTCTCATACGGTGCTTGCTTTATTGCAGGCGGGATATGAGGTGATAATACTCGATAATCTGGTATATGGGCATCGCGATCTCGTAGAAAAGGTTTTACAGGTAGAACTGATAGAGGGAGATACAGGCGATCGCCCTTTGTTAGATAACTTATTCTCTACCCGCAATATTGCCGCAGTTATGCACTTTTCTGCCTACGCCTATGTGGGAGAATCGGTTACTGACCCGGCAAAATACTACCGCAATAATGTTGTCGGTACTTTAACGCTGTTAGAAGCAATGCTGGCAGCTTCTATTAAGAAATTTGTCTTTTCTTCCACTTGTGCCACTTATGGTGTACCGGAAGTTGTCCCAATTCCCGAAGACCATCCCCAAAATCCAATTAATCCCTACGGTGCTACTAAGTTGATGGTAGAACGGATTCTTTCTGACTTTGATACGGCTTACGATTTCAAATCAGTACGTTTCCGCTACTTTAACGCTGCTGGTGCCGATCCTCAGGGTCGCTTGGGTGAAGATCACAATCCAGAAACTCATTTAATTCCTTTGGTGTTACAGACAGCTTTAGGCAAACGCGAATTTATCTCAATTTTTGGCACTGATTATCCCACGCCTGATGGTACTTGTATTCGCGATTATATTCACGTAAACGATTTAGCAGACGCTCATGTTTTGGGATTGAAATATCTCTTAGACGGTGGTGACAGTGAAGTTTTCAATTTAGGCAATGGTAACGGCTTCTCAGTCAAAGAAGTTATTGAAACAGCCAAGCTTGTCACAGGACGTGAAATTCCCGTCAAAGAATGCGATCGCCGTCCTGGAGATCCACCATCACTCATCGGTAGCGGTGACAAAGCCAGAAAAATCCTAAACTGGCAACCTCAATATTCATCTTTGAAAGATATTCTCGTTCACTCCTGGCAGTGGCATCAGCAAAGGCATAAATAGGGAATGGGGAATTGGGCATTGGGCATGGGGCATTGGGCATTGGGCATTGGGCATTGGGCATTGGGCATTGGGCATTGGGCATTGGGCATTGGTAAAATTCCTCTCCCCCTGCCCCCCCTGCCCCCCTGCCCCTTGTCCCCTCATCTCCTCCGTTGCAGTACGACAAATATGATGCCTCCTGCTGCAAGAGCTGATAAAGCGATCGCTATTGGTATAAACCCGCTTTTTTTATCTTCTACGGCATCATTGACATTTTGGATATTTTGTGTTTCTGTAGCTGATGCTGAACCGGCAGCGACAGTGACTTCAAAGTTTAACTTAAACGGTCGGAAACTTTCCCCAGATGCAGGTTTGCCGCTGAGTTGTAGCAGATAAGCTCCGGGCTTGGGGAATGTAATTTCTGAACCGGGAATGCCTTTATAACGCTCGGCGGTAATGGCTTGCAAGGATGGCTCAAGCAGTGCTGGCTCTTTTGGTGAATGAGGTTCAGCGTAAACAGCCAACTGGCAATTACACTCTTTCAAGGGGATAACCTTTCCACCTTTACGGGTGAGAGCAATCCAAACTTGGGAAGGTTCTCCAGCACGAGGATTATCGTTTGGTTGAATGTGGAGCGTACCGCCAACATCTGCCGCTGTTTTGACGTTATGAGCAGAGGCTACAAAGGCAGAAGGCAAAAGGCAGAAGGCAGAAGGTAGAAGGCAGAAGGCATAAGGCAGAAGGTAAGAAACCTTTTTCATACTTGGTGGCGATTTTTTCATCGCGTCTGCCTCCCGAAACATGAGGTGCAGTCTCTTGTAAAATGTTCCCAGGTTGAACCTGGGAACAAGAGCAAGGCTGAACCTGGGAACGGATATGATTTACCGCGACTTGGTTGGGGTGTCGTAGGCATCATGAGCGAATTTTCAATTTTGAATTGGAATTTTGAATTTTTGATGGTGGGTTTCGCCAACGCAACAGCAATACACCGAAAGTGACAATTCCTACAAGCACTGTTGCTAATTTATTTGCCCAAGTTAATTGTAAAGAGCCGAGGTAATGGGAACCAATTAGCACAGTATGAATGCCACTAAAAAGCAAAGCTGGTAAGCTTAATAAATGAATTTGTCGCCAACGCTTGCCTAAGGACTTTTGCAAAGAGTCAAAACTTGTCAAAGCTGCGGGAGTCATCAATATCAGTGCTACAGCACCTATAGCTATACCCCACTGAAAATCAGGTGGCAAAAAGAAGAAAGCGGCAAAATTCCATTGCAGTGTGTGTTCTATCATGTGGACTGTGTGAGCCAAAGACAAAACAAAAGCCCCTACTCCCAAAGCACGACGGTAACGCATGGGTGCTGCCCATAAGCTGCTAATCGGACGGGCAATTAATGCCATTATTAAGCATATCAAGGCAGCGTGTCCGGTGTAGTCTACCATTGTGTTGCCAGTCCGCAACAGAGTAATAGCACCAATGGCGAGAGTAACCCAACCACCTAAGCGAAATAGCTGACTGCGTTTGTCTTGACTTACCAAAGATGCAGACACACCTACACCTAACATCATGGGTAAAGTTCCCAAACCAAAAGCCAGCATAGTTGCTGCCCCCATCCACAAATTACCAGTTTCCGCAGCTTTAATTTGGGCAGCATACAAAAAACCACAAGGCATCAAACCCCATGTCATGCCTAAAAGTGCTGGTGTCCACCATCTTGATTTTAAAGAAAGTTTGACCATTTCTTTATTTAGGCGATCGCGTAATTTACCCTGCAACAAAGGATGTAACATCGGTATACGCGGCAATAAGTCGGGTTTTATTTGTCTTAACCCAAACCATATCAGCATCAACCCGGTGATAATTGCCATCCATCGGCGTAAATCGCTACCCACTCCCGCAAATTTTCCACTAGCGAGCAACACCGAACCCAGCGCCCCAATGCCCGCACCTACTAAGGCATAACTCAACATCCGCCCCAAGTTCAGCAATGTATGAAATTTTAATTGCTGTCGCCAATTAAGAGTTTCTTGTTTATTAGATAGGGAAAATGCCACCGATAAAGGACCGCACATCCCCACGCAATGACCAAAACTCCCCAGGAATCCTAAAACGACAATGAGCAACAAATCTAGCATTTTGATAGTGGTTAGTTGTTATTGGTTAGTTGATAGTGGTTGGTTGTTGGTTGATAGTGGTTAGTTGATAGTAGGAGCGTTGTTAGTGGGGCAATTAACAATTAACCTTTAACAATACTTAATCGCTTGTCAAAAGACGAGGCGTCAAACTTGCTTGGGAATGAGCGCAATTGTTGTAAGTAGCGGTAATTCATGAATTACCGCTACGCTATCCTATGTCAAAAGACAAGGGAATAAGGAAGAGATTTTATGAAAAAATGGATTTGGCTGCTGCTGGTGCTGTTTGTGGCAGTTGTAGTGATGGGTATTGGCGTGTTTTTTCACCCCAAAGAAGAGACACCAGTTGTTGCAACTACGCGAGTGGAAATATCCCAAAAGTTATCAAAGCAGGTGACGATCGCTCCCCAAGTATCTGCTGACAGGTTATTTGCTCACATTCAAAAGTTGAATTTTAAGCGCTTCACAGATGTAGAGCGATCGCGTTCTCGTAGTTACATTACATCTGAACTGAAAAAGTTAGGCTGGAAACCAACGTTAGAAAAATTCTCCTCTGGTGTGAATATCTTTGCAGAACGCCAAGGAACTGACAACACAGCAGGAGCAATTCTCGTTGCCGCACATTACGATACCGTTGCTATCTCTCCTGGTGCTGATGACAACGCTAGTGGTGTGGCTGTGGTGCTGGAAGTTGCTAGACTTCTCGGTTCGCGTCCGACTCCCAGAACATTACAGCTAGCATTGTTTGACAAGGAAGAAGAGGGACTTCTGGGTAGTAAGGCTTTTGTCACAAACGTGACACACTTGGCAAATCTGCGCGGTGCGATCATTATGGATATGGTAGGTTATGCTTGCTACACTGCCGGATGTCAGCAGTATCCACCGGGTTTACCTGTTAGTCCACCCAGCGACAAGGGCGATTTTTTGGCAGCGATCGGCGATGCAGAACACTTGCCTTTACTTAATGCTTTTCAAAACTCACAGTTACCACCAAGTCCTATAAAAAAGGGGGATGTGAAAATGCCAGCATTGCTAAAGCTGGCAGTTCCCCTTAAAGGCTGGCTAACACCGGATACGCTACGCAGCGATCATGCACCATTTTGGTTTCAGGGAGTGGGTGCAGTGTTAGTGACAGATACCGCAAATTTACGTACTCCGCACTACCACCAAGCTAGCGATACACCGAAAACAATCGAGCGATCGTTTTTCACAGGTTCGGCGCAGATTGTGGTGAATGCTACTACTGTGCTGTTAGGCGATCGCACGTTTTGATACTCCTTGATGAAATTTAGAACTTTCAAAGCCTTATTGTGCGGTATTAAATTGCTGTATGCTATCGCTCTTCGGGTTGGAGGTATAGCGATCGCTTGCTGCTGGCTAACAGAAATTATACCCGTCTTAACACCCCTCCTTTTTCGCAATTCCCTTGCACCGCATTGGCTCCAAAGAAGTGTCTACTCGTACCAATTTCTGACATTACACGAAAATGCCCTTACGTGTAATTGCATTTTGGAGACAAAATATATGTAGATAGAGTTGCCAAGACTGAGGATCTCTCCTTCTCATAAATGAATGGATGATTCCTAAACAGTGCAGCAACGCCTTGTTAGCCCTCATATGAACTTCTATCAAAACGTACCTCTAATTCACTCTAGTTGCCATACGCTCTCCTCCACCCCGATCTAGTTCACCTTGATGTAAGATTACACCTGATGCCTTGCCTGTCTCATCTACTAAGAATGTGCGTTGAGCGTTTATCACCTTCAAAAAAAACTTTGTTGAGGACTCCGGAAACATTTCAACTCGTTCAAGTCCAGCCCATTGAGTAAAAATGCGATTAGACTCTTTTGTAACGGTCATGACCAATCCTGACTCTAGCTCATATTGCCCTATGTAGGCATCATAAATGGCAGGATCAAGTTCAATCACTTGCCGTTGCTTAGGCAGATCGTAAGGTTCACCAAACAAAATGGCAGCTAAATCATTCGCAATAGGTACAACTGGTGCTACTACTGCTGCGTCAATGTTAGTAAGCACAATAATAGAAATTTGCTCATCTGGATATCTAGCAATGCGAGTGCTGAAGCCATCAATCCCGCCACCAGTGTACAGAAGTTTGCGTTCTAAGTGGGTACATATAATTCCGCCATAACCGTGGTAAGCTCCTTTGCCGTCTTCTTTTTCAAGAATCACGACCTTTGGTGTAAACATCATTTCTCTGAAGTTGGCGCTCAATACTGCATCGGTATAAAGCCCTTGTTCCCACTTATAAAGATCTTCAATCGTTGAGTACATTCCTCCAGCACCCGATGGCCATGACATATCGACAAAATCTGCATTTTGATAGGCAACACCAGAGAAAACATAGCCCGAAGCTCGATGGGGCAAAATCGCCTCTTGCCGATCATAGCCTGAGTCAACCATTCCTAAAGGCTCAAGAATCTGGTGTTGCAGATAATCGGCGTAGGAGTGAGCGGAGACTGTTTCAATAATCTTGGTGAGTACCACGTAGCCAGAGTTGGTGTAGCGGTAGCGTTCACCTGGCGTAAACTCTAGTGGTTTACCACTAAACCGGGCAATCAAATCATCCAAGGTAACCTTGATTTTTGTTATCTGCTCGAAGTTATCAAGTTCATTGAAGTTAGGAATCCCTGAAGTGTGGTTGAGGAGTTGATGGATGGTAATTTGCTCACCGTTAGGGTAGTCGGGCAAATAAGTTGAAATCTTTTGATGCACCGATAGCAAACCTTGCTCCTGAAGTTGCAGAATTGCTGTCGCGGTGAACTGCTTGGTAATGGAACCGATGCGAAACTTTGTCAGAGGTGTATTGGGAACATCATGTTCCAGGTTAGCCATGCCGTAGCCTGCACTCAACAGTACTTCACCTGCACGGGCAACCAATACCGATCCCATAAAGTAGCGATTTGCCAGACATGCTTGTAGATAAGCTGTCATCTCGTCTGCAATAGTTTGATTACTAGAGGGTGACTGACTTACTTGCTCGACCATGAAGACTCACGCCCGATTACGACCTAAATATTATATCCGTCTACGTAAAAACTAAAAAGATTATGACTAGCATTTGCGCTCCTTACCAGGTTAAGGAGCGTAGGGCACGAAAGAGCCATTTCGTATAATGGACGTTACGATCGCAATGCTTGCTCACCAAATGTCAAACGAGTTATGAGAAGAACTGTTCTCATTAGTGGTTTTGTAGCTTTACCCGTCTGTTAATATTGCAATCATTCGTCAAATTTTCTTTCTTCATATTTAAAATCTGCAACGCCCTAAACTTCGCTGCTGTGTCCCCACCTTATATTTGCCCGTGTCCGATTCATTGAGGAGTAACCAGTGGTGAAGTCTCGTTCCATCTGCCGGAGAAAACAAAATTTTCTAACGGCTTACGAGTGCGCGGGGCTAAGGTTCGTTGCAACAGTTTTTCAGATAGGGTTTGCGGATCTCCTATATAACCTAGTGCGATCGCTGCCACTGGCTCATAACCTTCAGGAATGCTGTACAGCGATCGCGATAAAGGTACATCAAATCCCGCCATTTGGTGAATAAATAGCCCCAATGCCGTTGCTTGCATCGCTAGTTGAGCTGCTGCTGCCCCAACATCATGAAAAGCGTGTCGATTTTCCACGCCGTTGCGCTCAAACTGTAGCTTCGCCACTGATAGCATTAATACTGGGGCAGTCTTTGCCCACTCTTGATTACCTTCTGCTAAACAGCTTAATAAACGGTCAAATTCAGCCTGGTTATCCTTAGTTGCAACGATAAAACTCCACGGCTGCTCGTTGTAAGAAGAAGCCGCCCATCGTGCAGCTTCTAACACACTGCGTAATTTTTCTGGTTCAACCGATTTTTCTGAAAAAGCTAGAGGACTCCAGCGTGTTGATAACAAATCATCAATCGGATATTGAGTATCAGATGATTTGTTGACTCCAAGATTATCAAGTGTTGTCATTGTTTTGTCCTCACGTTTCTAGCTTGCGACCAACCATATACCACAAACCCACGGCATAGGGAATGTAACTGAGTTCTGTAAAACCTGCTTTCGCAAACTCATACTCGAAGTTGAAATGGATAAAGTCATCCAACCACGGTTCTTCAAAAGAAGCGCTCAAAGCGTATTCACCACGAAAGGTGTCAGCGTATAGTACCCAACCTCCGGGTTTGGTAATCCGGTACATCTCCTTAAGAATCTTAGGTGTCCACTCTTTAGGTGTCTCGTGAAAGAGTAGTGATGACGTGACAAGATCGAAGGAGTTGTCAGGGTAGCCAGTGTGACGGGCATCCACCTGCTCGAACTTAGCCCGCTCGCTAAATCCAGCCTTGTTAAACTTGTGCTGGCTAATCACCAGCATGTAAGGCGAAACATCAGTAACGCGAAAAGTGGCTTGTGGAAACCGCCGTGCCAGAGCCAGCGCTCCTTCAGCCGTACCTGCACCAAGCTCTAGCACCGTATCAATTTGAGTGTCTTGAGGAATTAGTTCAGCCATTTTCTCGCGCAAAGAATGGCAACTAACATTGTGGCTGAGGGGAATAATAACATCCATAGCAGCATCCCAGCCTAAACACATCTGAGGGTTAGTGTAGCCATCAGTTACGCCATGAATGGGAGCGTGGATGTAGTCAGGGTAATATTCATGGTCGGTACGGTAGCCTTTGAGTTCCTCTGCCCAATTAATTGAGGCATATTCCTGCATTACTGAGGGCATCGCTGCGTTAATACGTCGAATCACCTCGGTTCGATACGCTTGTTTGTCCTGTGCGGTCTTTCTCGGCATAAATGAACATCTCCTACTTACACTGGTTGCTTAGTTCCGTTGACTCCAGGAGTGGGAACAAGAAATAAACTGCATTCTCCAATATAGTTTAGTATCTTTTTTGTATGAGATGCTCCCGGATGCTTGGCAGACTGTTAGTCGTGAAGATGATGCCACACATGGATGCGTAGTTTCCCCAACTTTGGGTCTAGTAAGATGCGTAAGTCCTACATTATTTGTAATTGCTCGTAATCATCGGGCGTATCAATATCAATCTTCCCTTGCAAGAAAGGAATAGAAGTAACTTGGTTGATGTATTTCTTTATTATCTGCTTGGCACCTTCCCCTTGTTTAAGGTTCGTCAGTTTTGAAAAAAAAGTATGGTGAAATAAAGCTGGTACGCCTAATGTGTCTGCATATTCGCAAGCAACGATCGCTTTATCTGTCAAACGATATGCTTCTACAAGTTGATTGATAACTTGCACAGAAACAAAAGGCTGATCGCAAAGTGCAATCACTACTGCTTCTACATTTTGCCCCAAAGCCTTTACACCAGCTTGAATTGAAGAACTCATCCCCGAAGCCCATTGAAGATTTTCTACAATTTGCACGGGTAGTTGACAAATCTCCGGTTTTATGATTTCAGCATTTGCCCCAAGTACGACGATGACGGGTTGGTTTTTGGAGGCGATCGCTACTTCTGTTATATGACGAAGCAAGCTGCTTTTATGATACGGTAACAATTGTTTTGGTTTGCCCATGCGCGTTGATGCACCCGCTGCAAGGATGATGATGCCAATAGTGGGGTTTGTCATCTTGAATGCCAAAAGATTAAATATAACTTCGTAGTCAGCGCTTCAGCGCTGAAGCGCTAACTACAACGAGATGCAAAATCACACTTGACATTTAAGCGAATGCTTAATTAATATTATATTTAAGCTAATACTTAAATAACGAGGAAAACATCTGGAAGCTTGGTACACGAAGCATCGAAAATCGGTATGAGTAGACATGCTGCCAGTGCGGATATATTTATGGCGATCGCCGATCCTACTCGACGAGCGTTATTAGATCAATTGCGTAGTGGTGAGCAACCCGTCAAAGAGTTGGCTGAACCATTTGCCATGAGCTTACCAGCCATATCTCAGCACTTGCAGATACTTTGTGAAGCTGGCTTAGTCCAAATGCGGAAAGCAGGACGACAGCGTTTGTATCGGCTCAACCCGGAACCACTAAAGCAGATATCTGACTGGATTGCCCATTACGAGCATTTCTGGCAAGAAAAACTCAATGCCCTTGGCACCTATCTGGAGGAGGAATCATGATTGGATTGAATATGGAAGTTTTCTACGCATATCCACCGCAACGAGTTTGGCAAGTAATTACTAACCGTCAAGCGCTGGCAGCGTGGCTGATGGAAAACGACTTTCAGCCGCGTGTCGGACACAAATTTCGATTTCAGCATTCGACACTACCAGGAATAGACGGAAGCATTGATTGCGAAGTAATTGAACTCGATGAACCAAAGCGGCTTTCTTACACTTGGCAAGACAAATTGATGCATCAGCCATCAATTGTTACTTGGACGCTAACACCTGTTGATGGCGGAACTCGACTACAACTAAAACATCAAGTATTGCAGCATGAAACTATCAAATTAGATCAGCCACAGCATTCTGTGGAAACTTGGCAAAGTCAATTTACACACAAGTCAAATACAGTAACTCAGACATTATTAGCGCCTAGCAATCGCACTAGCTTATCTCAGTCAATAGCCGTCGGTAGATATGAGCTATTAAATAGCATAATTCTCGATTCCTTTTTGAATAATGGTTGGAACTACAAGCTAAAAGAAATACTACCACAAATCTTAAGTAATTCAAAACCGTAGTAAGCACAAAGCGTGCTTAAAAAACATTTCAATTTGGGGAGTTAGCAAACATGAACCTTCCTTATCAACTTGGTCTGGCAACTGTGATTTCGACAAAAGATAAAGAAAACAGCTTTGATATTTATTCGCGTTTGCTGGCAGAGCGAATTATCTTTATTAAAGGCGAACTTACCGAAGAAACAGCTAACCTAATAGTTGCCCAAATGCTGTTTCTAGACCATGAAGATCCAGAAAAAGACATCACTTTATATATCAACAGTTCTGGAAGTTCAATAACGGCGGCAATGGCAGTTTATGATACTATGAGCCAAATTAGAACAGATGTATGTACGGTTTGTATTGGTAATGCTTCTGCAATGGGAGCATTCTTGCTTTCCTCAGGAACTAAGGGTAAAAGATTAGCTTTGCCAAATGCGAGAATTACGATTCGTCAATTATCAGGAAGCAGCGAAGGAAAAGCGACTGATATTGAAGTAGCAGCGAAAGAAATTCTATATCTAAGAGAATCAGTTAATCGGATATTTGCTGCAAATACTGGTCAATCAAAAGAGCAAATTGATAGTGATTCGGAACGGGACTTTTTTATGAGTGCGGAAGAAGCACTCATTTACGGTTTAATTGACAGCATTATTAATAAAACATAGTAAGTAAAAAGCGTTATATGAGTATTTTCTGTTTAGTTCACGGCTTCGGTCAAGGTGCGTGGTGTTGGGATCTGTTAATTCCCGAACTCGAAGCGCAAGGACACAAAGCTGTAGCGATGGATTTACCAATTGAAGATCCATCCGCTAGTTTGTCTGATTTTGCTGATGCAGTGCTGCAAGCGCTTCCTAAAGACGAAGACGATATTATATTAGTTGGTCACTCAATGGCTGGTACTGTTATCCCGATTGTTGCCAGCAAGCGTCCTGTACGTAAACTTGTGTTCCTCGCTGCGCTGATTCCATACCCAGGAACTAGTACGGTTGAACAGTTTTATGAAGATGTACCTGATATGATGAAGGCAGCAGGGTGCGATCGCCCAGAAGAAAGTAAGTTAGAAAAGTTCCGTGATGAACCTGATATGTACGAACCTGCTTCTCTGGGGAAAAATCCTTCAGAAAGCGAAGCAGTAGCAATGGAGTTTTTCTTTCACGACTGTGAACCAGATATAGCACGTTGGGCAGTTTCCCAAATGCGACAGCAGAAATCAATGGCATATGCTTTTGAGGTCAGTCCCCTACAAGCTTTGCCTGATGTAGAGTGCGCGTATATTGTCTGCGTTGATGAGCGGATACTTTCTCCTGCATGGTCGCGTTATGCTGCACGCAAGCGCTTGGGAGTTGATGCGATAGAATTACCTGGGGGACATTGCCCGCATTTGTCTCGTCCGGCACACCTTGCATCAGTATTGTGTAGATAGAAAATGGGATTTTTGTAATTGAGTTAGGACTTACGCAAAAGTCGTCGTCACCATTGAATTTATGTAGGGGCAATTCATGAATTGCCCCTACTCATTCCTATGAGTAATAAAAACACCTCCAAGTCACGACTCGGAGGTTTCCTGCGTTCAGAACTTCGGTGGAATGTCTCTACAATATGTGTGATTTGCGCTCCCATGATATAAGTTGAATATAGGCGATCGCTAACTTTTATTTTGCACGAGGCAATTTTAATTGCCAAAATGTGAACACAAATACTTTCTCTTCAGTTTATGCGTCGCTTCGTTACTTATATTATAATTTTCCTACTTTCGCTCTCGTTTATTACACTGTGGATGCCGTTAGATGATACTGCTTGTAATGCAGAACCTTTTATGTCATCAAAAAGGCAAAAATTTCAAGTACATGCTACTAAAGTTATTGTTGAACCGTGGCTTGGCGAACACCACGTATATGGTATATTTATGGTTCCAGATAAATACAAGGAACCGCCATTCTTTATTTTAACAGTTAAACATCTTGGCAGCTTCTGCGAAAAGCCTTTTGGCAATAGTCAATTCTATGATGATATTTTGGCGGAACCGGGAACGCATCTCATTAGAGATTACATCAGAACTCGACTGGCTCTGCGATTAATTATCCAAGGAAAGTATTTCCAACTCAATGATAAATATAACTGGAGTTTGACTTATCCGGAAGATAATTCTGCTAAGGTTAATAATTGACTGTAGAAATGCTTTGTGCGTGTACTTGATAAAAATATCACAACAATTCTTCAAGTTGGAAAAAGTTTTGGAACCGACCAAAATACAATATTTAATCGGCATGACATGATGGATGTAATATTGCGCGTAAATAGCGAAACGCATTCTCTTTCATCTTGAAAGAATGCGTAACTTTATTTGACGCGCTTCGTGAGTATATTGGTTTGACAGGCACGAAAAAAAGTTGCAATCATGGTGCTTGCGGTGCTTGCACTGTGTCGCGATCGCTTTCTGTGTCATTTAGTCAAGCACTTCTCGCCACCGCTCCCGCACAATTACGGAATATGGCTTCGATTGGCGGCAATTTGTTACAATTGACTCGTTGCGGTTATTTTCGCGATACTGCTTTAAGACGCAACAAGCGTGTACTCAATTCCGGGTGTCCGGCAATTGAGAAGTATTAATGTCGAAAATATCGGCTTTCTGCGCTCGAAGTTGATTGCGGCTTAGATTTTCGTAGTAAGCGCACAGAGCGCTTTTAAGCACGAAGAGTGCTTACTACGAATAAGACTTAATGTCGAAAATATCAGATGAATGCAAAACGTCAACGTGTATCAAAGACTGTTTATTCTGTATCAAAGACTGTTTATTCTGTGTCAAACACTCCTCAACGGTAATAAAAAGACTGCAACCGTCGTAAAGACGTTCCGCACCGAACCTCTCTACAATATGTGTGAATTACCGGACATAATATAACTGCCAGCAACCCTGCAAACAAATTACATATCTGAGCCAAACTCAATATGAACGAGTTACAAGCAATTCTCAACGCCTTCGACGAAAGCCAAAAAAACGGTGAAACCTCATACCTAGCAACTGTAGTCAACACCAAAGGCTCAACCTACCGACGTCCGGGTGCAAAAATGTTGATGACAAATACCGGAAAAATAATTGGTGCAATTAGCGGTGGTTGCTTAGAAAATGATGTCTTTCAACATACTCGCCAAAACATGCACTTCTTGGAACCGATTGTAGTCACCTATGATAACACTGCCGATGAAGATATCGTCTGGGGATTTGGGCTGGGCTGCAACGGCGTTGTGCAAGTACTTATCGAACGCTTGGACGTGGAAAGGAAAGTTAATGCGATCGCATTCATTGCTCAATGCTTAAATAATCAACAGCGCGGCGTTATCGCTACCGTCTTCAGTGTGGAGGATGCGCTGAATGTCAAAGTCGGCTCACGCCTAATTCTTAATTATGATAATAGTGTCATCACTGATATCGAACAAGCAAACTTAACAAAACTTATTATTCAAGACGCTGAAGCTGCCCTTTACAATCAGCAAACAACAGTCAAAAAATATCAATTATCAGGTAGCATAGAAGTTTTAATCGAAGTCATCCAACCACCAACACGATTAATTATATATGGTGCAGAACGCGATGCTGTGCCTGTAGTTAATTTTGCCAAAGCATTGGGGTGGGATGTTACAGTAATAGATTGCCGATCGCATGAAGCAACAACAGAACGATTAGCGATCGCAGACAAAGTGATTCTCACCCGTCGGGAAATAGTCCACAAAGAAATAGCTATAGATGAAAACGCGATCGCTGTGGTGATGACACACAATTATCTCGACGATTTAGAAATTATGAAAACGCTTTTACCATCACCCGCACGTTATATCGGTATTTTAGGACCCAAGCAGCGCACAGAAAAACTACTTCAAGATTTAGAAGCAGAAAAAATAACTTATAGCAAACAACAACTAGAAAAATTATACGCGCCAATTGGCATCGATACAGGAGCAGATACCCCCGAAGAAATAGCTCTATCAATCATCGCCGAAATTCAAACAGTTTTAGCAAAACGTAGTGGAGGCTTTTTAAGAAACCGCAATCAACCAATTCATTAAATTTTCGTAGTAAGCACTCTTCGTGCTTACTACATTTTTTTCTCAATAATTTCATAACGTACCAACCTTCTCACATCCTCACCAGACAATCCTAACTCTTGACTAATTGCCATTTCTACCTGACTTAACTCTGTAAACGCAAACTCAAATTTTAACTCTTTTAAAGTTGAATTTGCCGTCTTAACTGTCACCGTAGAAAAACCTTTAACCTTGTTAATTTCTGCCTTAATTGATAATGTAATTTTCGGAGCTTTTTTTGCTAATTGAATATCAGCACGCAAATATTTATCCGTATTCAAAGAACGATTCAACAATTTCTCCGTAACAAATCCACTCCCTGCCCAAAAAGCAAGTCCCAACAAAGGTAAAAGAAGCCAAAACTCCAATCCTAAAGCACGCAATATTTGAAACCATCTAGCTTGTAGCATACTGGGGACAGGGGAGTGGGGGAGTGGGGGAGTGGGGGAGTGGGGGAGTGGGGAGTGGGGGGACAAGGGGGATTTTCTTTAGGGAAAAGGGAAAAGGGGAAGGGGGAAGGGGGAAGAAAAATATAATACACGTATTCAAATAACTCTTTATTTCCATACCTTTACCCTTTCCCCTTTCCCCTTTCCCCCTCTTAAAATTGCCCATTGCCCAATGCCCAACCCCAACGAGTAATATTTAATTGTACCGACCTAAGAAATGTTAATTTTACTAGTAGAAGACGATCCAGCACAATTAGAACCATTGCGTGCTGCGCTGATTAAAGCAGGACATATTGTTGATGCAATTGAAGATGGAGAAACTGCTCAGTGGTTGATATCTCAAAAAGATTATGACTTGTTAATTTTAGACTGGATGCTGCCTCAAGTGAGCGGGATTAAGCTTTGTCAAGAATATCGACGAATGGGAAAAACTGCCCCAGTGTTGATGCTGACCGCTAAAGATACCACTTCAGATAAAGTTATCGGTTTGGATGCTGGTGCAGACGATTATTTAGTGAAACCAATTGATATTATTGAACTTTTGGCAAGAGTGCGAGCATTAGGAAGGCGATCGCCACAATGGATTGGCGATACACTTAGTTTGGCTTCTTTACATCTTCATTTAACCAACCTAACTATACAACGCCATCAAGTAACAGCTCAACTTTCTGGTCGAGAATTTCAACTTATGGAATACATGATGCGTCACCCCCGTCAAGTTTTATCTCACACTCAAATTGAACAATCACTCTGGGGATGGGGAACAGAACCTGAAAGCAACGCTGTAACAACATTAGTACGCAGACTGCGGCAGCGTTTGCAAACAGTTGGTGCAAAAGATTGGTTAGAAACAGTTTACGGTATGGGATACCGCCTCAACGTTCCGGAAAACAATGTTTAATCGCAGTCGTCGTAACCTGGCTAATTTGTTCGCATTCTCAATGGGGAGCATCCTCATTGTTTTTGCTGGAGTCGGTTATTATCTTGCAGCGAAAGAGCAACTTCAGGCTTTTGATGATGCGCTGTTTGCCAAAAGTAAAGCGATCGCACAGAATGCACAAGTTAAGCAAAAGTATATTTCTGTTTTAAGCAATCAACTATCCCCGCTCAATAGCGACCTCGTATATGTCCGGTGGTACAATGCCAACAAACAATTAGTAGAATTTACTGATGCTAATGCTGACAAAATATTAACTGTTGCCCCTGGTTATCAAACTATCCAAACAACTGCAAAAAAAGAATCGCTCCGGGAGTTAACGTTGCCAGTTATACAAGGTAAGGTGATAATTGGCTATTTGCAAACTGCAACTTCTGTGTCTGCTGTACAAAAGAGTTTGAATAGATGGCGGTTATTTTTGACACTGGGAGTGCCAACAACTTTAAGTGTAATTGGCATTACAGGCTGGTTTCTGGGGGGACTTGCCATGCAACCGACCCGTCGAGCTTACGAGCAATTGCAACGTTTTACGGCTGATGCTTCTCATGAATTACGCGCTCCTGTGGCAGCGGTTTTAAGTAATGCTCAAGTAGCATTAATGCCACCATTTGATGAAGCAGAGCAGCGTTTTCGCTTAGAAAATATTGTGGAAATTGCCAAATCAATGAGTGTGCTAATTGGTAATTTGCTGTTTCTCTCTCGTCATAACGGATCGTTAGACACTGCAAAGTTAAAAAATATTGATTTGGTTGAATTAGTGCGATCGCTCTTAGATAACTACCAACAACAAGCAACTGCACAAAACCTGACTTTCTCTGCTCAACTACCAGAATTACCCGTAAACGTGAAAGCCGATGCAGATTTATTAAAACAGGCGATCGTCAATCTACTCACCAACGCTTTTAAGTATACCATTACTGGTAGTATTCAAATACGGCTGTTTACACAATCGCATCGAGCGATCGTTCAAGTAGAAGACAGCGGAATCGGCATCCCGGAGGAAGATTTACCACATATCTTTGAAAGATTTTACCGTGTAGATACCGCACGAGCGCGTCAAACTGGTGGCTTTGGATTAGGATTAGCGATCGCTCAACAAATTATACAAGCGCACAAAGGGCAAATCACCGCAAAAAGTCTGTTTGGACAAGGTTCCACATTTCAAATAGAATTACCAAATGGGTAATGGGGAATTGGGCATGGGGAATGGGGAATGGGTAATGGGTAATGGGTAATCGGTTATCGGTTATCGGTAATCGGTTTTCTCCAATTCGCAATTCGCAATTCGCAATTCGCAATTCCCAATGCCCAATTCGCAATTCGCAATTCGCAATTCGCAATTCCCAATTCGCAATTCCCAATGCCCAATTCGCAATTCGCAATTCGCAATTCGCAATTCCCAATGCCCAATTACCCATTACCAATTACCAATTACCAATTCCCAATTCCTTGACATTATTCTGTCATAGTTACCCATCACACTAAGAAATAACAACACCTGAGAAGTCTATGATTTACTCAACATAGACAAAGCTTAGGTTGATTAAGTGAAAACTTAGCAACTCCCTAACAGCAATGCTCAAGAATGGATTTGTACACGCTGCGGTGACTGCGGCTACTATAGCAACTTTCCTCGCTGCCGAGGCTGACACAACAAATATACAACATAGCAGCCGTCAGAACAAAAAGCGGCAAAAAAATAAGATAAGCGCTTTGAAAAAATTGAAGTATAAAAGGTGACTGCTCAATTGAATAAAAACCAAGCAAATTCTTGGTTACATGCTGGGTTGGTGGCTGTCTTGGTTTCTCTGCCTACAGCCTGTATGCAACCAAATCGCGTTGAAGCTCAATTCAATTCTACATATGTAGATGTGCAAAATTTGGTCAATTTGGGACCGCGAGTTGCTGGTACACCAGTTATGGAAAAAGCTAGCAGCTACCTAATCGATCAATACCGCAAAGCCGGCTACATCACCGAAATTCAGACTTTTACTTATCAAAAGTTTGTAGATTTAGGTTCAAACCTGACTGTCGATAATGTCACAATTGAAGGGCAAGCGCTGAATGGTTCAATTCCTGGCAAGTTAAATGCACCGTTGGTTGCAGTTCCCAATGTTGGACGAAGCGCTGATTTTGCCGCAGTCAATGTTAAAGGTGCGATCGCTCTAGTCAAACGCGGTGAAATTCGCTTTTCCCAAAAAGCTGAAAACGCTGCCGCAGCCGGAGCAGTTGGTTTGATAATTGTCAACAATCAACCGGGAGATTTATATGGTGGTTCCCTCGGTGGTGAAGCAAAACTTCCTGTATTAGGGCTTTCGGCGGAAAAAGGTAATCCCTTAATTGCCCGAACACAAAATACACAAGTTAATCTAAATGTCAATGCTCAACGACAAATTGTTACTGGGCGCAACGTCATCGCTCATCTTCCAGGTGTGACTCAGCCGAAAGCGATACTGGGCGGACATTACGACTCAGTAGCAGGTTCACCAGGAGCAAATGATAACGCATCCGGGACAGCAGTAGTATTGGCGATCGCTCGTAATTTATCTAACACACCTCAAGCGCGTCAAATTTGGTTCGTTGCCTTCGATGGTGAAGAAGACGGTTTACACGGTTCGCGGGCTTTTGTCAACGCAGCTCAACCACAATTTCTCTCAGGCTTAAAAGGCATGATGAACTTCGACATGGTAGGCATTAATAACCAACTTGGTATTGGCGGTACATCATCATTAACCTCATTAGCTCAAGCCTCCCTTCCCCAGATTAAAACCTTTGGTTCCACCAGAGGCAGCGATCATGCATCCTTTGCCGATAAAAATGTACCCGTCCTCTTTTTTTATCGAGGTTCAGAGCCAAACTACCACACACCGAACGATAAAACAATAGATCCAAAACTGCTCGATCAAACCACTCAAGTAGGATTAGATATCGTCAAGCGATTGCTCAAAACTAACTGATTCGTGAGTGAGGAAAAAAACGCAGGTCTTCAATATTTGTCAGAACTTACACAAAAACTCTCTCAAACTCTTATACCTCTGTGTACTCCGCGTTCTCTGCGGTTCGTTTTTCCCTTACCTGTGCCCAAGTCCTATTGGTGTTGAATTCATCTTCAAATTAGGAATGCAATGTCTGCTTTATCCTTAAAAAAATCTCTCAGCAATTTGTCTCTAATTTCTCTTGGTGCAGTAGCCGCAGTCTTCGCAGCACAAATTGTACCCACAAATGCAGTACCATCTCAACAGCCGATCGCTCAATTGCCAACAACCAGCAACACAGATACTAACTTTATAGCCGCTGCTGTCGAAAAAACTGGTTCAGCAGTAGTGCGAATTGACTCAACCAGAACCATCTCAACTCGATATTCGAGTTATGGAAGGCGGGTACGGGGAACAGGTTCCGGCTTTATCATTAGATCCAACGGTTTAATTTTGACAAACGCTCACGTTCTTGGTGGAGCCGACACAGTAAGAGTAACCTTAAAAGATGGTCGTAACTTTACCGGTCGAGTCTTGGGGCAAGATAGACAAACCGACGTCGCAGTAGTTAAAATCCAAGCTAACAATTTACCCGCTATCAGCATCGGTAATTCCGATCGGATAAAACCAGGAGAATGGGCTATCGCGATCGGTAATCCTTTAGGTTTAGACAACACCGTTACAGTCGGCATTATTAGCGGCACAGGTCGCTCCGGTGGTATAATTTCCGCAGCAGGTAGGCGAGTTAACTTTATTCAGACCGATGCTGCGATTAACCCAGGCAATTCCGGCGGACCACTCTTAAACCAACAAGGGCAAGTCATCGGCATCAATACTGCTATAATTCAAGGCGCTCAAGGATTGGGATTTGCGATTCCGATTAACCAAGCCCAGCAGATAGCCAACCAACTGATTGCCAGAACACCAATTCAATAGTGGGGAAAGGGGAAAGGGGAAAGGGGAAAGGGGAAAAGGTTAAGAAAAATATGCACCTTTCCCTATGAAAGTGTATTCATTTTCTGGCTGATACCATTTTCACAAAACAAAGGTTTCAGCCGCATGTACTGCCACAGCGATCGCATTCAGTACGGCAGTATCTTTCTGTTCTAAAATCACATTTTCACTCTTGGTACGCTGGGCAACTACACCACAAACAGCAGCAGCTGCAAATTGATATACTCCCGCCATCTTGAAAAGCGTACCACATTCCATTTCATAATTCAAGACATTTAAACGGCGATATTCTTCAGTGATGCCATCAAGCGATCGCATTAAATAAGGATTCGCCGAATCAGTGCGTTCCTGTCCTTCATAGAAAGTATCCACCGATGCCGTAATCCCCATATAATGCGAAATCTCTAACTTGCGTGCAGCATTAACCAACGCTACCGTGAGAAACGGATCGGCAGCTGCGGGATACTCCACAGGTGCAATATCATTTGCTGCACCTTGCCGACATAATGCCGCACTGCTAATTACAACACTACCGACAGTTATATAAGGTTGAATTGAACCGCAAGTACCAATGCGAATAAATTGCCGGATTCCTACTTGCACCAACTCATTTACCACAATACTCAGAGAAGGCGCACCCATACCACTAGTAGCAGATAAAACGGGGCGATTATTTGGCAAATATCCTACATAACTATTAAGTCCGCGATTCTCCGACAACAAACGCACATCCTGCAAATAACTTTCAGCAATTAAACGAGCGCGTTCCGGATCGCCAGATAATAAAGTTATATTCGGAGGCTGCGAACCTAAATCATCTTGCCCAAAGCCAATGTGATATAAGCGGTTACTTGTCATAGGTAAATTATATAGCTCGTAGTAAGCGATTTATCGCTTAATTTGGGCACTTTAGTGCCCACTACGATCTCTTATACTACATTATGTATTACAATAAAGATAGTTACCCCTCATGCGGTGACTGATTGTCATATCACTCATCAAAAGGAAGTCTATATGATTCCCTGATCGCGCGTCCGGAATATTGGTATATCTGCTCACATTGACTCTGGTAAAACTACGTTATCAGAGCGAATTCTCTTCTACACGGGCAGAATCCACGCAATTGAGGAAGTGCGGGGAGGCGGAAAGGGCGCAACAATGGACTTCATGGACTTAGAAAAAGAACATGGTATCACCATCACCTCAGCGGCGACAACTTGCCAATGGCATGATACCCAAATCAACTTAATCGACACACCAGGACACGTAGACTTCACGATTGAAGTAGAACGTTCTCTGCGGGTGCTGGATGGTTCCGTAATGGTGCTGTGTGCGGTGGCGGGTGTGCAGTCCCAATCCATCACCGTGGATCGGCAAATGAAGCGATATCGCGTGCCGCGTTTGGCGTTCATCAACAAGATGGATCGCCTTGGTGCTGACCCGTTTCGTGTAGTACAAGCTATGCGAGACAAGTTGCAATTGAATGCTGTATTACTTCAGTATCCGATTGGTAGTGAAGATAACTTTCAAGGGGTGATTGACCTCGTGGAAATGACGGCTCACTATTATCAAGGTGAGAACGGAGAAGATTGGGTGAGAAAGTTAATTCCCTCAGCGCTTGTAGATGAAGCACAACAAGCACGGGAAAAGCTGCTTGACGCTTTATCGCTGTTCTCAGAAGCAATGACCGAACAGCTGCTAGAAGGTGAGGAAGTTTCCCAAGAACTAATTTGGCAAATTATCCGTCAAGCAACTTTAAGCTTGGAACTCACTCCAGTGTTGCTGGGTTCGGCATTCAAAAACAAGGGTGTGCAAAACTTGTTAGATGCGATCGCTCTTTATCTACCATCACCTATAGATAGGGAATTAGTCAAAACCGCAGAATCGGTGAGTATCTATCCTAACCCTGATGATTCTTTAGTCGCTTTGGCATTCAAACTAACTGTAGAATCCTTTGGGCAATTGACCTACATCCGCATCTACTCCGGAACGCTGAAACCGGGTGACACTGTATACAACTCGCGTACCGGGAAACGAGTGCAAATCAATCGCCTAGTAAGAATGCACGCCAACAAGCGAGAAGAGATGCAAGTCGCTGTCGCAGGAGATATTATTGCTCTGTTGAGTGTAGACTGTGCATCCGGCGATACCTTATGCTCAGGGAAACTACTATCTTTAGAAAGAATGTTCGTGCCGGAACCAGTGATTACGCTATCGATTATGGCTAAAAAACAGGAATCGGGCGATCGCCTATCCAAAGCACTCAACCGCTTTCAAAAAGAAGACCCCACTTTCCGCGTTACTCACGACCCCGAATCTAGCGCTACTCTGATTTCTGGGATGGGTGAACTCCATCTAGAAATCTACATTGAGCGCATCCAGCGCGAATATAATACCGAAGTTTACGTTGGTAAACCAGCGGTAGCATATCGAGAAACCATCTTGCAAAAAGCTACCTTCGACTACCGACTCAAAAAACAGACAGGTGGTTCTGGTCAATTTGCCCACGTTACTGGGTGGATTGAACCAACAAGCGAACCGTTTGTATTTGAGAATCGTGTAGTTGGCGGTGCAATTCCTAAAGAGTACATCTTGGCTTGTGAGAAAGGTTTCAAAGAGGCGATGCGATCGGGACAACTAGAAGGCTATCTTGTTACTGGGGTAAAAGTCGTTCTTGAAGGAGGTTCGTACCACCCAATCGATTCAAGTGAAATTGCTTTTCGGTCAGCAGCGCATCAAGCTTTGGAACAAGCTTTTATCAAAGCAAATCCTTGCATTTTAGAACCAATTATGCTTGTAGAAGTGGAAACCCCGAATGAGTTTTTTGGAAGAGTTCAGGGAGATTTATCCTCCCGTCGGGGTTTGCTTTTGGGTTCCGAAACAATGCTTTCATACACGGTGATTCGGGCTGAAGTACCATTAGCAAAGATGTTTGGGTATTCAACAGACTTGCGTTCTCTTACCTCTGGTATGGCGACTTTCTCAATGGAGTTTGCTTGCTATCGGCAAGCTTTAGCAGTGAAGTCATAATCAACACATAAAAAAAGGCAGACTTGTATGGTCTGCCTTTTCTATTTCCATTTCATTATTATCTTTCTGGGCAAATACAAACTAAATAATCTGGGTAGGGAAGGGGGTGAAGACACCCCAACAAAGTGGTGACAAAGGAGGAACTTAGCCCAAATTGAGAGACTTTTGGTTTTTGCGTTTGCGGAGGAACATACCACCACCTATAGCCAGCATACCTAAAGCAAGGCTAGGCTCAGGTACTGTGCGGAAGGAGTGGTTATCGCTTTCAAATCCACCACCGTATTTTGCTTCTTGAGAAATCACGATTTTGTTGAAGTATTCATTTGAGTTCTCTGCAAAGAACTCAACGTAGCCATTGCCTTGATAGTACGTTTTGCTTCCGGGTGCTGACTGCATAGAACTATCACCTGCCTTGGGTCCCGGATGCTGTGCAGAGTAGAGAGCAAACTTACCGATGTCCGCAGTTATAAAGGTTTTGATTAAGGTGTTTCCATTGAAGAAAGAGAGAGTATTACCAGGGTGAGCAGCACCCCAGTCTAAACCGAAAGATTTTGCCAAACTCTCTAGGGTAATTGTGACAGAGTTACCAGCCATAACTTGCAGATACTTGGAAGTGTTTTTCTCACCATCTGGATCAGTTGGTGCCCAAGTGTTGCTTGTAACTTGCTTCTGACCATTTGCACTACTAAATGAGTACTGAGCAAATCCAGTGGTTGGTGCTGTACCTTGGACTGTTTTACCTTTTGCGTCTACTGTATTGTTGAAGTCAATCGTGATTGCGTTTTTGTCTTTGGTATACGCACCTTGATTGGTTTCTCCGTTAGGACCTGTAGTACCTGTGCTCATGGTAAAGGTCATAGCGTGAGCAGCATCAGCGTAGGAGAAGGAAGCGATCGCTCCTAAAGATAAAGCAGCAATTGAAGCAAATTTCCTGATAAACATGATTGTAAGCTCGTGTCGTTTTCCGTGTCTTGAGCCAATTATGTGACTTATTAGTTACAAAAAAACAGGATGTATTTACTGAAATAAGATTTTTCCTTGAGCAGACAGATTTTGTAACTTATTTAACCAAAATATAAAAAAAAATCAGTGATTTTACTTTCACAAACGTGAAGATAAACAAGTTAAAGGTACTAATATTTGTGAAGAAACAGATATTAATAAAGAAGTTGTGTACTTGTCCAGTGTTATTTTTAAGGAGCGATGAAGTAGAGAGAATGTTTTCTCTGTATTGGGAGTCTCTAAAAAATGTAACGAGGGTAAATAAGGCGATCGCTCCCGCACCTGCCGTACTCGGCATCGCTTTTTGACAATGACACGAGCCGTAAATAACAGTTCGATGATTTCCCGCATTAGGGCATATTAGACTTCTTGCATAAATCAAAAAGAAGAACCCCACCCCGCCTTTAACTTACGTCAAAGTCTCCCCTCCCCGCCTGCGGCCCGGGGTTGGGGTTTTGGGGAATGAGTGCAATCTTGTCTATTGTATTGGTAATCAACAAATAAAAATAGGCAGACATATGAGTCTGCCTTTGATGTTACTATTTGATTATTTATTGTATGTAAAAATACGGTAGAGGAAACAAACGCACCTCTACAAAGTTGTAATTAACCGAGTTTATCCCAAGTTGAGAGACTTCTGATTTTTGCGCTTGCGGAGGAAGACACCGCCAACAGCTAGTAATCCTAAAGCTACACTTGGCTCAGGTACTTTAGCAGAGTACTTGCCTGAACCAGTACGGAATGTGTGGTTGTCAGATTCAAAGCCACCGCCAGCGGTCTGAGAAATCACAATTTTATCAAAGTTATCATTCATACCTTCGGAGAAAAACTCGAAGACACCATTCATTTGACCACCATGCTGCGAGGCTGAAACAGGTGCGAGCGCGTTCATCATATCATAAGTCAATTCTTTAACGAGGTTTCCTCCCTTGAGGAATTGTAAAGTATTACCTACGCTCAAAGCGCCTGCATCAAAAGCAAAGTAGTTGAAAACCTGATTTTTGGCGTTTTCGATGATGACACTGTTACCCTGGAAAACTGCTAAATAATTTGATGTGTTTACTTCTGCCTTGGCGCCAGAAGGTGCCCACATATCTGAGTAAATACCAGTTTGCCCAGAATAAGCCGTAGTAGAGTAACTACCCTTAGAAAAAGAGTATTTTACATTATTGTTGCCCGGTACTTTACCATTGTTGAAATCATATGTTGTATAATCTTTGTCGTTTACTTCCTTAGCAAAAGCACCTTCATTTGTAACTGCACTATCACGGTAAGCACCAGCACTGTAGCTAAATCCGAGAGCGTGAGCCGAGCCAGCATAGGAGAAGGAAGCGATCGCAGTTAGAGATAAAGCAGCAATTGAAGCAAATTTTTTGATAAACATGATGTTTGGCTCCTGTCGTTTTCCGTGTCTTGAGCCAATTATGTGATTTACTAGCTACAAACTAACAGGATGCATTCACTGAATTTAGATTTATCCTTGAATGGAGAAATTTTGTAATTACTTTAACCAGTTAAAAAATCCAAAGCAGTAGTTTTACTTGCAAATACATAAAGAAAAACAAGGTAAACGAACTAATATTTGTGAAGAAACTAATTATTGATAAAGAAATTGTGTGTCTGTCCTTCGTCGTTTTTAAGAAGTGGTGAAGCTAGGGTTTCACAAAAACTAGACACTCATTGAGACGGTTCCTTCATCTAAGGGTATCGTGGGGTGTTGCGGATCTATAAAACAAGGAACCGTCTCAATCAGTGTCCGGGTTCAGTCCAGGGGGAATTTGTTTGCGTGCAACTCCCGGCAGGTGGGGCAAATCTGCCAGAGACTTGAGATTAAAGCATAATCAAACCCAGTCGGACACCAACAGTTACTGCCTCAGTGCGAGACGAAACCCCTAGCTTCCCAAATATGGATGAGACATGAAACTTGACGGTGTGATCGGAGATATGCAAACGCTTGGCGATCGCTTTATTCCCTAACCCAGAACCAAGCATTTCTAAAACCTCTATCTCTCTTGGTGTCAATGTTTGCATGGGTGTAAGCGTCACTTTTTCTCGCATCGACTCTTTGAGAGGAAGCAACTCAACCGCATCCGGGTGTAAGACAATTAGACCAAAAGCGATCGCCTCGACAGCGGCGATAATCTCTGACTCGGTGCTGGTATCTGGTAAAATGCCCCGTACACCAGAACGCAGCGCTACTTCTAAGTTGATGCTGTCAAGTTCGTCAGCAATAATCATAATTGGTGATGAGTATTGCTTTTCTTGCATCGAAAGCAATTTTTCCCATACTGATTGTTGAAAATTGCCGCTCAAATCTAACAGCACCACCTGTGGTTGTAATTGCACTTCCCCCAAAAGTGCATCTAAGTCAGATACACTACCTACTACTGTCAGTTGAGGATTGCTTGTCAGCATAGCTGACAAACCTGCCCGCACCACGGGGGAAGCTGCAACTACCATCACCCGAATCATGTCACCTCCACAGCAGTTTTCCCATCTTGGAACACAGCATAAAAAATGTATTGTTGCCCACCACGCAGAACTTGTAATGGTAGTGATTCGCTATCGCTTTGATTGAGATAGTTGCTTAAATCATTCGGTTGAGAGAGCGATCGCCCCGACACCCCAATCAGCACATCACCAACTTGCAAACCAGCTGCTTCAGCAACACTTTGAGAATGCACTGATAAAATTAATAAGCCCAAGCTGCGTTTTACCAGTACAGGTTGTAAAGTCACCCCCAGCTTTCGCCGATTTCCATTCAGAAAAAGCTTTACAGTTGAGCTTGATATTGCCACAGCCAAATTATTGGCAATCATGGTATTAATTCCGACAACGCGACCGAGACAATCGGCAAGCGGACCGCCGGAATTACCAGGATACAGTTGAATATCTGCCATTACCAAACGCCGATCGTTTGTGTGGATAATCCCGGTTGTGACTGCACCACTGTCACCAAATGGATTACCCACAGAAGAGACTAATTCACCTACTCGTAGCGCATCTGCATCGCCGATGGTTGCGGTATTTAAGTCAGTGGCGGCAATTTTCAAAGCTGCTAAATCTTGCTGTGGGTCAAAGTGTGTCCGTACTGCATCAAATGTGCGTCCATCTGACAATTCGACAGTTGTCTTGTTGCTGGTGGCGACATGGGCGTTAGTGATGATTAAACCGTCTCTTTGCCAGATTACGCCGGAACCGCTTCCTAAAGAACCGCTACGCACTTTGACGGTAATATTACGTAGTTTAGCAGCTAGGAGTGCTAATTCATCAGTTATTGCTGTGATAGTCATATTGGGGAAATTGTGATTTTTGAAGTGGGAATTGTTACTGAATTGGTTTTTCGCCGATCGCGATCGCTTTGTCCAGCAAAACTCCACCGCGTACAATTTGCACAGAAACAGTTTTACCAACGCGATCGCTATTATTCAGCAACGCCAGCACATCACCGGTATCGCTGACAGAATTACCATCGAAGGCTACCAACACATCCCCAAGCAACACACCCGCTTTGTCAGCAGGTCCGTTTGTCTCAACATTGACGACAATCACCCCACCAGCAGAAGTTAAATTTAAGGCGCTTTTCAAGTTTGCAGGCAAACGTACAGGTTGCATTCCCAAACCCAAATAGCCCCGTGGAATGCGTCCTTTGGCAATTAATTGGTCAACCACGCGATTGACTGTAGAAGCGGGGATAGTCAAAGCAGTACCGCGCCGTCCGGAAGTATTCATTCCTACCACCAAACCAGCAGCATCTACGAGGGGTCCACCTGCAAAGCCAGGGTAAAAAGTGATGTCTGGACGGATGAACGAGTCAATATTACCACCGCTCATGCTTCGCCAAGCACCACTAACAACACTCACTGCACCCATAGCCGCTTTTAAGTCACCCTCGCTACTTCTTGCTAACCCAAGTACTAAATGACCAACTTTGAGCGTGGTAGCGTCGCCAATTTTCGCCACTGGGATTTCTTTGTTTTGTAGCTGCAAGACAGCTACATCGGTGCTGGAGTCATGACCTAAGACTTTAGCTGCAACTGTACGATTATCTGTAGTCGTGACAGTAATTTCTTCATAGCGTTGCAGCGACTCGTCAGAGGTAACAATGATACCATCTCGCCAGTGAATACCGCTAGGAAAAATGCGTCCGCCAGCGTTCACAGCAACAACAGCACTCCCAACCTGCTCTACAATATCGGCTAAATTGTTAGACAGAGCCAGTAATGAAGACATAAAATTTCTCCTTTAAACGTTCCTGATGTTCATATCTTGCCGTTTTGCTTTCACAGGTTACATCGGAAAAATGGGGAGAATGCATCCTAGAAAAATGGCTAGGGAATGGGGAATGGGGAATGGGGAATGGGTAATGGGGCATGGGGCATGGGGGAGCCAGTGCGTTGGGGAGGCAGTGCGTTGCGGAGGTTCCCTCCGTTGAAGCACCTGCCGTCGGCTCCGCCGACTTGAAGCATAGCCGCGTCATGGAAAGAATCTCTTATTCCCAATGCCCACGTTCCCAATGCCCACGTTCCCAATTCCCAATGACGGCAGGTGCTACAACGCTCGTGACCTCACGAGCGGGTTCGCCACTACGAATAGACCCTACAGGCAACCGCGCTGCCTTGACTCACCGCAACGCACTGCCGATGGCGGACACACTGCTCAAGTCGGGAAACCCTTCCTGTGCAGGTGTCCTCCCCAATGCCCAATGCCCAATTCCCAATGCCCACGTTCCCAATTACCAATTACCAATTACCAATTACCAATTACCTTTTTCCCCATTACCCCTAAATATTTCTAATGCTTTGGTTTCAAATTCTGTAATTACCGCAGGTTCGTTTTCATACCAAATACGTATTTCTTTCAATGCTTCCTCAGTATTATCTGAAGAATGAATTAAGTTATCTACTAAAAAAGTAGCTTTTTTCAGCGCCAGCCTTCTCAGATGATGTTTTTTTGTTTTGCAAAGGTTAGCTGAACCAATTACTTGTGTTTTCAGAAATTCTCCAAAAGAACTGTAGTTGCTATTATTCGCAATCTCATATTTATCTGTATAATATTCTAGTATAAATATTTGCACTGCTTTTTGGGACAAGTAATTGATGATAAATGGATACCAAAGTGAATATTGAGAAGATTTGTAATGTTTTGATATTTTTTCTTTATCTACAATAATAGAATATCTTATATGTTTAATATCGCCATATTTTGATAGTTTATTTTTAATGAAATTACTTAACTCTATATCATTAGCAGCGGCTGGTTTTAACATTATGAAAACAAATGCATTCAGTTGTTGTGACATAGCGTTAACTCTAAAAACAGCAAGCAAATTACTTATTTGTTCAGTTTGACATGATTTAACTTTGGATTGCTACAAACAACTGTTGATAATAATTTGTAATATGGATGCGGATGAACTGAAGCGGCGTTATGTCGCAGGGGAAAGAGACTTTACGGGAGCGGATTTAAGCGGAGTTAAGCTGATTAAAGCCAATTTACCCGGAGTCAATTTATGGGCTGCAAACTTGAGTGCAGCTAACTTAGCTAAAGCAAAATTATGGGGAGCGAACTTTGAGGGAGCTAACTTAGCCAGAGCCAACTTGACTGGAGCTAACCTCAGCGGAGCGAATTTAAGTCAAGCTAATCTGCGGGGAGCCAAACTAAATAATGTCAAGCTGTATGGAGCTAATTTCACTGGTGCTTTCTATGATGAAAGTACCCGATTTGCTAGGGGTTTTGACCCTATCAGTCAAAATATGCGCTTAATTTGATTTTGTTTAACTGAGCATATCTCGATTGTGGAGTTTTTAGCAAGACGACTTAAATTTGCATTAATTCTTCGGGATTCACTGTTAATTACTTTTAATAGTGTAATATGATATTTGATAATTGACTACTAAACGTTAGGTAGGTTTTGGTTGCCAGACAATTCTCTCTCGCCAAAAGAAGTCTCTTCTAGTGGACGATCGCGCGTTCTTGATGAGGCTGAACAGCTATTTCGCAAGCGCGGCTACAATGCTGTGACAATGCGGGATATAGCTGTTGAGGTGGGAATTCGTCAGGCATCGTTATACTATCATTTCAAGAGCAAGGAGCAACTTTTTGTGGCAGTTACCGAGCGTGTATTTGAGCGTCACCGCACCGGTTTACAGCAAGCGATAAATTATGCAGAAACCAACTTGCGATCGCAACTTCAAGCTGCTGCTGAGTGGTTTCTCTCTCAACCTCCTGTCCATTTTTTGAGCATGGCACATACAGATATGCCTTTATTAGGTGAAGAAAATATGAAATTGCTGTCGATTTGCTATGCCCAGTCTATTTTTGAGCCGCTGGGACAGATTTTTGCCCAAGCGCAAGAGCGAAAAGAAATTCGCAATACTCGTACTCAACTACTAGCTGGGTTCTTTTTGTCTGTTATGGAAAGCATTCCCTATGTGACTACTCAACCGGGTACTGCACCCACAGAAGTTATCGTAAATGAAATGATTTCCGTTTTGTTGGATGGACTCAAGTTGTAAATAAAAACAGATTAAGGGATAAATTATACCACTGATAACCAAAATAATTTTTTTTGCCTATTTACCTATCTAATGATAGGTAGTTAAATTAATCCGAGGGAAATTTTGGAACTATAGCGATCGCCTTGACCGTCTACGTATAAACTATCTCAAAGTTTGCCGCGTTGTTATACCAGTTGTGTGGGTAATATTTGCGATTGCAATCGACAGATAATTATGGTTTTAATCAAATTACTGCTTAAACTTGTAGTGTTTTATATAGGAGTCAATAAAGATGCAACGTACTTTCAAAAGCCTTTTACTTTTAACCGCTGTTATAAACTTGACAGCTTTACAAGAAGCAAAAGCAGTGTCAAACAGTAGCCTTACCGTCACGATTAACGGGTTGAAAAGCCAGCGCGGGCAAGTTTGCCTGAGTTTGTTTTCGGGTGGACGAGGATTTCCTGGCAGTAGCGATCGCGCTGTGGCTGCCCGTTGTGTCAAAGTAGAAAACACACTGCTGACAGTTAAATTTGACAACTTAAAAGCCGGAAATTATGCGATCGCCGCTTTTCATGATGCCAACGGTGACGGTACTCTCAATCAAAATCCGTTGGGTATTCCCACAGAAGAGTTTGGCTTTTCTCAAAACCCGAAAATTCTCACAGGTGCGCCAAAGTTTGCCGATTCTGCGTTTCTAGTCGCAGGTCCTGAGACTAACATTCAAATTAAGTTGCTGAACTTTTTCGGCTAAAGTAAAGGCTATAGCATTACTTTGTTGTTATTCTACAGTGAATGATAAGTAGGTCGGCGGAAAAATTTACAAGTATGTAACGAAAATTTAACTACAATTAGAGTTAAATTGAAAACCTCGTATGATTTACTGAATTTACTTTTTGCAGCACGATCTCATCATTCTTCGTATAAATAGTAGTGGAGGTTATCGTATACTTAATGACATTGCTACAACTATGTCATTAGTTTATGGACGAGCTAAACCTCCACCTGCAATCGTTCATTCAAGAGGCTTGCAGTCACATACCAGCCAGCCCACAGCGTCGTAAAGCCCTAAATTGTCTGCTCCGAGCCGTTCTGAAATCGGGGTGTCTTTGGACACCAGCAGCAGGGGATATTTATGAAGAGGCTCTATACAAAACCATGTTTAATTTAACCAAAACACTCTGCGATAAATACGATCCAAGTCGAGGTTCATTCTTGACTTGGTTTAACATTTGCCTTCGCAGTCAGTACATGGATGAAATTCGCGCTGCCAAACGCGATCGCTCTCATAAACAGTCTGTATGGCAAAGTGATGAGGTCGAACTCGATCCCTTAGATCGAGTTGCTTCTGGTATAGATGCTACTTTGCTGCTTAACACTTGGGAATCATTTGTCCAATGGATTAAAGACGATCCTGATAATCTTCTTAAAGCTTGCCACATCGAAAATAATCCAAAAGCTAACTGTCAATTGCTTGCTTACTTGAGACTCGTCATCGGCAAAGAATGGCAGGAAATTGCTCAAGAAGTTGGCTCATCACGCGGTGCAGTTACATCTCATTGGTCAAGAAAATGTCAACCTTTGCTCCGAGAATGGTTAGACAAAAATCAGAGGTTGTTTGGAGAAGATAACTATGAGCGATAAGCTAAATGTCTTACGGGAACTGGCAATTCCATTCCCAGTGACTGTATCGTTTAAAAGACAAGCCAGAGTCTACGCGTCGCAGTACTTCACTCAAGATGCCCAACAAAGAATTTATTTTAATACCCTAGCTGTACTCGTTGCTGATGCGTATTTTCGTATGCTCGGTTTCGAGACTAATCTTGCCAAGCCAGAAAGATGGAATGCAGCTTATCGTCTGTGGAACGAAGCAAACGAGCTAGAACTGATTGGATTGGGCAATTTGGAATGTCGCGCAATTGCTACAGGACAACAGTCTGTTATTTTACCACCGGAAAGTTTGAGCGATCGCATCGGCTATTTATTTGTAGAAATCGCTAGTTCTGAAAAATCAGCGACACTGATTGGTTTTCTGCCTGCTTTTCATCCGGAAACTACAGATGCAGAAGTGGCGATCGCCACTTTACAGTCTATGGATGACCTCATTGATTACTTGACGCTCACGCAAGAATTTGCCGAAAAAAAACTTACTTACTTAAGAAACTGGTTAAATAACGTTTACGAGGCAGACTGGGAACCCTCAATGCGCGATCTCAGGAGTGCCACCTGTAAGAAAAAGCTCCAACTGGCAGGGCAAGTATTTGAAATGCAACTTTCTGTTTCTCAGAGCAACGACGAATTGATTTTGGTTAGAGTTAATGTCAAAAGTGAAAGTGGTTCTCTACCTAGAGGAATGCAGGTCAGTGTACCAGACGAATCTGATATTTATACCGAAACAGTGAATGAGGCTGCCGATCTTATTTCTATTCCTCTGGAATTATCTTCAGGTGAGGAGTTCTGGGTAGAGTTGCGGATAGGAGAAACCTTCATTAGAGAATACTTTATCGCCTGAAAAAAAGTTGCAATGGCATTTAGAATCTCCTTTAAAATTGGCGGACGAGTACAACTTAACCATTCTGAAGTTCTGCCTGTCACCCTTGCCATCTACGATCAACAAGGGCAAATAGAAGAACTCGTTTCGTTTCTTTCTCCTCTACCAAAACCTCTTGAAGATAAGTTTAAACAATGGCAGTATTATATTGGTCTTCAAGGTAATCGTAAGGTTGCCAAAAATCAGAACAATCTAATTTCAGGTGTAGTCAATCTCACAGAACTCGCTAATTCCTTGAAAGCCGAATTAAACAAATGGTTAGGTAGCGATGGCTGGATTGATGAGAATGGACAATCCGATCCGCGTGTCAGTCAGGTTTTGGAAAGATTCAGGGAGAAAATTACCCAAAAAGATGAAGTCCAGATTATTGTGCAGACAGAAGACCGACAACTGCGGGGACTTCCTTGGCAAGAGTGGGATACCTTGGCAGGCTATACTAGCAAAGGCGTAGAAGTTGCCATCAGTGCTACAAATTTCAAGCGACTGATTCAAAAGCAAACACCACAACTGAAAGCAACTGCACGCATACTTGTGGTGTTTGGTGACGAAAAGCTTGGTTTTGCAGAAGAAGAAGATTTTATCAAAAGCCTGAGACAGCATGGCGGAGAACCCGATATCCTCAGACAACCTACACGTCAAGAATTAGAACAAAAGTTAAAAGACTCTCAAGGCTGGCACATTTTCTTTTTTGCAGGACATAGCCAAAGCGATCGCGACGGACGGATTGGACGCATTCAAATTAACCCAGCCGATGGTGAACAAGGAATTATCGAAATCACGGAACTGAAAGATTTACTTGAAGGTGCAATCGAGAAAAAGTTGCAACTAGCAATCTTTAATTCTTGTGATGGTTTAGGACTGGCAAACCAGCTAACCGAGCTATCTCTACCCTACTGTATTGTCATGCGGGAAATGGTTGAGTCCTCTGTTGCTAGAGAATTATTGAAGCATTTTCTCGCAGCTTTTGTCAAAGATCGCTCTTTATTTGCATCGATGAATGCAGCCAGACAGCAGTTACAACAGAAATTTGAACCAGGTAAGAGTTGGCTTCCTGTAATTGTTGCCAATCCTCTGGCTAAAGAACTGACATGGAATCGTTTGTTTTCGGAGAGGAGGTTATCTTGGCAGTGGGAGATGCTATTGGGTATGGTTGCGATCGCTGTGCTGGTTTGCCTACCCATCGGCATATTTAGCGAGTTCCATTCTTTGGAAACCTTGACACTTTACGCGAAACTTTACCCTCACCTTGTAGTGTATCCTTCTCTGTTTCTCTGGATGCCTTTGTTTGCGGCTTACAGAGCACATTGCATGATTCGCGTCAAGACACGTCCGTTTGTAATTATGACACTCGTAACTGTGTTTTTCACATTGGGGGGGCTGTTGTTTGAGATCACTGGCGATCGCATAATGTTAATGGAGTTCAAATCCGATGCGACGACGACAATTTACGCACAGCAACTCCCGGAACTTTACTTAAAGTGGAGAACTTCAAAGGCAGAAATCTCTAACATCCCCCAAGAAATTTTTAATCCTCGTCAGGTTTTCGACACTGAAGGAAATTTGACACTGAAAAAATCAGAGTTAGAGCCAGTCATAAAACGTCTTCACAGACTCAATAACATCAACATCGCGGGATTTCAAGGGCTTTTGCGGATTGCTACCGACTATGACGTTTGGCGACAAAATACTAAAGCTTTCTCGATAAGTCGATGGTTTTATGCTCTCAGCTTTGTTGCCATTATTAGTTGTGGTGTTCAGATTCTGGCACTTGTGGTGACAATTTGGCTTGAACCAGATTCTATATTTAACAAGAATAAATACTTGACATATGTCATCATATGTGAATTGGGTATCCTGTTATGGCTGCCCTTTCAAAGCTACAGCATAGAGCATACCAAAAGCCTGTTATTTTCACCTGAGTTTAAAGGTACTCTAGCCGGACTTAATGTTCTTCTTTACGCAATTATTTCCATCATATTTTCGCCAACTATTATCTGCATATACAGAAGTGCAACTAAAAAATATCAGCCTATTTTATTGTCATTCTTGTTAGGTAGTTTTAGTTTGACGCTTCTAGGTAGCTGGTTTGGTGTTTCTCTGATCGATCGCGTATTTGGGATGAGTAGTACCAATCCCCTGACTCCTTGGTTTGCAAGTAGCATTTTCTTTGCTGCTTTATTTTTCTTTTTGTTCGTGCGGTTGATTGATCGTGGCGTTGGAGACCAGTGAATATGGAAGGTAAATTAGTCAGCAAAGAACAGCAGAAAGTAATGCTGATTGTAAGCTTGGCATACATTTTGCCTGTTCTACTGATTTATTTGGGATTAGTTCCTTTTCGGGCGCGGTTTTATATCCTGATCTTGGCTGCTATTGCTATTTTAGCGATCGCTCGACTCTACCGATTTTCTCTTGTAGAACTGGGATTTACTAAACAACACCTGGGAACTTCTCTCAAAGCGATCGCTCTACCAACCTTAGCTTCTGCTTTGCTCATGTTCATTTACTATATGATGCGAGGGATACGTATTGATAACTCTGCATACAAATGGACTTTCTACCTTTTCTTTGTTCTAGTGTCTTCTCCTCTACAAGAGTTTTTGTATCGCGGCTTTTTATTTGGTATTTTTTCGAGAGCAAAGTTGGCGATTTGGTTACATATTTTACTCTCAACGTTACTCTACAGTTTCGTTCATCTCATTTATCAAGATGTACCTACGCTGCTATCCACATTTATCCTTGGTATGTTCTGGGGCTATCACTACGCAAAGTATCGGAATTTATATAGTATCATTATCAGTCACTCACTACTTGGTGCGATCGCTATTCTAGTTGGTCTGGTATAATAAAGCTCAAGCAAAATTTTTTGAGTGTTGTGCAGCACAGGGTGACTCTCGTAGGTATATAAACTGAGCCTGTAGTGCGATCGCTATAAGAGTGATGGTATCAGGCTCAAGCAAAGTTTTTTGAGTGTTATGCAGCACGGGGTGACTCTCCTACGTATATAGATTGAGCAGGAGTGCGTTCGCCCTTGGCGTTGGCGTTCGCGGAGCGTCTCGAAGAGAAGCCATCGCTATTTTAGTTGTTCTGGTATAAATCAAGCAAAATTTTTTAAATGTTGTGCAGCACGGGGTGACTCTAGTACGTATCTAGATTGAGCAGGAGTGCGTTCGCCCTTGGCGTTGGCGTTCGCGGAGCGTCTCGAAGAGAAGCCATCGCTATTTTAGTGGGTCTGGTATCAGACTCAGGCAAAGTTTTTTGAGTGTTGTGCAGCACAGGGTGACTCTAGCACGTATATGTATTGTGAAGGATAGGAAACTAACCAGATGAGGAAGGAATGAGTAAGTATGTTGCAAAAAGTATTTGTAAATCTTGTAATAGCTGTCAAAATTACTTTTGATCATCTTAAGCCATGTTAGCTAATAGTTGTACAAGTTTACCTAAATTTATGACCCACGATATAGTATGTTTGACTTAAATGCAAAACGTCGAAAAACAATAGCCTCATTTTTTAGCTTATCTCTTGCCTTTGTTTTAATGGTAAGTTGTGTTGCTGCTCCTCCGATAACTTTGGCAACTATATTTAGTGCGGCTAATACACTCGTCAGCTTAATTGATATTACTGAGAAAGCATTTTACATAACTTCTAAATTAGTAAATACTTCTTATGGAGAATTAAAAGTAAATTTAGATAGTGAAAGATTCGTAGTTAATCCAAATTTCTCTAATGCAACCATCGAAAATATGGAAGCTCGACATTTAGATTTATCAACACAACATAAAGAATTGGATAATTCAATTTATAAAACTAATGTAGCTGCAAACAAATTCTTTTCAATGCTTGAAACAAGAGCTAACCAAAATTCTAGACCTGAATTTAAAGAAAAGTTATTGCGTGATATTCGTGTCAGTAAAAAAGCTTTTGGAGAGAAAATAGAAGTAGCTGAAAATGTTTCATCAAAACTTAAATTTTCAATCAAAGAATATGACAATATTCTCAGTTTTTTACAGGTAACTACAGTGCTTAAGGAAGCACAGAAATACATTACAACGGTTGATTCGGTGATATCACAGTATGAAACCTTGAATCAAGAGGTTCAGGTAGCCCTGAATGAAGGACGGCAAATAATTGCAAATGTTGCGGATGTTCCTTCTAAAAAGCCTGAAGGGGCAGTTTCCATACCAACACCTAACGAAAATACAACCCAACAGCAAGTAGATCATCCCGTCTTAGGAATAAAGGGTATAGGTCTGACACAAGAAGCGCGTCAGCAGATCAAGCAAGACAAAAATCTCGAACACCTCTTACTAAATCTAGATAATGTAGATAAGGGTGTCCTGGTAGTTGAAGTATTTCAAAATTCCTCTGCTGCTGAGGCTGGTATCAAAGCGGGTGATGTTATTTTGACAATCAATGGCAAAGCTGTAACTGATGTCAGTGAAATTACAGCCGAACTCAAAAAATCTCAAGTAGGTGCACAATTACCCTTGGTAGTGCATCGCAATCAACAAAACTGGGAATTTTTGGTGCGTCTCATTTAGCTGAACTTCATCTTCTATCTACGGATATTGCCCTTGACTTATCAAAACTTGCCATTGAAGCACACGATTAAGACTATTAAACTGAAGCAACCTTGCATTGCTATTTTAGTAAGTCTGGTATCAGGCTCAAGCAAAATTTTTTGAGTGTTGTGCAGCACGGGGTGAGTCTAATACGTATCTAGATTGAGCAGGAGTGCGATCGCCGTTCGCGCAGCGTCTCGTTCGCGATCTTCGTCTTTGTTCGCGTAGCGTCCCGAAGGGAAGGAGAAGAGAAGCCATCGGTACTACAGTATCAAACTAAAAAAAAATTAAGTCTTTTGCAGCAAGGGGTGAGTCTAGTCCGTATATAGATTGTGAGGGATACGAGACTGCTGCTCATTTGACCCCGTAATTAGATGGACGAAAACACACACCGAGGTGAATTACGAAAATGAAAAATCAACTATCGAACAGTCCTATGAAATTTATGATTCGGTTATCAACTCTTGCTTTAGTTGCAATCGCGATGGTCGGTTGCGATGAAGAAACTCAACAACAACCTGACCTGAGCCAACAAATGCCGGATCAGCAAATAACCCAGCCCAACCGTCAGCCCGAACCTGAGTCCTCTTCTGCACCAAGCAATCCACCGATCGATCCTTTCTATGGTTCGGGTCCAGGCGGCTCGTTCTACGGAAATTAATCTGTAGCCTCAAGCAAAATTTTTTAAGTGTTATGCAGCACGGGGTGACTCTAGTACGTATATAGATTGTGAGGGATACGAAACCGCAAAGGTAAGTCAGAATGTCTGCTGCTGTAAGCTTCCATTCTGCAATTCTATCTACAACCATCGATTACCTCAGTTACCAAAACCTATCACCATAAGGAATACAGTCTTATGAAATTTATTGTTGGGTTATCAAGTCTTGCCTTATTTTCACTCTCTAGCGTTTCTCCATGTTTAGCTGTCAACCAGTTGGTCAGTCCCTCGGTAGATAAAACTTTACGCAGTACAACAACAACAATCCAGGTGGCTAACACCTTCGGCTCTGTCATCCAAATAATCAATACAGTAGACCACGAGATACGCAACAGAGAAAGAGCCAGGCAAAGACAAGAAAGTTTAGATATCTATAGACAACGAAATGAGGAACGACAAAGAAAGCTAGAAGCCACTAGACAAGCAGCTAGACAACGGCGAGAAGCATACCTGCAAAGCCTCACACCCCAGCAGCGAGCAAAGTTTCTGGCAGCAGAGCGGGAACGAAACACCCTGATGTGGCGCACCCTTATTGATGCCGCAACCATCACGGCACCCACGACGAGCAATGATGGTTCCAGCACAGGAACAGGGTATCGTAGTCAGGTTGAAAATTGCCACTACGACAATCAAGGTCAAACGATATGTTGGTGAGAATGCTCCTACTCCTACGGTTTAAGTAAGTCGGCACAAATGTTTGTAGTTCGATTATCCCAGTCACAAAAAGCTACCACTAACAGGATATATTCTTATGAAATTCATTGTTGGGTTATCAAGTCTGGCTTTATTTTCACTTTCTAGCATTTCTCCATGTTTAGCTGCCAATCAGTTGGTCAATTCTTCAGAGCAATCTTTACCAAGTACAACAAAAACAATCCAGATTGCTCAAACACGGCGACGTGTCAATATGTATCAAAGAAGAAAACAACAAAGTGCCGCCGCCGCCGCCGCTAGACGTGAAGCAGAAAGAAGATACTTTCAAAGTCTGACTCCAGAACAAAAACGAGCATATATTGCTCAGAGACGGGCTAGACAGGAACAACAAGCGAGACAGATGTTACTAATGCTTGGAATACTGGGGGCAGCAATGGGGGGGAACTCAGGCGCGTCACCAAGCTCAAATGCTAATCAAGACAGATGGATTGTAGAAGATAGCTATAACAGACAACCAGCATATCAATCTGCTCCTACACCTGTTGCACCAATTAGTCCCTTCTACGGAACGGGTCCTGGAGGATCATTCTATGGCAATTAGACCAGGAAAATAACTAAAACGAGCGGTAAGGAGTGAGATTAATAACTTTTCCATCTCACCCCTTTCCCATAACTGATATTTCTTTATCGCAACATGAGTATCTTTAAACAACAAAGGATTATGAATTTAAGTAGAATCGGTTTGATTTTAGCTCCGATTTTAGTGACCTCTGCCACTTTTTTTCCTTCTCAGGTAAGAGCAAAATCGCGAATTACCTCAATAGGTGATGCTGCTCTTAATGCGGCTGATCATTGTCGCAAGAATGCTCCAGCATTTTTACGTGAAAATCCCACAAATATGAAGGTTATGGCTAGTCACTGTGCACAAATTGTTCACAGAGTTGTTGCGGCTCTGAGGGCAGCTAAATATCGTCCGACAGGTTTAAATTTACAATCAGATAGAGATTTGACGGTTTTCATCAACAGAACTTCTCCTATCCTTGCCAAAGATGCTTCTGTTACTCAAAGTATTAGAAGTGCGCGAGATGTATTTAGCGATGATGTGATAGAGACAATTCTCTTGGGATCAATTGGTGTGTATGCGTATCTGGATTTTGGCATTGACATTACTCACAATTCGCGTAATCGAACACTTGGAGGATGGGAGGCAGCAATTGGGGGTAACTCAAGAGCTTCATCAAGATCCAACTCCTCACCAGTGGCTTTACCTTCTCCTAATTCGCCTCCTCCTTATTTACCTTCTCCTAATTCTCCTCCTGTGAATGCACAAAAAAAGATTTCGGATCAGCGAGTTTTAGCCCGAATTTCTAATAATGTTTGCCAAAAATACGTTACTATTCAACAAAAACATCAAGCTTGTAATCGATTAACAGTTAGCGGAATATCGGCTTTAAATAGCTCCAGGCTTAATCCCATTGGGGTGAATTTAAGAAATGACTCACAGTTTCAAGCTTATCTAAAAAAAGCGGGAGATGTCTTGACTTAGGACAATTCCTTTATATCCTCTTTCACATTTGCTTCGAGTCATTTAACTAAACAAGAAACTTCAGATATTTACTTGTCTATCATTATTGCTTATAGTGCGTTTAAGAATCAAGGATACTAGAATTCTCGTAATATAGTTCATAGTGAGGAATTTATTTCTGCTTTTAGGACTAAATTTCTTAATACTAACCTGTAATTATTGACGCTGAGGATAATCTTTTCTATAGCTTTTCTAATTTTCCATACTCGTCAATTAAGTTAGATGTAGATTGGGTTGAGGCTTTGTGAAACTCGACATTATCAACATTTGTAATTAATAATTTATGTCTAAGCTCAGAAAAAGGCTAATAAATCTTTCCTTCATGGGTGGTGCGATCGCACTGTTACTTATTCCAACCACCTCTTCCTATGCTTCAAGCCTTAATAGTATTTTCTTCATTACCAAGAGTGACAACGGTAATCAGGTGCATTATGGTGTGCAGACTAATGCAGACTGCTCTCTAAAAGCTCCTAAACCTGTGTACCCCTATTGGAAGCTCGAAAGTGGTCGGTTAGAGCGTTTGCTTTCCATTGAGGTTCCAGCTTTTGGTATTGCCAGCCAATCAGTTTCAGGCAATGAAGTAGTCATGGAAGTGAACGGCTTCAAAGCACGAGGAATTTCAAAACCCATTACGATTCGATCTACCCAATTAAAAAGTCAAGAGTGTCAAATATTGGCTTTTACAAAAATCAATGGTGAAGCCACTCGGCTGCTTCAAGTTCATATTGACTTGACTAGACAGGGTTTATTTGGGCTTGGTGGTACCGTTCACAGCATCACATTTTACGGTGCTGATCAAAAGCAGGAAAAGATTGTTTGTAAATCTAATTGTAGTTTCTAAGAGGTCTTTGCCTCTAATTGTCTCATCCCTTCTCTATGAAAGTTTAATTCTTCGCCCAGTAATTGTCATAGAAGTATGGGCGATCGCTATTCTATTCAGAAGCCAATTAATTAGCGATCGCAAACGTTGAGAGGTTTGTAGTTTCATTAAACAATAAAAGATTATGAACTTAAGCAGAAGTGGTTTAGTTTTAGCAACGAGGTAACTGAATTTGAAGCAAGCTCATCGAGCAATTCTATCCATAATCGCGGGCGTGGTTCTATCCACGTTCCCTAACATGGCTCTGGCTCAATCTGAAATACAGCCAAGTCAACGAGTTAGATATACCGGACTATTTACTAATACAACTTATAACTTGAGTGGTAACGTAGTTATAGAAGTTGTGCTTGAACGTCAAAATAGAATATCTGGCTACATCAATTTTACAAACTATCCAAGTGTACGGACTATCTGCGGAGCAGGGAAATTTGCAGGAATACGAGGAGGGCGTAATTTGCTATTTGATTTTGTTTCTAGTGACCCTGACCCTGGCTGCGGATTTGATCGTGGATTGAAGTTTACAGTTAGCGCAACTCTTTCAGAGGACAACCGTACGTTAGAAAATGGAAGTTACCAAATTAATAACTCGCAGGCAGGTGTCTTTACAGCTAGTTCTTCTACTGCACTTGTACATCCCTGCAATGATGACAGAATAAACGATAATTACAATAAAAATGATTCAAATTATCATTATTATAGTCTGACAAATGGAATTTGTTCTAAAACTTTGAAAGGCTGTACTAGGGAAAAAGTTTTCCAAACTATGATTTCACAAGAGCAGTTCATTGTGCCTTCTCCTCTTGATGATAAACCAGTAGTCCATTGTCGAGAAAAAACTTTAACTCTTGGAAATCCAATTAGAACTACTATCAATTCAAGTGACTACTCAATAACAAATTACACACTTCCAGGACATATGTTTCATCCAGGCAAGATTACTCGGAGAGTTATTGAAACAAATGATGCGATCAAAGTAACAACAATTGGAGAAGGGGTAGGCGACTACAAAAAATTCAACATATGGGTGGCTCCAGATATATGGAGTCGTGCTGATATCCTTTTAAGTGTGAGAGTAAGGTTGATTTTGTCAAACAAAAATAATTAGTGTAGAGGCTCCAAGCATAGCAAAGCACAGCTGCTTGCTATTGAGGTTCCAGTTTTTGGTATTGCTAGCCAATCAGTTTCAGGCAACGAAGTAGTCATGGAAGTGAACGGCTTCAAAGGACGAGGAATTTCAAAACCCATTATGATTCGGTCTACCCGATTAAAAAGTCAAGGGTGTCAAATATCGGCTTTTACCAAAATCAACAAAGAAGCTACTCGGCTGCTTCAAGTCCATATTGACTTGACTAGACAGGGTTTATTTGGGCTTGGTGGTACCGTTCACAGCATCACATTTTACGGTGCTGGTCAAAAGCAGGAAAAGATTGTCTGTAGTTCTAATTGTAGTTTCTAAGAAGTTTGTGCCCCTGGCTGAAAAAAATTTTGGTAAGAATTTACACCCCATTCAATTTTTATTTAAATATTGAATGTTTGACTGTTGACTGTTGAAAATTCAAGTTTTATTTAGCTTTATAAATAATAAGATAACTGTATTTACATTATGGCAAGAATATCATTTCCAGATAACCTTTTCTTAAAATGTTGGATATTTTGGATTATAGTCGAATGTACATTTAAAATTTCTTACGAGATGAAATCACCCACTACATTTAAGGAGTTGGAATTTTTTCATGGATTAATATTACCTTGGTTTTGTGGGGCGATATAATCTGATTTTAAGTTTTTGTCATATGGAGTAATTGCAGTACATATATATATTGTCTTAGTTATACTCTTTCAAAACTATGGTCTTATAAAAAATGTTAAGACATGGGTTCGTATACTATGTGTGCCGGCAATTTTCACAATATGGATTGAGCCTTGGATTACTTTTGTCACTCATAAATCACCAGAGATTTTATTGTCTTTTTCCTTTTTACATCCGATATTATTTGTTGTTGACATAACTTTTTCTTTATTATGGCTTGTGTTAACTTACATTATTTGTAAATTCCTTGACGAGGAATTTTAGATTTACTTGGTTTAATGTAAACCTCAAGAAAAATTTCTTCACTGTTTGCAGCACGGAATAATTCAAAAGACGTATATAATTTGTGATGAAATCTTTGGTGTTTAACCCTACGAATGTCACTCTCGCAGGAGTATAATTAAGGGCGAGTGCCTCCGGCACGCTACGCGAACGTGAAAACCGAAGCAGAGAGTATGGTTGAACCTCGCCTTTCTGAGGCAATGGGCAGATGATGAACGCCGCACCTTGAACAATTTAATAACGATACTTCTAGAGAAGCGGTAACAGAGAAAAAGGAGAATAAAAACGAATGACCAACGCAGGACAACCACCAACCATTGAGGAACGCTTAAGCCGCCTAGAAAATATCTTTGCCAACATTGGTGAAACGGTAGTTGCACAAAGCGACACTATTGATGTTGTCGTTAAGAACATCACGCAATTGAGCGAGAACGTCAACAGGTTGAATAATGTTGTTGACAATCTAGCTATCAGTGTCAATCAGTTGAGTACAGAAGTATCAACAACAACTAGGAATATTGCAGCTTTAACAACCCAAGCCGCAGAAGACAGACAACAAGCCGCTATTGACCGCCAAGAGTTCCGAACAGAGATTCGGCGTATTTGGGAATATCTACGCGATCGCAACGGTGGCAGCAGCACACCTAGTAGTTAATTCTGAGGAGAGGAAGACAAAAAATGACTCCAGGCAAATTAGAAATTACTATAACTTACGCATTGACAGAAAATTGATACTATGCAGTCAAGCCAAACTTCTGTGTTAGGTGTTTCAAAATAAAGTCACGAGCCACTTGAAGAGATAAATTTCTTTGGATTTCATACCAATTTTCAATTAACTCTTCGACACGCATTAATTCTAATTGTGTAAAAGCTCGAATTGCACTAAAAAAATGAGTTTTAATTGCCTCAGTTGTTCTCACCATGAAGTTACCGATACCACATACTTGTTTAATGGCTCTGTGCGAAGATTCAATTCCCCAATGTATTGAATGTAATTCCTTAAATTCGGTTCTAGAGATTGAATTTAGTACATCTTTATCAGGATTGTACATAATGTAATATCTGTAAGTTTCGTTTTTGTACGGAGGAAACCGAGCGCGAGAACTTCTCTCTGCGTTTCAAAACGCTACGAACTTATACAAAGCTGTACTTAGCAATTTTCCGGCGAAAGCGATTTAAATCGAGTCGCGACCTCTTGTAATAAGACAATTTAACTGTTATCAAGATGTGGGGAATGATAAAGTTTTAGATATGCGTATTCAAATTGTAATTTTGATTGTCGGGATGTTTGTCAGCTGGAGTTACCAGGTGCGTGCAGAATCTGAACTGAAGAATGATACCAACTTGCCGTCAACCGTAGAAACTGACATAGAGAATATGGATGAACCACTCCCCACATTACCAAGTGTTGAGAGGGCTGAGGTTAGCGAGAAAATTGTTAAAGATATCCAAATCCGTTTTCTCAATAATAAAGATAAGTGGGTAGATGAAAAAGGTCGCCCCATAGAAGGACGGACTCAGAAAAATTTTATCATTGACAATCTGAGATTAAAGCCAGGTCAAATATTTCGTAACGATTTATTTCAAAAAGACGTAGAAAGATTAAGGAGATTAAATTCATTTGATAAAGTCAACTTTGTTTTAGAAGAAGATGATACAAGTCTTAATATCGTCTATTACATTAAAGAAAATAAATTTCCTTCTTGGAACTTTGGCGGTGGTGATAACGGTGATGTTGGGCTTTACGGTAAGGTAGGTTATCGAGATGCAAACATCAACGGACTTAATGAACAACTAGATACTAGCGTTCAAGTCAGCGGTAAAGATGTTCAATTTGATACTTCCTTTATCAGCCCTTATCGTCGAGGAGAACCAAGTCGCTTAGGTTACAGCTTTCGAGCTTTTCGCGAACGAGATTTATCTCGAACCTTCAACGATGAAATCAAGTTGTCAAACGGTAGCACCGCACGAGAAGGAAGATTTGGCGGTTCTTTTGCTGTTTTAAAATCTTTTGATGATTGGGATGCAGCTTTAGGTCTGAACTACACGAGAATTAGCTTGCGCGATCGCGATTATAATCTGGCACGAGTCGATAGATTGGGAAGCCCTCTTTCAGTAAGCGGTACTGGTATTGATGATTTAGTTACAGTGTCCTTTGCTGTCAGCAAAGATGAACGCGATCGCCGTAGCAATCCAACTAAAGGATCGCTTCTGACTCTTAGCACCGAACAAGCAATTCCCATCGGACTCGGTAAAATTGCTAGTAACCGATTGCTGGCAAACTATATTTTATACGTACCAGTTACTTTCATAGGTAATAGCTCAACAGAAAATACAGAAATGATCGCTTTGAATTTGCAAGCTGGGACAAATATCGGCGAATTTCCACCCGCAAACGCATTTGATTTGGGTGGATTGAATTCTGTTAGAGGTTACGGAGGTGGTAGAGTCGCTAGCGCACGTAGTTATGGTTTGGCTTCTGTAGAATATCGTTTCCCGATTTTGCAAAGAGTCGGAGGAGTTTTATTTGCAGACTTCGGTTCCGATTTTGGGTCTAGCAAAACCGTGTTAGGGGAACCGGGTATACTGCGAGGTAAACCCGGAAGTGGGTTTGGTTACGGGTTAGGATTGCGAGTCAAGTCACCGTTTGGCTTGATTCGCGGTGACTTGGGAATTAGCGACCAGGGAGAAGTCAAATTTGAAGTTACCACCGGTCAGCGGTTTTGAGTTGGGAGAGTTCTTGAGAGGGGGACAGGGGGACAAGGGGGACAAGGGGGACAAGGGGGACAAGGGGGACAAGGGAGACAAGGAGACAAGGAGGACAGAGGTAAATTTTGACTTTTAACTCGTACAGACGCGATATATCGCGTCTCTACAACTCCTAACTCTTAACTCCTAACTCCTAACTCCTAACTCCCAACTCCCCATTCCCCATTCCCCCATTACCAATTACTCTTGACTTTCTTGGAAAAACTTCTTGTGAATGATTCTAGTCTGTTGTCCGTCAGTAGTAACTGCGGTCATGAGATAATCAATCAAGCTGTCTGTAAAGGGGACACGTAAGTGGAAAGTTCCATCGGGTTTGAGTTTGATGGAATGACCACCGATTGTCACGGTTGCACCTGGTTCTGTTGCTCCGTGGATAATTAACTCAGCATCCGCTTGAAACCAGAAATCAGGCTGGGGACGGGTATAGACGCGAACCGTGGCTGAACGAGCTAGTAAAAACCAGCGATCGCTATTAATTAAATAGCCAATTTCTGCCATATAATCGCGATCGCTTGCCGGAATCGCTACATAGCGATCGTGTGTTACCTCCTCACATTCATACTGCTGCACCAGTGTGGGAGTCTGATAACTGAAGTCAATATCAGTCACATCATACAACCGCAACGCTAATTGGCAAACTCCTTCTTGCTGCACTGCTTTTTTCTGGCTGTCGTCAACGTTCCAAGATACATAAGCCCATTTTGCCGTGCGGGGTGCGATCGCAATGCTGCTTTCTACATCCTTTTCTTCGCTAATTGTATCTTCACTTACCGTTGTATCAGTGTTTTCCGTATTGTTATATATCATAGACCAAGCTCCAGCACCCGCACCCGCACCGACAAAAGGCACACCACCCGCTAAGTCTACCGGGCTGGATTCAGTAACATTTTGTTCAGGTTCGGGGACGTTAGATACAGCCTCGTTTATGTCTTCATCGATGGGTACGTTGGCTGGTAGTTCTAAGTTTGCATCTGTAACTTCTGCGGGTGTTTCGCTTGATTCTGGTGAGTTTAAAGAAGTTGTCTCGCCCATATCAAACAAATCTGATGATACATCATCTTCTAAAGTTGCATCATCCGCAGAGGTAATATTTTCTAGCCAGTTTGATTCAGCAGATAAATCTTCCTCAGCTGCGTCTGCAACCACATCCAAAGCAGCTTCCGGAACATCTGGTAATTCCGGCATTGCAGGTATAACTTCCACTGTTGGCAATTGTGCATCTAAAACAGCTTCTCCAACGTCTGGCTGTTTTGCGGGTGTAACTTGCACTGTTGGCAATTGTGCATTTAAAACAGCTTCTTTTACATCTGGCTGTTTTACAGGTGTAATTTCCACTGTTGGCAATTGTGCATTCAAAACAGCTTCTTTTACATCTGGCTGTTTTACAGGTGTTTCGATATCCCAAAAATCTTCGTCAATATTGCTGACTTCTGTGGTATAATCACTACTTTCGGGTTGCGCTTTACCAGACAGTCGCGACCAAAGTACTGCCCCACCTTCTGCTACTGCATTACCCGCAGAGGTGATATTCTCTAGCCAGTTAGATTGAGCTGGTTGTTCTGTCTCGTCTTGTGCGAATTCCATGTCCCAATCGTCTTCGTCAGCTGCAAGTTCGGGGACATTTGGCAATTCGGGTAGAGAATCGGTAATTTGCGTTGTCAATGTTTCTACTTGATTAGATGCAACTTCTGGGACATCTGGCGATTTGGTGGGGGGTGCTTCTACATTAGATGTAAGTTCGGTGACTTCTGGTGATTCAATTGCGGGTGTTTCGATATCCCAGAAATCTTCGTCAGCATCGTTGGTTTGTGTGGTTTGGTTAGTAGCTTCGGGTTGTGAATCTCTATTTTGCGATCGCGACCAAAGTACTGCCCCACTTCCTGCTGCTACTGTACCACCAAGAGAGGTGATATTCTGTAACCAGTTAAATTGTTGTGCTGGTGGTTGTACTTCTGTCTCGTCTTGTGCAAATTCCATATCCCAGTCATCTTCATCAGATGCAAGTTCGGGGAATGAATCTGTAATTTCTCTTGTCGATTTTTCTACATCTTCATCATATACAAGTTCAGAGACATCTGGCTGTTCGGGGAATGAAGCTGTAATTTCCGTGGGGGGTGTTTCTACATCTGTAGGAATTTGCGCTTCTTTTGGTGTAATTTCAATTATCGATGCTTCTGGATTCGATGCAAGGGAAAGAGAATTTCTAACTTCAGTTGTCGGTGCTTCAGTATTTACTTCAGATTCTACATTCGATGGAAGCGGGAGAGAATTTCTAACTTCAGTTGTCGGTGTTTCTACTGCTGTAATTTCCGTTGTTGGTGCTTCGATATTTACATCCGATGCTACGTGTTGAGAATCTCTAACTTCAGTTGCCGATGCATCTACTGTGGTGGAATATTGCAGTTTGGGGGTTGTGACTTCGGCTGGTGGAGTTTCAATATCCCAGACATCTTCTTCAAGGTCGTTGCTTTCTGGAGTTTGGGCGTTAGCGAAGCTCGCCGTTGGCGAAGCCTCTCGAAGAGAAGGCATCGCTTCTCTTTGTGTGCCAGTTAATGGCGACCAAAGTATTGACCCGCCTGCTGCTACTGTACCACCAAGAGAGGTGTTTAATCGTGCTGGTGGTAGTGCTTCAGCCGTGGGTATTGGTGCATCTGGCGGTTGGACGGTTGTTTCGGTTACAGGTGCTTCGGCATTCGATACGACTTGGGGAACATTTGATGATAATGTTTCAGTATTATTCCTGATTTCTGTAGGCTCATCTGCTGCTGTCTCAGATGTTGGCGACCAAGTGCTTGTCCCTATCCCTACTGGTGCAACGCCTGCTAAAGCTGCGCTACCACCGGAGGTAATGTTAGAAACTGGTAATGTTGTGTCTTCAGGCACATTAGCTGCGGTGTTAGTTACCCCGATGTCGGAAACAGGGGTAGTATTTTCTACCGCGCCGGATTGTGTTTGCGCGTAAGCGCGAAGCAACTGGTTATCAGACAAAGCCTCGCTAACAGGAGGGGCAACACTTGCGTTTAGGGCTGTTGTTGGTATAGTCTCTTCTAAGGGCTGATTGGATGATTCTATTACGTTGTCTGTTGGTTGAGGTTTGGATCGCCTTTTTCCTAGCAACCACAATAATAAACCGCCGATTACAGGCAAAGTTAACAACCACCACCAAGGGGATATTCTCTCATTGGCAACGTTTTGAGTAGTAGCAGGTACAGGTACTGCGGAATTATTTTGATTAGCCGTTGTCGGGTTGGTAGCTTCCCCAAGCGGTGAAGTTGCATTTTCTGCCGGCGCGGTAGTTGGCGAGGCAATTGGATTTGGGGGGATTGTTTGTAGTAGACTGGCAGCGATCGCATTAGCTTCGGTGGTTCTCGCTTGTTCTACAGCCTGAATACCTGGCTTGGCAGTTGCAAAGCCAAGAAAACCTGCGATACCTAAACTAGGATTTTTCTTGTAAACGTATACAAAAGGCTGCGAGAAGGGATATCTCGGATCGTCTGGCGAGGTATTATGCAATTTGAGCGATCGCACATCTTGCAGCTTTGATATTTGATTAACCATGACATAGCTAATGCCGTCTTTGCCCAGTTGCTTGACAACTTCTGCTGTATTATCATCAGCTAATTGCGTAGCTGTAGAGCCTGTGGCAAATTTATTTGTTTTGAAGACCGGATAATCGCGTAAAGACTCGCGAGTGTCGCTTGTTGCCGGACGGTCAATAAAGCGAATTTTAGCTGATGGTCCTCCTAACTCAGACCAATCGGTAATTTCCCCTCGGAAAATTTTCGCAAATTGCTTACTTGTCAAGCTGCCTTTAAAAGGATTAGAAGCACCAACTACGATCGCTATTTTTTCGCGACGCACCCGCACTTGCTCTAAACCTTGCGCTTTTTCTTCTGGTGTCAAGTCGCGAGCAATTGTGGCTATATCGATTTTACCATCTTGCAAAGCTTTGAGAGCAGAATCTGTACCGTTGGCAGCTAATTCAACTGAAGTGCCCGAAAACTGTTTTTCAAAGCTTTGTTTCAGGCTTTGATTGATTGGTGTCATGCTACTTGAACCATCAATCCTCACTGTAGTCCCATTCTCAACCGTTTGCGGCAGAGGAAATGAAGGATCTTCAGTTGCTTTTTGTGCTTGTACGCAGTTTGGTGCGAAGAGAGTTACTGCTGGGGAAGTTAATGCCAGCAGTAATGCCAAACTGACTATCGAACTATCTTTTTTCTCTTTTTGCCACATATGCCCCTTATCAAGGTAAAGGAATATTATTACCGACTAGTCTTAATCGTTATCTTTTTATAGAGGAGACGCGCTAATTATAGTTCCTAAGTGCATAGTCGAATACGATCAATTGTATTTTTTTGCTACAAATATTTAAGCAACTCCAAATTTATACGTAAATTACTATAGTTTCTTTACTTAAAATGAACAGCATATCATGATATCAACTATATAATGTCGCCAAATGATGATAATTGAGTTCTGAAAATACGCAAAAAGTCAAAAATTAAATACTATTACAAGAATATTAACTTAGATAACAGTGACAATCAGGCTTGTCTAACAACGATTCAACTAAGGCATTGAGAGCAGTAGCAGCTAACAATCCACCACCCAAAGTTCCTTCTATCGTGATAAAAGGCACAGATGTTTGCATTAATTGTCGCTTTGCCGCTGGTGCATGACTAAAACCAATCGGCATCGCGATCGCTAGCGCCGGCTGAATTTTTTGATTGTTAATCGCTTCACAAACTTCTAAAAGTACTGAGGGAGCATAACCAATAACTAGCACACAACCTTTAGTTAGTTGCGGTAATTTTTCTCGCCATTCTTGATGCTGCCAAAAAGCAATTTCTGCTTCTTTAGCGGTTGTGACGTGGGGATTGTTAATTAAAGTTTCAACTTTACATTTCAAGTGAGCTAATCGAGTATTATCTAAAGCTGCTGCGACTGAAGGAGTATCGACAACAACCTGACAGCCTGATTTTAGGGCTTCACGAGTGGAAGCGATCGCTTTATTCCCCAATCTCAAAAACGACACTAAACTAACATCCCCACAAGCTAAAACCATCTGCGAAATTAAATGTTGTTCAATTTCCGAACGGTCAGATAAATCAGGCAGCAACCATTGTAAAGATTCTTGAAAAATTTCCGGATGAGTATGAACTTCTGCATCCAACTTACTCCACAGATTTTCTAGTTCTCCAACTCCTGCTTGAGTTTCTACTTCTAATAACTTGAGTTGAGAAAAAACTTCCGCTTGCATGATTTGACAATCTTTATCTCGTCCCAACAATCCTTCTAAAGCTGATGCGGTTTGCCGTAGTTGGGAAATTTGCTGCATAACTGTTCGATATTGCTGCTGAAGTTGCGACATCAAAGTAATGCTAGTATCTGATGAAGGTTCCACTTTCAGAATTTGCCGGATGTGGTTTAGCTGAAAGCCTTGCTGCTTGAGTGCGACAATGCGTTGCAACCTTATGACATCGTTTTCATTATAAAGGCGGTAGTTACTATGCGATCGCACTGCTTGCGGCAGTAATCCCAATTGATGATAATGTCTTACCATGCGAGGAGTAATCCCCCCACCAACGGCATCAGTGAGTTCTTTAATAGTTAAGCAACCAGCGTTCATAAGACATACTGGGAAGTGTGGAAACCCCTGAGATACAGGTGCTACGCACCGCATATCGTCATGACGGCAGGGGAGGAAACACGACTCAGGCAGTAATAATATGCCGTGAGTCTTGTGTGGCTTGCTACCGCCTTAGAGCTACTTAATGCCGTGTGCTTTTGTGTTGTACTTTCGCCCAGACAATTATGGGCTGACATCTTTAACCCTGTACGCATAGCAAGTGGCGATAAGCCCGTGTGTATATATCCCTTCGCCTCTGACCGTCGTAGAGGTAGAAGATTAGGGAGGCGTCTTCTACGTACTTCGAGTTACCACACTCAGACGGTTCAGTTTACGTTAACCGCACAGGCTAGACACTGGTTTAGTCCTGGATTGAGAAGGTGGTGAATCTTCCTTCTTCCAAGCCCCGTGAATGCGCGTCCGGGGTCAGTGACCATTACAGATGCAGGACATTCCAGCTTTAGCGTAGCAATAAATATTGCATAATCGATGAATTAACCTTAAATACGCCTTTGGATATATTCTTCTAGATACTTGAAAAAGGGTAAATTGTCATATTACCAACATTAACATCTGACAATCTCTAAGGTGTGGAGTTTTTGTGGCTTTTTGTACTTGGCATCGCCTTGAACAAAGCGCCAAGCGCGGCGGTTTTCGTTTCATGTCCCTTAGTACAGTTATGCCTAAAAACGAGAGCGTTTTTAAATGCATTAATAATGCAAGCCGATGCATTAACAATGCAAGCCGATGCATTAATAATGCAAGCCGATGCATTAACAATGCAAGCCGATGCATTAACAATGCAAGCCGATGCATTAACAATGCAGGGGGTATTGCCAAATTTATTCGCGCTCTTATTAATGAAATGCTGTACTTATACTAAGGGATTTAACTCGGCTAGGGGGACTATCGTAACACTATGCTACTATGTCCACATCAAATGACAGTGACTCGCATATCTCTAGGATGCTTTTCAGGTGGCTGCGCCGCATACCGCCTAAATTGCGCTACGTGCTGCTCGTGGTAATCTACCTGATTTTATGGGGAATACTGGACAAAGTGTCACTTTCGTTTGAAACAACACCGGAAATTCAAATCTGGTATCCGCCGTCAGCCCTCGATTTTGTCCTTCTGTTGGTCTTCGGTATGCGCTACGCTCCAGCGCTGTTGCTGAACACCCTGGTGCATGAATATGTGGTGACTCACCGCGACCTACATTTTATCACGCTGCTGATCTTCGATTTAATCACAACGATAGGCTACGCCGGTGCTGGTGGCTTGCTGCTGTTGAAACTACAAATTAACCCCCGCTTGCGTCAGTTGCGCGATGTGGTCTGCTTTAACATCGTCGCAGTCTTGATTGCACCACTAGTCGTCGCTTGGCTGCAAATTTTAAACCTTGCATCGAGCGGGATTATCCCCTGGTCAAAGTTGGTTATGTACACGCTACATTACTGGGCTGGAGATGCTACCGGCATCGCCATGCTAGCTCCATTTCTGCTGATTTCGCTACGTAAGCTGCCGTGGGTGTGGTCGCACACCGAACAGCAACCCCCAGCGACAGAGGGTAAGCGTAGCTTACCCACATGGCGAGAAGTTCCGGAGTTGCTTCTGGAGGGTGTCGCATTGGCTGCTGGGATTTTGACTGGGTATGCCGCACCGCGAGGAAATAATCTAGACTACACCTATTTCGTTTTTTTACCAGTAATTTGGAGCGGTTTGCGGCACGGGTTTGAGAGGGCAGCAGCGACGGTTTTGTTGATGAATGTCGGGGTTGCGTTGTTGGTGGTTGCCAAGTTCGGTTCATCTAATCTTTTGGTTTTGCAATTCGGCTTGATGGCGATTTCGCTAATGGGTCTGCTTGTAGGTGCCATCACCACTGACCGGATGCATACCGAGAAAGCCTTACGCGATTCTAACAAGCAGCTGACGCACAATGCTTTTCATGATGGACTCACAGGTTTAGCAAACCGCTTTTTGTTCATGCAACACTTAGAGCGTGCAGTCGAATATGGCAAACGCGAACGCAATTTTCAATTCGCTGTACTCTTTGTTGACTTGGATCGGTTCAAGCTAATTAATGATAGCCTGGGACATCTACTTGGAGATCGCTTGCTGATTGCCATTGTTGGCAGACTCCAAGCTTGCGTGCGTCCCACGGATATAATTGCACGTTTTGGGGGAGACGAATTCACCATCTTGCTTGAGAATCTCTCGGATGTCAGCGACACAATACGTGTTGCCGAACGCATACAAACAGAACTGTCATTGCCCTTCGATCTTAGCGGACAAGAAGTGTTCATTACGGCAAGTATCGGCATCGCCCTGAGTGCGACAAATTATAATCAACCAGAAGACATCGTGCGTGACGCTGACATCGCCATGTACCGAGCCAAGATCGGTGGCAAGGCACGCTACGAAATATTTAACACGAGTATGCACGATCGCGCAGTGGTACGCTTGCAGCTCGAGACGGATCTGCGCCTCGCGATTGAACGTCAGGAGTTTCTAATTCACTATCAGCCGATGGTGTCCCTGTCAAGTGGTATAATTATTGGTTTCGAGTCGCTGCTACGCTGGCAGCATCCAGAACGTGGGCTTCTCTTTCCAAGTGAATTTATTTCCGTAGCGGAAGAAGCTGGACTGATGAGCTTAATCGACCAGTGGGTAATGCGTCAAGCTTGTCACCAGATACAACAGTGGCAAGAGCAAATTAAAAGATTTCCACCCTTATCAATCAGTGTCAATGTTTGCAATAAACATTTCATTCAACCGAATATAGTCGCGCAAATCAGCAAAATTCTTCAACAGACGAGCTTGGATGCTTCTCGCTTGAAGTTGGAGATTACCGAAAACGTGATTATGGAAAACCATCGCTCTGCAACTGCCACGCTCTCGCAATTAAAAGCCTTGGGTATTCGGTTAGTTATCGATGACTTCGGTACAGGCTATTCATCATTAAGTCGTCTACACCGTTTTCCGATTGATGAGTTGAAGATCGATCGGTCTTTCGTCAGCAATATAAATGCTAATGAGAAAAATTTAGAGATTACCGAGATTATCGTCATGCTTGGTAAAAAACTCGGTCTGGATGTGACAGCAGAAGGAATAGAAACAAAAGAGCAACTCGCACAAATCAAAGAGATGAAATGTGCATATGGGCAAGGATACTTTTTTTCTCAGCCATTGTCCAGTGAAGCCGCAGAAGCGTTAATTGTCGCAAATCCTCAATGGTAGGGTTGACATTAACACTAATGTCAAGGTTTAGGGTGAGAGAATATGTGTTGGTTCAACTCTCATGTACCCAGAACGCTTAACTCAATTCACCAAAGAACATTCAGATACCGTAGCGGCATTCGCTTGTGGTCTATTATTACTTCTAGGAGCATTTGCCTTACATCTCAATTTTTTAGGATTGGCATTGCTGCTACTCCCCGCAGCTTATGTGATTGGTGGCTACGAAAGCGCCCGCGAGGGATTAACTACCCTTTTTAAAGAAAAAGAACTCGATGTAGATTTACTAATGATAGTGGCGGCGTTAGGTGCTGCTGGTTTGGGTTTATGGCAGCGGGAATACCACTTAATTATCGATGGGGCAATTTTGATTCTCATCTTTGCCATAAGTGGCGCCCTCGAAGGTTACGCGATGCGACGCACTGAGCGCAGTATTCGCAGTTTGATGAGTTTGACACCTGATATCGCAATGGTTTTGCGTCAGGGAAGGGAAGTTTCTGTTTCGATTTCCCAATTAAAGGTAGGGGATGAAATTGTCGTCAAACCGGGAGAGTTAATTCCTACCGATGCAGTGATTGTATCAGGTTACAGCAGCATCAATCAAGCGGCGATTACCGGGGAATCTTTACCTGTAGAAAAGACGGTGGGTGAAGAAGTTTTTGCAGGTACACTTAACGGTTATGGTGCGTTGAAGTTGAAGGTGCATCAACCACCGGAAAGCAGTTTGATTCAACGTGTGATTAAGTTAGTAGAGCAAGCGCAGACTGAGGAACCACCTTCGCAACAGTTTATCGAGAGATTTGAAAGGAGTTATGCACGCTTCATTGTGATTGCTGGGATATTGCTAGCAACTTTACCCCCGTTTCTTTTGGGTTGGGATTGGGAAACAACGATTTATAGAGCGCTGACCTTCCTTGTGGTAGCATCTCCTTGTGCATTGATGGCAGCAATTATGCCGACGCTGCTATCGGGAATTGCCAATGGTGCCAGACAGGGGATTTTGTTTAAAAATGGTAGTCAGTTAGAAATGATGGGGAAAGTGAGAGCGATCGCTTTCGATAAAACTGGTACTCTGACTACAGGAATTGTGCAAGTTTTTCAAGTGATTCCTGCTGGTAATTATTCGCAAGCTGATGTATTGAAAGTTGCCGCAACCGTGGAATCAGTTTCCGAACATGCGATCGGCAAAGCTATTGTCAAGGCTGCTGCTGATTTAAATTGGGTGAGTGCAGTTGAGGTGCGAGCTATCCCCGGACAGGGAATAGTCGGTATCAACTTTGACCACCAGGTAATTGTCGGTAATGCTGCTTTTGTGCAGAAGCATGTCACAAATTTACCGGAAGAATTGCAGAAATCGGCTTCAGTGTTAGAACAACAAGGTAAGACAGTCGTTTGGGTAGCGCAGGGGAGAGGGGGAGAGGGGGGGATGGGGGGACAAGGGGGACAAGGGGGACAAGGGGGACAAGGGGGACAAGGGGGAATCTCTTCTTTATCTACCTTGTCTCCCTTGTCCTCCCCCTCTCCCTTGTCCTCCCCCTCTCCCTTGTCCTCCCCCTCTCTCTCATCTCCTGAGGTGATAGGTTTGATAGCCATTACAGACGAGGTGAGGGCAGAAGCTGCTGCAACCATTACCCGCTTAAAGGCTTTGGGAGTTGAACAAATCGTTATGTTAACTGGCGATAATCAGCGTACTGCTGATAGTGTGGCGCAAGCAGTGGGTATAAATCAGGTATATGCAGAACTTTTACCGGAAGATAAATTGGATGTAATCCGCCGTTTGCAAAAGCAGTATAAAACAGTGGCAATGGTGGGTGATGGTATCAATGATGCACCAGCATTGGCTCAGGCTTCTGTAGGTGTTGCGATGGGAGTGGCGGGAAGTGATGTAGCATTGGAAACAGCAGATATTGTGCTGATGGCAGATAGGCTGGAGAAACTTGCAGTGGCGATGGATTTGGGAAGAAGAGCGCATCGCATAGTTAAGCAGAATATAGCAGTTGCTCTGTCTTTCATTATTCTGCTTTTGGTGGGTAATTTTCTCGGTAATGTTAACTTACCTATTGGTGTAATTGGGCATGAAGGTTCTACTGTGTTAGTTACTCTGAGTGGTCTGAGGTTGTTGAAATAGGGCATGGGGCATGGGGCATTGGGCAATGGGCAATGGGAATTGAGAATTGGGAATTGGGAATTGGTAATGAGAGATTTTTTCGATGCCCGATGCCCGATGCCCAATGCCCCATGCCCAAATTACGCTGCTTTTTCAAGTTCGCTTTTGACGGTAGCGTATCCCCAATCTAACCAAGGAAGCAATGCTTCAATGTCTGCGGTTTCGACTGTGGCACCACCCCAAATCCGCAATCCGGGAGGTGCGGAGCGATAGGACGCGATATCAAAGGCTACTTCTTGCTTTTCTAAAAGTTTTGCCAGTTTCTTCGCTGATTTTGCCTGTTCTTCTGGAGTTAAGCCGGTAAACCAGGAATCGACTATTTTCAGGCAAATTGAGGTACAAGAGCGATTTTCTGGCTTTTCTGCTAAGAAAGCTGCCCAAGAACTTTGTTCAACCCATTTGGCGATCGCTTGCAAATTTGCTTCACTGCGCTTTATTAAACCAGAAAGTCCACCAATACTCTCAGCCCATTTCAACCCATCCAGGGCATCTTCTACACACAGCATCGATGGTGTGTTGATGGTATCGCCTTTGAAAATGCCTTCAATTAGTTTACCTTTTTGCGTTAGGCGAAATAACTTTGGGATTGCGCGTTCCGGATTATAACTTTCTAAACGTTCGACTGCACGGGGAGAAAGGACAATTACTCCATGTTGGGCTTCTCCTCCCAATACTTTTTGCCAGGAGTAGGTTACTACGTCCAGCTTTTCCCAAGGTACTTCCATTGCGAAAACGGCAGAAGTAGCATCACAAATTGTCAATCCTGGGCGATCGCTTTTAATCCAATCACCATTTGCTACCCTGACACCTGAGGTAGTACCATTCCACAAAAACACAATGTCTTTTTGAAAGTCAACTTCGTTTAAGTCTGGTAAACTACCATAATCTGCTTTCAAATGACGAGTTTCTGGCAATTTCAACTCATCTAAAACGTCTTTAACCCATTCTTGCCCGAAGCTTTCCCATGCTAAAATATCTACGGGAAGTTTTCCCAAGAGCGACCACAACGCCATTTCCACAGCGCCTGTATCCGAAGCGGGAACGATACCCAAGCGATAATCAGCGGGAACACCGAGGATTTTTTTAGAACGCTCAATCACTTCTGCTAATTTGGCTTTACCATCTTCAGAGCGATGAGAGCGACCTACACAGGCTTTTTCAAGTTGAGAAACAGACCAACCGGGTCGTTTCGCGCAAGGTCCAGAGGAAAAATGAGGAACGTGTGGCTTAACTGTAGGTGGAGTGAGCTCTGACATAAAGCTATTTTTGCAGACGTGTGGCATGAAAAAGTACTGATGTATATAGTACTAGGTTTCTGCTTTCAGATTGAAGTCTTATAAAAATAAGGCAAAAGAAAGGTAGAAACAGGATAGTGCGATCGCAATGATTAAATTCTGGGTAATTTTCAAGTATTCATAACCACAGCTTAAGTTGTGGTAACGACAGCTTAAGTTGTGTTAACCACGGCTGGAATTTTATTTATAACAGTTGCCGCATTCATAAGCACAGCTTCAGTTGTGTTCACCACAACTTGAATTTTACTTATAACAGTTTCCGCATTCATAATCACAGCTTAAGTTGTTTTGACGACGACTTAAATTTTACTTATAACAGTTTCAGTTGTGCTAACAACAGCTGACGCATTCATAACCACAGCTTAAGCTGTGTTCACCACGGTTTTAATTTTACTTATAATACTTGAAGTTGTGGTAAATAAGCTGTTGATAGTGCGTGCTAATTGCCAGCTTTGGTTCATGGCAGGCTGATTTTTTGAGTAGCATCAAATACAGGCAAGTTGACAAAGCGATCCACCAATAAGCTGTCAATTCCATCGACACGCAGACGAACAAAGTATTCGCCAGCGGGTATTTTTTGAATGTTAAATTTAAGGGTATCTGTTTTTGCTGTGGCTACGTCGGTTTCTTCTAAATCGGTGAGTAACAAAAGTTCGCGATCGCCTAACAACAATGCTACTTTTTGCTGTTGCCACACTTGCGGGTTAGTTATTAAAGTTAAAATGCGTTCGCTTTGTGTAATCTGCTGAATCTTCGGTGCAACTGAAAAAGGTAAAGCGTTGGTTGTTTGTTCTTTACCATCTTTGCAAAGTCGAACTGCAACTGTATAAAATCCGGCTGGGAAGTTACTCGGCTCGTTTGGTAACGAGACTACTATTTCTGTAGATGATTGTTGCTGTAATTCTAATTGCATCGGTTTGCTGAAGCGAGGATGCATCAATTTTACAAATACTATACCATCATCGCTATCGAGATGATGACCAATGAGTGTAAAAACTTCACCCAAGTCGATGCCATTTTGCTGGTTGGGTAATTGCACCGTTTCCAGGGTAGGGAAAGGCAGTGTTAAGCTTGCTTCAACAAATAGGCTGTCCTCACCACGAGTTAAAACTGGCTTTTGTGTCTTGACAATACGGCTGCTTTCAATTATAATCACTGAAACTTCATAAGCTGCGGAAATGCGATACTGAGTTTGAAAAGTTCTCCACAACTTAGAAACATCTTCCAGCGACATCGGTTGAAGCGTAATCCGAACTCGTTCGACTTGATTGTGTAAATCGCTTTCGCCTAAGCTAATCTTGATATCAGCCGGGTTTAGGACTGCGTAGTCATTTAAAATATGCATCGCCTTGCCCAACAGACGATGAGCCAAGATATCATCATTATCTTTGCCGTAAAAAGTAATTATATAGTAAAGATTGAGAGCAAGCGGCGGTTGACCGATTTCCCCAGGTTTGACGCGATTGGGTAAATCCATAGTCCGCCAAGAGGCATTCGGTAAAATATGATAGAGAAAGAGATTAATTTGATTTTTATCGTGATGATAGCGTGCCTTGTCTGGTGGCTGCGTTGTCACAATACCATCACCCAACTCTTGGGCAACAGTTTGAGAAATCAGATTGCGTAACGTTGTCGTAACAGCTGCGATCGCCAGAGAGTTACTCATGACTTGCCTCCTTGGCGTTGTTTCAAATAATGTTGTAAACAAACAGATGGTAAGCGCTTCCGTTGAACAGAGCGCGTGGCGCTTGGGGTGGAAGTAGAATTACAAAGAGCGAACTTCGACGCGACCAATAGTTACTTGAATTGTAGAGGTAGATGGAGGCGATCGCAATAAAGCTTTGGGTAATCGGGAACGCGGTAATCGGTAATTGGGCATTGGGCATGGGGGAGGCAGTGCGTAGGCATCGGCAGCGCGGTCTTGGGGGTTCCCCCCATGAGCGACTGCCGCAAGGGTTTCCCGGCAGACGCGCATCTGCCGTCATGGGGCATGGGGCATCGTCCCTTTGTGAAATTCGTTCCGTTCTTTTTATTCCCATTGCCCATTAAACAATTGCCCATTGCCCATTACCCATTACCCATTACCCATTACCCATTACCCATTACCAATTCCCCTTTCCTCACAAGATCCTCAAATTGTTTGTCTATAACATAACTGTAGGAGGAAAGCTGATATAATCGCCTGCCTCCTCTAATAAATGATGATTATTGCTAAAAAATCGGTGTCGAGCATGTTTATTAACAAAATTCTAGTTGCGTTAGATCGCTCTGAGTTAAGCAAGCAGGTTTTTGAACAAGCGTTGGCTTTAGCGAAGGTTACACAAGCTAACTTAATGCTGCTACACGTTCTTTCTGCTGAAGAAGAAGGCAGTCCCTATGTGCCTGTATACTCTGGTTTTGACTACTATTCAGGAGTGCGCGGTCAAACCTTGGAAGTTTACCAAGAGCAATGGAACGCTTTTAAACGCGAAGGTCTAGAGATGTTACAATCCTTTCGTGCCCAAGCAGACATAGCAGGTGTCACTACTCAATTTACCCAAAATCCTGGCAGTCCTGGTCGGTGCATTTGTGATGTAAGCCATAATTGGGGTGCTGACTTAATTATTATGGGGCGTCGGGGTCACTCTGGTTTAAAAGAACTATTTCTAGGCAGCGTCAGTAACTATGTTCTTCACCATGCACCTTGTTCAGTCCATATTGTGCATCTTCCAGTCGTTGCGAAAAAAACTGAAGCACAAAAAACAGAAAGCATCTCAACTTGATAAGAAAAAGGTGTAGCTTTGACTACACCTTTTTCTAAACGACTTCAGAGGCATGTGGGAATTTACCTTTGTTTCGGCACTAAAAACCAGAAAACCGCTGCTAGCATCAAAAAGGCACTAGTAACCGGGCGTTGCTAGTTACAATCCGACAGCGATTTTAATCGCTGTCTCATAGATAAAGTCCGTTAAAACGGACTAGAAATTTTAATCGCGTTAGTCGGTTTTAACTTTTGCACTATTAGACAGCGATTTTAATCGTTGTCGGGTTCGGTCTAAAATCGATGGAATAATAACTCGCAACTTACGTTAGTATAACCAGTTTTTTGGACTACAAATCCAGCTGGTAAATTACTTAGACCCACACCAATAGCGATCGCCGTATTTAATAAACCTTTATGTGAGGCTTTGAGATAAAACACAGAGAATTTTGCTTAAAGCCTGAGGCTGGAACAAAGTGCATCCAATTGGCTTAGAGATTTCCAGTAGTTGAGAAGTTGTTCTGCCACAAGCTGAAAATGAAAGAAGTGAAAAAAGTGCCGTCCTTCCGGACATAACCACAGGCGATCGCTTGGATTCAACCAAGGTCGCCATCCTCGTAAAGCATCGGGTTCAACAATGATGTCGTCTAAGCTACCACAGACCATTAACGGTACTGGCACTTCGCTGGGAGTCATACTCACCCGTTGAAACAGCGAGTGAGGTGAGAGTGAGCAATTTAAGTCTTGTTCCAAAATTCTTGTTAGACGCTTAACAGTGCGTTGGTCTTGATAGCCAAACAAATTGTCAACCATTGCACTCAGAGTCTTTTGGCGACATAAGAAAGGCAGATGAGTATAATAGTGAGCCTGCCAATCAACCGCAGCATCAACCCCCACAGCTAATAAAGTTAAAGACTTAACTTTTTCTGGATATCGACGCGCATAAACTAGCCCTAGCAATCCTCCGATGCTATGACCAATCAGATGCACGGGTTGATTGCACGATTTGAGATGCTTATGCAGCAGTTCAACTGCCAATAAGATTGAACTAGCTTCATCCTGACTTTGGGAATACTCCCACTCTTGCACTGTCAGTTCACGCGACAAATAACCAAGCAGCGGCTTGCTAAAGTATTGCAAACTAGGACTTGTATTCAACCAAATAACATCAGGCTGTTTAGTCATTAAATTTTCCTTGCAAATAAATAATCTATTTAGCAATTAGTAGAACCGCAAATTTTTTGCTACTAATCGCTAATTGGCACTTTTCGGCTTTTCTTGAGAATCTTCATCAACTAATCTGAAAAATAGCTTACACTAAATCTGGATTTAATGAAAATATTTTTCATTAACTATTTTGAAGATGAAAATCAGCGGTTTTATGGTCAATGCAACATTGAGCGATCGTCAACCCTCCCCAAGCAGATTTCTTTCTAGTTCTTTGGATAGATATAACTTGAAAGTGGCATTATCCTACCATATAAATTGATAATTGTCAGAAATCGATAGCCCAAAGATGAAGGAAGAGGGGGGGAGTGGGAGAGGGAGGGACAAGGAGACAAGGGCGACAAGGGAGACAAGGACGACAAGGGGGCAGGAGGCACTTTGCATTCTTGAGTTTGTCTCCTCGTCTTCCTTGTCTCCCTTGTCTCCCTTGTCTCCCCATCCCCCCATCTCCCCATCCCCCCATCCCCCCCTCTCCCCCTCTCCCCTTTCCCCCTCAACAAAAAGGCGATTTATCAAGCCGATGCTTTTCGGCATCGAAACTTGACAAAATCGCCTTTAATTGCTGCGTCGTGGTATTGATTTTAGCTGGTCAGACCATCAAACACACCCCTCAAAGCGGCAACAGCATCTTGAGTCCGTGCCCAAACACCTTGATCGGGGTCTAAACCTGTGAGTTCTCGTGTTCCCAACACTTCGAGGACACCTTTAAGTTGCTCTTGATGAGCGCGATTTTTAAAGTTCACCTGATTCAAGGGACCGATCGCTTCTTTCACGTCGTCACCAACAATTTGCGCTGCCTTATGGACAATCAAGCCAGTCATCACGGCTTGATGCTTAATCCTTTCGTGGATGGAAACTTTCTGATTTGACACTCCCCTGATTGTACAAATTTCGCTATCGCTCATTTGTACAGAAAATCAGGGGATTCTACATTCTTCCTAGTTACTTGCTCTACTAGGGTTTCCCCAAGTAGAGTAGAGGTCACTAGTCC